>Ga0208609_100350_pt1 | contig 18499 bp, 15 predicted proteins | sample SubbioR11_8A_Apr_FD_184813 | JGI IMG/M metagenome (GOLD analysis project Ga0208609, IMG submission 184813) | Serpentinite rock and fluid subsurface biosphere microbial communities from McLaughlin Reserve, California, USA - CR11_8A_Apr (SPAdes) | ecosystem: Environmental > Terrestrial > Deep...
CAGTAGTGTCCGGTTAAAAGTCAAACAAAATCAATTGGTTAGCGGTGGGAGGCGGTTCGGATCGGGGTCGATCGGGCTGCAAGGCGCATGAAACCTCGGTTTTCTCGAAGACCGAGACCGACAAGATCTGTAGACATGTGTAGAGCGAGGCATCGAGGTGAAGCTCCTTCTTGACGATGGCGATGAGCACGTAGGTGGCCACGGCGCACCAGATCTGCGTCTTCACCGCGTTCTCGCTGGTGCCCAGGAAGCGCTTGATGCGCAGGTGCTGCTTGATCCACTTGAAGAACAGCTCGACCTGCCAGCGGCTCTTGTAGAGCGCGGCGATCGTCAACGCCGGCAGCGTCGTGTTGTTGGTCAGGAACACCAGCGTCTTGCCCGACTGCGGATCCCTGAGGCGGATGCGCCGCAGATGTTCCGGGTAGTTCTTCGCCGAGTAGAAGCCATTGAGCATGACGCGCTGGTCGCAGATCACGCCGGTGCTGCGGTCCGCGGGGGTGGAGTACACCCGCCGCGCGTCCATGCCTGCCTTGGCTCGCGTGACGAAGAACGCGCCGGCCTGATGCATCGCGTACAGCCGCTCGAAGTCCACGTAGCCGCGATCCATCACGTAGAAGGCCCCAGCCTCCACGGGCAGGATGTCGAGCACGTTCACGTCGTGCAGCTTGCCCTCGCTGATGTGGATGAACGCCGGGATCGCGCCGCGCAGGTCCAGCAGCGTGTGCAGCTTGATGGCCGCCTTGGTCGAGCGAAACGGCGCCCAGTCGAACAGGCTCAGGCACAGATCGATGGTGGTGGAGTCCAGCGCATAGACGCTGGCGTCGAGGTCCAGCACCGAATCCTGGGCATACAGCGCCCTTGCGCGCACGATCAGCCGCTGAGCCAGCGCGTGGTAGATGCGCCAGTCGCGCTGGTTCAGCGCATCGGCCAGCGTCGAGCGCGCCGGCGGCGCCTTCAGCCCCATGTGGAACAGCTTGGCCTGATTGGCCGCCAGGCAGGCCTCGATGTCGCGCAGCGACTCGCGCCAAGTGAGCTGAGCGAACGCCATGACGCGAAACAAGTCGGCGCAGCCCAGCGTGCGTACGCCTGCATCCCCCTTGTGTCGCTCGACGATCCGCCCGAAGGTCTTCCACGGCACGAACTCCATGACCTGCGCGAACAGCGTCTTGCCCACGTTCATGCGTCACCCCGGGTGGCTCAAACCCGCGAGCATCGCAAACCGGCGATCCGCAATTCAAATCGTGGACACCCATGAATCCCTCGAAACCCGCGTCAACACTGGCTTTGCGGCCAGCTGACCTCCAATAAACCGGACACTACTGATTTTGGCTATGGAATTTATAACCCAGATGCTGAACAAACGTCTGCCACCCATCGCTGTGGGGCAACCCGGGCATGGGCCCAGGCCGCGCCTCACTCCGGCTTGATCCCGGCTTTGCGCACCACTTCGCGCCACTTGACCGTCTCGGCGGCTTGGAACTCGGCCAGCGCGCGTGGCGTGCCGCCGCCCGGCACGCCGCCATGGTTCTCGATCCAGCTCTTGACCTCGGGGTTGGAAAGCGCGGCCGCAACGTCGGCGTTGACTGAGCTGCCCACCGTTTTCGCCCTGTTCGGGCGGAAGGCCGACAGCGCGAGGCGGCAGGTGCAGCGGCTTCCCGGCGTGCCTGGTGCCGTGGCGCTCGGCCTGTCCTGGCTGCCCGACGGGCCGCAGCGCAACGGCGCGGGTGCAGGCTGGCACTGGCCAGCGTGCGACGAACCCTGAATCTCTGACGGTCGCACCGGGGCGCCGTCAGTGCCCGGGCTCGCGGATGCCCCAGCGCTTCATGCGGCGGTAGATGGTCATGCGCGCCACGCCGAGCTGGTGCGCCACGGCACTGACGTTCCAGCCCGACGCGCGCAGGTACTGCAGCAGCAGTTGCGCCGCCGCCGACTGCCCGTCCGCTCGCAGCGCATGGTCCGTGGCGCCGCTCCCGCCGCCGGTCACGCTGTCGGGCAGTTCGGACATGCCGATCGTGCCGCCCTCGCCGGCCATCGCCGCCGCGAAGTCGAGCACGTTGCGCAGCTCGCGCAGGTTGCCCGGCCACGAGTAGCAGCGCAGCCATTGCTCGGCCTCCGGCGCCAGCGTGGCCCGGGTCGTGCCCTCGCGCAGCAGCTTGTGGAGCAGCCAGCTCAGGTCGCGCCGTTCGCGCAGCGGCGGCAGGACCAGGTGCGCGCCGGCCAGGCGGTAGTACAGGTCGTCGCGGAAGCGGCCCTCGCGCACCAGACGCTGCAAGTCGGCATGGGTGGCGGCGACCACGCGCACCTCGACCTTGGTCGCCTTCGTCGCGCCGATCGGTAGCACCTCGCGTTCGGCCAGCACCCGCAGCAAGCGCGCCTGCAGCGCCAGCGGCATGTCGCCGATCTCGTCGAGGAACAGCGTGCCGCCGTCGGCCTCCTGGATCAGCCCGCGCTTGCCTTTGGACGACGCCCCGCTGAAGCTGCCCGGCAGGTGGCCGAACAGCTCGCTCTCGATCAGCGTCTCGGGGATCGCCGCGCAGTTGACCGCGACGAAAGGCCGGCCGCGCCGCTGGCTGGCGCGGTGCAGCGCCTTGGCGAAGAACTCCTTGCCGCAGCCCGTCTCGCCGGTGATCAATACGCTCACCGGCGTGTCGACCAGCCGCGCGACGCGCCGGATCTGGCGGTCGAGCGCCGGGTCGCCGCCCGATAGCTCGGCCAGCGGCGCAGGGACCGCGGCGTCGAGCGTGGCCGCGGCGACGGTCACCGCGGCCGCCCGGGCCGGCGGCGGCACGGCGTGCAGGAACAGCAGCCGGCCGCTGCGGGCCAGAGCGATGCCGCGCCGCTCGCCCGGCAGCGCGCGCAGGAAGCGACCGAGGTCGTCGAGGCGGGCGTTGAACAACTGCGCGAAAGGCAGGCCGAGCACCGTGCTGCCGGTCTCGGCCTCGAGCAGCAGCTGTGCGGCGCGGTTGTGGCCGACGACCCGGCCTGCCAAGTCGAGCGCGACGAGGAAGTCCGGGCTGATCTCGACGAACTCGTGCGACGGATGCAGCTTGAGCACCCAGTCCTTGCGGAACCAGCGCAGGAAGTTGGCGTTCTCGACCCGGTTCGCGTAGACCTTCACGAGCTGCAGCGCGAGGTGCTGGCTGCTCTTGGCCTGCGGCGCGGTCAGCGCCGAGATGTCGAGGATGGCCTTCAGGCGCCCGAGCGGGTCGTACACCGGCGCAGCGGTGCAGGTCAGCGGTATGTGGGTGGCGTCGAAATGGTCGCCCTGGTGCACGGTGAGCGCCTGGCCGGTGGCGATCGCGGTACCGACGCCGCAGGTGCCGGCGTGGTGCTCGCTCCAGTCGCTGCCGAGGTACAGGCCGGCGCGCCGCAAGGCAGCGTCGAGCTGCAGGTCGCCGATGAAATCGACCGTCACGCCGCACGCGTCGGTCAGCAACACGCAGTAGCCCATGCCGGCCACCTGCTGGTAGAGCGATTCCAGCCCGTGGCGTGCGATGTGCAGGAGCTCCTCCAGCCGGTCGCGGTGCTCGCGCATCTGCGGCGAGGGCAGGATGACGGCCTCCTGCATGCGCGTCGGGTCAAGGCCGTGCTGGTGCACGCAGCGCGACCAGCTCTCGCGGATCACCGGATCGGGCAGCTCCTGCGAGTCGAAGGCGACCGGCTCTTCGCCGACCAGGCGCATCACTGCGTGAATGTGCTCGCGCTGCCGCAGTTCCATCCTTGTCTCCGCGTGGACCGGGTCAGAACCGATCACTGTACTCGCCTGGCCTGACGAGCTGGGCGAACCGCTCGGCGATCAGCTGCAAAGTGCGCGACTCGACGTCGACGCCCGGGGCCTCGCGCGCGACGCTGGTCAGCGCGTCGGCGCGGTAGCGCGTGGGCGTGCCCAGCCGCGCCTCGAAGTCGTTGGCGCGTGCGGTCAGCGCGTCCGGGTCCGCCGTTACCACGAACACCGCATGCACCAGCACCACCGGCACGCCGGCCACACGCTTCCAGGCCTGCGCGGTGCCAACCAGCTTGCGCCCACCCACCGCGAGGTTGAAGCGCCCGTCGCAGAACGAACCGTCGACCGGCCGCGCGCCGGCGACGATGCCGAGCCGAGCGAAGGCCGCGGCGAACGCATCGCACAGCGCCGCGTACAGGGCGTCGGTACCGCTCGGCGCCGCCGCTGGCACGGGCCACATGAGGCTGAGGTTCCACACCCCCTCGCCCTGCGGCACCAGCCCGCCGCCCGAGGCACGCACCTGCACCCGGCCGGGTGGCAGCACCGCGACGGCCGCCGCCCAGCCGGGCAGGGCGGTGTAGCGGCGCGGCACCACCAGGCCTTCGGTGCCGCGCCACAGGTGCGCGCTCGGGCGCTGCAGCGCCGCGCAGCGCTGCAGCCATTCGCCTTCGGCGCAGATGCCGTCGGTCAGCGGATCGTCGTGGATCGTGACGAAGGGAAAACGCGGCAGTCCCACGCCGCGATCATGCCCCGATGTGCGACCTCAGCAGCGTGTTGACCTCACCGGCCTTTTCCATCATCACCATGTGTCCGGCGTCGTCGAAGACATGGACCGTCGCGTGCGCTGGCGCGTGCTGCACATGCCCGGCCGGGATCACCCGGTCCTGCGCGCCCCAGACGACCAGCAGCGGCTTGCCCGCCAGGTCGCGCAGCGGCATCGCCGCCTGCCGCCCGCCCTCGAACAGCGCGCCGTGCAAGGTGCCCAGCAGCTCGGTCACGCCGTCCAAGCGCTTGTACTTGAGCAGACCGTCCACCAGCGCGCGGTTGACCAGCGACCGGTCGGCAAACAGCAGCTCGACCACCGGCTCGAGCTCGCGCCGCGAGGCCGCATCGACAAACCCGCGCGTGTAGTCCACATTGACCTCCTCACCGAGACCGGCACTGCCGAACACCGCGAGCGACGCGACGCGTGGCGCATGGTCACGCGCCAACTGGGCCGCGATCGCGCCGCCCATCGAATGGCCCACCGCATGCACGCGTTCCACGTTGAGGCGGTCGAGGAAGCGTGCAACGAAGCCGGCCAGCTCCGCGAGGCTCGCGCCCGGCAGCCGCGCATCGGACTGGCCATGGCCCGGCAGGTCCAACGCGATCACCGGGGCGACCTCGGCCAGCGCGGCGATGTTGAACAGCCAGTTGCCCAAGTCGCCGCCGAAGCCGTGCAGGAACAGCACCGGCACGCCGCGCTCGAGCCCACGGCGCGCGTAGCGCACGCGCAGACCGTCGACCTCGGCGAAGGCATAGGCCTCGGCGGCCTCCGCCTCGTCGCTGCCGGCCGCCGGGACCACGTACGACGCGATGAACGCGTCGATCTCCGCGTCGCTCACCCCCGGTTCGGCCAGCACGCCGAGCAGCGCCTTGACCGGCAGGGTCTGGCCCTGCTGCGCCACCTTGCGGCGCAGCAGGCCCGGGTCGGGCGCCTCGACGGCGTTGCTGATCTTGTCGGTTTCGACGTCCAGCACCGGCGTGCCGACTTCCAGGCGCGTGCCCTCGTCGACCAACCAGCCGGCGACCGTGCCTTGGCGCATTTCCAGCCCCCACTTGGGCATCACCAGGGGCGTGATCCGATCGCTCATCCGTGCTTGCTCCCGCCCATCGTGCGCTTGACCGCCGCGGCGACCTGCGCCGCGCTCGGGATGTACAGGTCCTCCAGCGCCGGCGAGAACGGCACCGGCACGTGCGGCGGGGTGACCATCTCGATCGGCCCCTCGAGCGCCGCGAACGCGCGCTGCGCCACCTGCGCCGAGACATCCGCGGCGATGCTGCAGCGCGGGCTGGCCTCGTCGACGCACACCAGTCGGCCGGTCTTCGCGACCGACTCGAGCACGGTGTCGATGTCGAGCGGGCTCAGCGTGCGCAGGTCGATCACCTCGGCCTCGACGCCCTCCCTGGCGAGGGCTGCGGCGGCATCCAGCGCGCGGTGGACCATCAACCCGTAAGCGACGATCGAGACATGCTTGCCCTCGCGCACGATGTTGGCCTCGCCGAACGGGATCGCGTAGCTCGCCTCGGGCACCTCGCCCTCGAAGCCGTACAGGTTCTTGTGCTCGCAGAAGATCACCGGGTCATTGTCGCGGATGCTCTGGATCAGCAGGCCCTTGGTGTCATACGGCGTGCTCGGGCACACCACCTTGAGGCCAGGAATGTGCGTGAACAGCGGCGTGAGCATCTGCGAATGCTGCGCGGCGGCGCGGAAGCCCGCGCCGACCATCGTGCGGATCACCACTGGCGTCTGCGCCCTACCGCCGAACATGTACTTGAACTTCGCCGCCTGGTTGAAGATCTGGTCGAAGCACACGCCCATGAAGTCGACGAACATCAGCTCGGCCACCGGGCGCATGCCGCAGGTGGCCGCGCCGATCGCCGCACCGACGTAGGCCGACTCCGACAAAGGCGTGTCGAGCAGCCGGTCGCCGTGCTTCGCGTACAGACCCTTGGTGACGCCGAGCACGCCCCCCCAGGCGTCGCGCTCGCCGTCCCCGCCGGCACCACCGACGATGTCCTCGCCCATCAGGACCACCGTTGGGTCGCGCACCATCTCCTGGTCGAGCGCCTCGTTGATCGCCTGCTTCATGCTGATCTTGCGTGCCATGGTGGATGCTCCCGTGCTCAGTACGAAACGTAGACGTCGGTGGTGAGGTCCTTCGCGCTGGGCTGCGGCGCGGCCTTGGCCTCGCCGACCGCGCGCTCGATCAGCCTGAGCACCTCGAGGTCGATCGCCTGGAGCTCGGCCGGCATGATCACGCCCGCGCCGGTGACGGCGGCGCTGAACTTCTTCAGGCAGTCATGGTCGGCGCGGATGCGGTCGAGTTCGCCGGGGCCGCGGTAGGTCTGCGCGTCGCCCTCGAAGTGGCCGTAGAAGCGGACCATCTTGCATTCGAGCAGCGCCGGCCCGCCGCCCTTGCGCGCGCGCGAGATGATCTCGCCGGCCGCCTCGTGCACGGCGAAGAAGTCGGTGCCGTCCACCGTGACGCCGGGCAGGCCGAAGCCGGCAGCGCGGTCGACGTAGCTGTCCACCGCGACGCCGTAGTCGCGGCTGGTGCTCTCGGCGTAGCCGTTGTTCTCGACGACGAAGATTGCCGGCAGGTTCCACACCGCGGCAAGGTTCAGGCTCTCGAGGAAGGTGCCCTGGTTGCTCGCGCCGTCGCCGACGAAGCTGATCGCGACATCGCTGGGGCCGCCCGATTTCGCGCGGAACTTCGCCGCAAGCGCCGCGCCGCACACCAGCGGTGCACCGGCACCGAGGATGCCGTTGGCGCCCATCATGCCCTTGTCGAGGTCGGCGATGTGCATGCTGCCGCCCTTGCCTTCGCAGCTGCCGCCTCGTCTGCCGTAGATCTCCTTCATCATCGCCACCACGTCCACGCCCTTGGCGATGCAGTGGCCGTGGCCGCGGTGAGTGCTGGCGATACGGTCGCTGTCGGTGAGATGCATCATGATCCCGGCGGCAGCCGCCTCCTCGCCGGCGTACAGATGAACGAAGCCCGGAATGTCGCCGCGGCCGAAATCGACGTGCAGCCGCTCCTCGAACTCGCGGATCGTGCGCATCGTGCGGTAGGCATGGAGCAGCTGCTCCTTCGATTGCGGGAACGGATGTCCTGACATGGCAGGTCTCCTTGTCGTCAGCGGGTGGGGATAGAAACCGGCGCGGGCGGCGGACGCCGCGCGGGCCGTGAAGGCAGCGGCGTATCGCGGGCGGGTGACGCGCTCCGGAACAGGCCATCGCGCGCAGCCACGGCCAGGCAGCGGGCGACGTCGAGCGTGCAAAACGCATCCTCGCGCAGCGTCATCGACAAGCGCTCGCCGGCGTCGAAGGCGAGTTCGCGTTCGCCGTCCAGCGCCACGGTGCCGGCCACGCCGTGCGCCAGCGGCACGGCCAACGCCTGGTCGGCGACCATGCGCTGCCAGCCTGCAACCGGCACCGGACAGACCAGCCCGGGTGCGATCGGCACCTGCAGGTCGAGCAGGGCACCCTCGACATCTCGCCCAAGCTGCACGGCCAAGCCGCCACGCTCGCGGCGACCGACCGGCTCCAGCAAGCCACCGATCGCCGACAGCCCGATCGCCTGCGGCTCGGCGAAAGCGAGGTAGGCGTGGGCCAGCGAATGCGTCTTCCACAAGGCACGCGCGCCGATGCTGCGGTCGCGTGTGACCACCGCGTCGACGATGGCCACGTCGCGCCGCGCCGCCGCGCCCTGGCCCAGGCTGACCTCGACCAGCTTGTTCGGCACCAGCGCCTCGCCGCCTGCGATGCGGCCTGACGCATACAGCCCTACCGCCAGGCCGGTGACGGTCGGCTCGCAAAACTCAGGGAAGGCGTTGTTGGTGCCAGTGGACAGGCCGGCGATCGGCAGCGCGGCGCCGCCGGCGATCAACTCGCGCACGACCGCGCGGTGCGTGCCGTCGCCGCCCAGAACGACGATCGCGGCCACGCCAGCACGCTGCAGCAGCCGCGTCGCGGCAAAGGTGTCCTCGACTGTCGATTTGGGTTCCATTGGCAAGAACTCGATCGCCGGCAGCAAGAGGTCGCCGCGCCGCAGGTGACGTTCCAGCAGTGCGCGGATGCCGCCGCGGTCGGGCATCAGCAGCGCACGCTCCAAGCCGGCCGCACGCGCGGCCTGCAGCACCCGCAGCACGATGTTGACGCGGTCGGTGATCTGCAGGTTGCCGGCATGCGCGACCACGCGCCGGATGTCGCGTGCGGAGACCGGATTGGCGATGACGCCAATCGTGGGGCCGTGCGGGAGTGACACGCCTCACGCTGACGCAAGCGGCGTGCCTGCCGCGACTGGTGCGCCTCGGCCTTGTCCCGTCCGCCGATGGCCCACCTCGGCCAAGGTGCCCGCGTAAGGGAAAACCACAAGCGCAGGCGGTGTCACGCCGAGACAACTGTCACACCGCGGTGTGTGACTGGACCAGCTTAACGATGTGAACCACCCCGGCTTTCGAGGCGGACGCGGATCCGGCCAGCAGCGCCGCACCCACTGGCAGCTCCCGCACCGGCTGCGCACCGAACGCCGGGCGCAACGACGTCCCGACGGAGCGACTCCGCTGACGCAACCCGTCGCCGCGAACGCGAGCGGTGCACGACCGGCGCCGGAGGCGCGCCTGGGCCCGCATTCGCGAGCCCTGCGAGGCAGCCCAGGTTCAATGCCGATGCCGGTGGTGCCAGTCCGGCACATGCGGGTGTGCGTGGCGCTGCCCCGGGTGGCGGTGGCGGTGGCTGTGCGCGCCCTCGGCGGTGGCGTGCGCTTGGCCGTCGGCGTGGTCATCGGCATGGGCATGCGCGTGGTCGTGGTGGCCGTCGTCGTGGCGGTGCGCGTGCTCGTGTTCCTCGGCCTCGTGCTCGTGCGCGTGCGCGTGCGACTCGAGCAGGTGCAGCGCGATGCCGGCGAGCATCAGTGCGGCGCCCAGCGCCATCAGCCAGCCGCCGGCGCGGTCGCCCAGCGCGATCGCGGCGGCCGCGCCGATGAACGGCGCGAAGGCGTAGACCGAGCCGGTGCGCGCCGCGCCGAAGGCCCGCTGGGCCAGCAGGTACAGCCGCAGGCTCAGGCCGTAGCCGCTGGCGCCGACGGCCAGCAGCCCGGCGGCGGCCAGCGCCGCGGGCAGCGGCTCGCCCAGGGCCAGCGCGAGCGCGCCGGTCGCGCTCGCGCCGAGCGTGCCCTTGACCATCACGACCTGGCCGGGGTCGCGCTCGGCGAGCGCGCGCGAGAGCGTGTTGTCGACCGCCCAGGCCAGCGTGGCCAGCGCGACGGCGAGCAGGCCCCAGAGCTGCAGCGCGCCGGCGCCACCCTGGTCGAGGATCAGCGCCACACCGCCGGCCAGCAAGAGCGCCAGCGCCAGCGCGGTGCGCGCGCCCAGCGCCTCGCGGTAGACGGCCCAGGCCAGCGCCGCGGTGAACACGGCCTCGAGCGTGAGCATCAGCGAGGCGCCGCTGGCGCTGGTGCGCTGCAAGCCCCAGGCCAGCGCGACCGGGCCGAGGACCGCGCCGAACGCCGCCACGCCGAGCAGGCGCGGCAGGTCGCTGCGGCGCAGCGCGGCCTCGCGCTGCGCCGGCTGGCGGGTCCAGACGCCGACCGCGACCGCCCCGGCGTAGAGCAGCGCCGCGGTCGTGAACGGCCCGACGCCAGCGCCGAAGTACTGCACCAGCGGCGTGCTGATGCCAAACAGCACCGCGGCAGCCAGCGCGAGCAGGCCGCCACGCAGCGCCGGTCGCTCCGGGGTGGGCACGCTGCAGAACCCGGGCCGGGCCGCTCGGCGCCGAGGCTTCAGCGGGCGACGAAGCGCAGCGTCAGCGTCTGGCCGCGCGGGGTCGTGACCACGGCCACGGCGCGCGCGCCCGGGGCCAGCGCAAGACCGCGCGCGAGCAGGCGGTCACCGGCCACCTGCAGCGCGGCCTCGCGGCTCTGGCCGGCGTGCAGCACGGTCAGGCGGCCGCCAAAACCCGTCGGCGACTGCGCCTTGCCATGGTCGTCGATGTAGACTGCGGCGCCCTCGGCGGTGGCGACCAGCTCGAACGAAAGGTCGGCCGCGCCCTGGACGACGCCGCCATGGCGCGGCTCGGCCACGCCATGCGCCAGCACCGGCGGCGCCCCGCCCAGCACGGCGGCCAGGGCCAGCGCGGCGGCGGCGCGCTTGAAGTCGATGGTCATCGGTCCTCCTCGGGGATGGTGGGCACAGCGGCCAGTGATCGTCTGCGGATTGTGCGATGCCCTCGGCGCCGGCGGCGCCAGCGGGGCCGGGCGCGGTCCTGCAGGAGAGCCCGCGGGGCGATGTAAAGCCGGGTCCGCGCCGTTCGACACCCCGTCGCACGGTCGGCCCGACCACGGCTCAGACAGCGATCATCGCCTTACCTTCTGCAATTTGTCGCTCCGCGTATGATCTCGTTTACTGACCGACAGGATAAAGGAGTGCATGCGATGTTTGCCACGCTGACCAGCAAGGGCCAGATCACGTTGCCGAAGCCAATCCGCGAGCGGCTGGGCCTGGTCGCCGGCAGCAAGCTCGACTTCGTCGTCGAGGCCGACGGCAGCCTGCGTGCGCGGCCCATGCAGCGCGGCGCGGCCGGTCTGTTCGGGTTGCTGCACGATCCGCAGCGGACTGCGAGCACGGTCGAGCAGATGAACCAGGCCATCGGTGCGCAGCTTGCCGACGACGACCGCCGCATCGCTGAGGCCGCCGCGGCGCATGCCGACACCGGGGCCGCGCGAGGCAAGCGCCGCCGATGATCGCCCTCGACACCAATGTCCTGGTGCGGCTGGTGATGGCCGATGACCCGGCCCAGGCCGGGCGCGCCCGCGGGCTGTTCGAAGCGCACGCCGATGCCGACGGCAGCTTGTTCGTCAGCGATGTGGTGCTGGCCGAGTTCGCCTGGGTGTTGAAGAGCCGCTACGCGTTGCCGCGCGAAGCGATCGCGCGCGCGCTCGCCGCGCTGCTGGCCAACTCGACGCTGGCCTGGCAGTCGCGCGATGCAGCCACCGCGGCTTTGCGCGCCTACGAGCGTGGCAGCGTCGATTTTCCCGATTGCCTGGTGGCGACGCTCGCTGACACGCATGGCTGCGAAGCCGTGCTCAGCTTCGACCAGGGCATGCGCGGGCTGCCTGGGCTGCGCCTGCTGTAGCTCTGCGCGCACCCGGCTGGGTGCGCGCTGTCGGCGCCACGAGGCCGGGAAGGCCTCTCAACCTCTCAGCCGAACAAGCGCCGCGCTGCGGCGCTGCCGGCGGCGAGTTCGCGCGCGGCCAGCGCCGCGTACAGCCGGCGCAGTTCCTGGTCGATCGCGGCATAGGCGTGCAGCGGGATCGGCACGCCCTGCTCGTCGACCAGGGTCGCGTCGAGGTCGGCGGCCAGCTCGCGGCCGATACGCTGCCAGGCGGCGAACGGTTCGGCCGCCTCGTCGGTCTGCGGCACGTCCAGGCTCAGCGTGACCTCGCGCAGCGCGGTCTGCGCCGGGTCGTCGGCCAGCGCGGCCTGCGCGTCGAACGTCAGCACGAGCAGCGGCGGCGCGGCCTCGGTGTCGGCCGGCAACACCAGTTGCCCGGGCAGCGCACCGTCGACCAGGCCGTGGCGCGCCGCGACCTGACGCAGGTAGCCGACCGACCAGGCCACCGAGTTGGCCACCAGCCGCATGACCAGTTGCGCGTCGTGCGCGCTGGCGAAGGCGTCGAGCTCACGCGCGCGCGCGACGACGTCGAGCATGTCGGGGCAGTCGGCCAGCGCGCCGACCGCCTCGGCAAAGTCCTGCACCTTCTGCACGAACTCGGAGTACTCGATCTCGTTGAGCGCGCCATGCCGGCTGGCCATCTGCACGCCGGCTTGCAGCCTTGCGTAGCGCCGCCCGGCGTGCGGCGGCTCCCACTCGCCGCTGTCGGCGTCGAGGGCCTCGACGGCCCAGGGCTTGGTGCCGACGCGGCGGGTGGTCGGCAGGTGCGGCAGCAGCGCGTCGCCGGGCACCGGCAGCTCGAAGTCGAGCGTCGCGATGGCGTCGATCAGCGGGTCGAGCCGCGCACTGCGGCGCACGGCGTGCGGGCGCGGCGGCTCGGCGCCGGGCACGGCATCGGCGCCGGCCTCGACCGGGCCGGCGTCGAAGTCGGGCTCGATGCGCGCGCCGGCGCCGGCAGCGGTGGCGGGCGAGGCCGGCGGCGCACGGCGCGACGACGCGCCGCGGGTGGTCCACCAGGCGTGCAGGCCCAGCGCCGCGAGGGCGAGCCCGGCGGCTGCGATCAGCGCCTCGGTCAGCGTCACGGCCGCAGCGCTCCGGCAGGCAGCTGCACCAGCCCGCGCGTGCGGGGCGTGCAGCTCATGAGCAAATGTGGCTCCGCCACTTTGCTCATACCCCCACGGGGGGCGGCCGGCACGGCCGGCCTGGGGGTACTCATGAGCAAATGTGGCTCCGCCACTTTGCTCATACCCCCACGGGGGGCGGCCGGCGCAGCCGGCCTGGGGGTACTCATTCGGCGCATGCCGGTCACGCGGCCTCGGCCAGCCCGAGGGCCTGGTCCATGTCGACGGCGACGATGCGCGAGACGCCCTGCTCCTGCATCGTCACGCCGATCAGTTGCTGCGCCATCTCCATCGCGATCTTGTTGTGGCTGACGAACAGGAACTGCGTGCCCTTGGCGCTCATCGCGGTGACCAGCTTCGCGTAGCGGTCGGTGTTGGCGTCGTCGAGCGGCGCGTCGACCTCGTCGAGCAGGCAGAACGGCGCCGGGTTGAGCATGAAGATCGCGAACACCAGCGCGATCGCGGTCAGCGCCTTCTCGCCGCCCGAGAGCAGGTGGATCGTGCTGTTCTTCTTGCCCGGCGGCTGCGCCATGACCTGCACGCCGGCGTCGAGGATCTCGTCGCCGGTCATCACCAGCCGGGCGTTGCCGCCGCCGAAGAGTAGCGGGAACTTCTGGCCGAAGTGGCCGTTGACCTCGTCGAAGGTCTTCCTGAGCAGCTCGCGGGTCTCGAGGTCGATGCGGCGGATCGCGTCTTCCAGCGTGGCGATGGCCTCGCGCAGGTCGGCGTTCTGCGCGTCGAGGAAGCCCTTGCGCTCGCGCGCCGCGGCCAGTTCGTCGAGCGCGGCGAGGTTGACCGCACCGAGCGCGGCGAGGTCGCGCTGCACGCGGTCGATCTCGGCCTGCAGGCCGGCCAGGCGCACGCCGTCCTCGGCGATGCTGCGCTCGACCTCGGCCAGCTCGACGCCGGCGGCGCGCAGCTGCTCGAGGTACTGCGCGCCGCCGAGCGCGGCGGCCTGCTGCTCGAGCTGCAGCCGGGTGATGCGCTCGCGCATCGGCTCGAGGCCGCGCTCGATCGCCAGGCGCTGCTCATCGCCGCTGCGCAGCTGCGCGGCGACGTCGTCGTAGCCGCTGCGCGCAGCGGCCAGGGCCTGCTCGAGGCTGCGCCGGCGCTCGAGCGCGTCGTGCAGCCCGGTCTGGGCGGCGGCGTCGTCGAGCCCGGCGAGCTCGGCGCGCAACTGCTGCGCCGCGGCGGCGCCGGCGTCAAGCTGCGCTGCGGCGTCGGCGACCGTGCGCTGCAGCTCGGCGCGGCGTGCGGCCAGCGCGCGGGCCTCGAACTGCGCGGCCTGCGCGTCGCGCTCGAGCCGGCGCTGCTGCTCGCGCGCTTCGGCCAGGCGGCGCTCGGCGGCCAGCACCGCCTCGTCGAGATCGGCGTGGCGCTGCTGGGCGTCGGCCAGCGCCAGGTCGAGCTCCTCGAAGCGGGCCTCGCCGCTGGCGCGCCGCTCGGCCAGCGCGGCGAGCTGGGCGTCGACCTCGGCGAGCTCGTCGTCGAGCCGGCCCCGGGCTTGCGTCGCGGCCTCGGCCTGCTGGGTCAGCCGCAGCAGCTCGACGTGCAGCTGGTGCGCGCGGGTCTGGGCGTCGGCCGCCTCGCGCCGGCCCTGCGCGAGCTGCGCCGAGGCGCCGGTGTAGGCCGCCTCGGCGCGCACCAGCGCCGCGCGCGCCTCGTCGGCGATCAGCGCCTGCGCGCGGCGCGCGGCCTCGAGGTTCTCGATCTCCTGGGCGCGCGCGAGCATGCCGGCCTGCTCGGTGTCGGGCGCATAGAACGCGACCGCAAACTGCGACACCGCATGCCCGTCGCGGGTCATGATGACCTCGCCGTGCGTCAGCCGCGGCCGCAGCGCGATCGCCTCGTCGAGGCTGTCGGCGGTGTAGACGCCCTCGAGCCAGTCCTCGAGCAGGACCTGCAGCGCGCCCTCGCCCAGGCGCAGCCGCGCAGCCAGCCGCGGCAGCGTGCGGTGCGGGTCGGCATGGGCCTGCGCCGGCGCGGTGTAGAAGGCCAGCCGCGCCGGCGGCGGGTCGGCGGCGAAGGCGCCGACCGACTCCAGGCGGCCGACTTCGAGCGCGCCGAGCCGCTCGCGCAGCGCCGATTCGAGCGCGCTCTCCCAGCCGGTGTCGATGTGGACCCGGCTCCACAGGCCCTGCAGGCCGCCCAGGCCGTGGCGCGCGAGCCAGGGCTCGAGCTTGCCACCGCTGCGCAGCTTGTCCTGCAGCGCGCGCAGCGCGTCGAGCCGCGCGCCCAGCGCGGCCAGCGCGGCCGCCTCGCGCTGCGCGGCGGCCTGGGCCTCGCTGCGTTGCGCATCGAGCCCGGCGACCTGCTCGGCGAGCTCGTGCAGCCGGGCTTCGGTCTCGTCACGCAGCGCATCGGCCTGCGCGCTGCGCTCGCCGAGTTCGGCCAGCCGGGCTGCATCGGGCACGCCGAGCTGGCCGCGCTCGCCGCCCAGGCGCTCGCGGCGCGCGCGCAACTGGCGGCTCTGCTCGTCGACGCTGCGGCTCTCGGCGGCCAGCACCTGGATCTGCTGCTGGATCTGGGCAACCTCGGCGCGCTGCGCGCTGGCCCGCGACTGCGCAGCGCGCAGCGCGTCCTCGGCCTCGGGCAGGCGCAGGGCCTGCTCCTCGGCCTGCGCGGCGAGCAGCTCGGCGCGCTCGTCGGCCTCGTCGATCTGGGCCTCGACCTGCCCGAGCTGCAGCCCGGCCTGCTCGCCGCGCTCGCGCCAGAGCGCATCCTGGGCGGCGAGCTCGGCCAGCCGCTGCTCGGTGCGCTGGCGGCTGTCGACGACGTAGCGGATGCGCTCCTCGAGCCGGCTGACCTCGAGCTGGGCCTGCGCATGCTCGCCCTGCGCGGCGTGCAGCGCGTCGCCGGCGGCGTAGTGCGCCTGGCGCAGGGCCTCGAGCGCGGCCTCGACGCGGCGCAGCTCGGCCAGCCGGGCCTCGAGCGCGGTCGCCGCCTCGGCCGCGGCCAGGCGCACGCGCTCTTCCTCGCCGGCGGCGTCGCGGTGCTTGAGGCACCAGAGCTGGTGCAGCCGGCGCGTGCCCTGCGCCTGCAGCTCGCGGTAGCGGGTCGCGACCTCGGCCTGGGCCTCGAGCTTGCCGAGGTTGGCGTCGAGCTCGCGCAGGATGTCCTCGACGCGGGTGAGGTTCTCGCGGGTGTCGTGCAGCCGGCCCTCGGTCTCGCGCCGGCGCTCCTTGTACTTGCTGACGCCGGCGGCTTCCTCGAGGAACAGGCGCAGCTCCTCGGGGCGGCTCTCGATGATGCGGCTGATCGTGCCCTGGCCGATGATGGCGTACGCGCGCGGCCCCAGCCCGGTGCCGAGGAAGACGTCGTGCACGTCGCGCCGGCGCACCGGCTGGTTGTTGATGTAGTAGCTGCTGGTGCCGTCGCGGGTCAGCACGCGCTTGACGGCGAGCTCGCCGAACTGGTTCCAGGGCCCGCCGGCGCGCGCGGCGCTGTTGTCGAAGACCAGCTCGACGCTGGCGCGGCTGGCCGGCTTGCGCTGCGCCGAGCCGTTGAAGATCACGTCCTGCATCGACTCGCCGCGCAGCTCGCTGGCCTTGCTCTCGCCCAGCACCCAGCGCACCGCGTCGATGATGTTGGACTTGCCGCAGCCGTTGGGGCCGACGACCCCGACGAGCTGCCCCGGCAACTGGAAGGTGGTCGGCTCGGCGAACGACTTGAAGCCCGAGAGCTTGATCTGGTTCAGGCGCATGCAGGCGGGCCGCGGCGGGCTGCGGCCGCAGCCGCGTCAGCGCCGACAAGTCATTGATATGAAAAGAAAAACTGCCCGCGGCGCGAGGCCTCAAGGCGATCGGATGATAGCATCCGGCCCCGCCGCCAGCCCTGCCTCCGATGCCCCCCGACCCCCGCGCGCGAGCCGCCGAGCCCCCCCGCGTGGCCATGCCGCCGTACCAGAAGTACGACGTGCGGGTGGCCGCCAGCCCGATCGACGGCCACGGCGTCTACGCCGCCGAGCCGATCCCGGCGCAGCGCAAGATCGGCGAGATCCGCGGCCAGTCGATGAGCGTGGCCGAGGCCCGCATCCGCGCCACGCGCAGCGAGCGCATCATGATCGTCGAGGTCTCGTCGCGCCGGGCGATCGACTTCAGCCTCAGCAGCGACCCGATGCGCTACACCAACCACTCGTGCGCGCCCAACGCCCGGCTGTGCCTGCGCGCCGGCCGCGTCGAGTTCTACGCGCTGCGCGCGATCGCTGCCGGCGAGGAAGTCACCGTCGACTACGGCGAGACCCACCACGAGGGCCGGCTGGCCTGCCGCTGCGGCGCGCCGGGCTGCGTCGGGCGGCTGTGAGCAGACCGGCAGAGCCGGATCTGCGAAATGCCACCCCCAGGACCGGGCCCCTGGCTCGGCCCGCCCCCCAAGGGGGTTCGAGCAGACCGGCAGAGCCGGATCTGCTCGCGAGCACCCCCAGGACCGGGCCCCTGGCCCGGCCCACCCCCCAGGGGGTTCGAGCAGACCGGCAGAGCCGGATCTGCTCGAGAGGCTGGGCCAAAGTCCGGTATTTCGCCGCGCCGCCGGCACGCGCCAGCGCTAAGCTGGCCGCCCGTGGGGATCGTTCCGTTCCAGCGTCGCGAGCCGGCCGACGCGCCAGACTCCGAGTTCGCCGCGACCATCGCGTTGCCGGCGCCGCTCGACGTCGACGGCGCGCCGGCGCCGGACGGCGCGGCCGGCGACTTCGCGGCCGGGGAAGACGAGCCGGCACAGATCGGCCGCTACACGATTGGCGCCAAGCTCGGCGAAGGCGGCCTGGGCACCGTCTGGGAGGCCCACGACCCGCTGCTGTCGCGCACCGTCGCGCTCAAGACGCTGCAGTTCGCCGCCGAGGCCGGCGCGCGCGCCGCGCTCGACCGCCAGTTCCTGCACGAGGCCCGGCTGGCGGCCAGCCTGAACCACCCGCACATCGTCACGATCCACGACGCCGGCCTGGCCGCGCGCGGCGCCTACATCGCGATGGAGCGACTCGAGGGCCGCGACCTGCGCCAGGCACTGCGCGCGGGCTGGCAGCCGACCCCGGCGCAGGCCGCCAGGCTGGTGCGCCGCGTCGCCGACGGCCTGGCCTACGCGCATGCGCGCGGCGTCGTGCACTGCGACATCAAGCCGGCCAACATCCACATCGGGCGCGGCGAGAAGCCCAAGATCCTCGACTTCGGGATCGCGCGCGCGCTGCACGCCCCCGAAGTCAGCGTGCTGGGCGCGGCCGAGGGCCTGGTGGCCGGCTCGCCGCATTACCTGGCCCCCGAGCAACTGCAAGGCGGCAGCCTCGACGCGCGCACCGACGTCTACGCGCTGGGTGTCGTGTTCTACGAACTGCTGGCCGGCCGCAAGGCCTTCGCCGGCGACTCGCTGGCGGCGATCACCCGCGCGGTGCTCGAACACGAGCCGCCGCCGGCCAGCACCCTGGGTGCGCCGGCTGTGCTCTCGGCGATCGCCGCGCGCGCGATGGCCCGCGACCCGGCGCAGCGCCACCCCGACGCCGCCGCGCTCAGCCGCGACCTGCGCCGCTGGCTGGCCGCGCAGGCGCCGAGCGCGCGCGAGCCGAGCGCGCAGGAGCCGGCCTCGTCGGCCCCGGCGCCGCGCGCCGAAGCCGAAGCCGAAGACGACGCCACCCCGGCCCGCGCCGCTCCCCGCCGCCGGTGGCTGCGCGCCGGGCTGGTCGCCGCGCCGCTGGCTGTCCTCGCGCTGTGGCTGCTGGCCCCGGGGCGCGAG
>Ga0208609_100351_pt1 | contig 18431 bp, 16 predicted proteins | sample SubbioR11_8A_Apr_FD_184813 | JGI IMG/M metagenome (GOLD analysis project Ga0208609, IMG submission 184813) | Serpentinite rock and fluid subsurface biosphere microbial communities from McLaughlin Reserve, California, USA - CR11_8A_Apr (SPAdes) | ecosystem: Environmental > Terrestrial > Deep...
CCGATGCCGGTAGGGTCGAGGCGCAGCACAGCCTGGACGCCGCTTTCGCTGTGGAAGACAAACCCTTCGGCAGCAGGCTCGGCGGTAACTTCGACACCCTGCTCGAGCGCATAGTAGGGCGGCAACGCCGGGGGCAGGCGAGCGTCGTAGCAAAGCGACAGCTCATCAAACAGCTCTCGGCGGCGCGCCTCAAGTCGCCGCCGCTCACGCACACTAAGCCGCCAGGGGTCGAGCAGCCGCCCCTCTAGCGCCTGCAACTCGGCTTCCAAGCGGGCCAGCGTCTCCTCTAGCGAGGCTGCCTCAGCCCCGGCATCGCCTTCCTGAAGCGTCCAGCTACGTTCGGCCACCCTTACCCGCGCCTCCTGGTGAGAAAAGGGCAGCCAAGGTACCAAGGCTTAGCTCAGCAGCGCACCACAGCGTTAGTGGTACCTTGGTCGTTAGGTACGAACGCATCGGCCTCGGCATCGTTCTCGTAGCGCTCGGCGCCGTCTTGCAGCAGGCGATAGCGGAACTGATACTCGCAGCCCGGCTCAACCTCTTGCACCAACTGCCACTTGCCGTTCTTAAGCTGACTGAAGGCTACGGGCTTCCACTCATTAAAATCGGCAATTAGCTGCACCGCTTCTGCCGCAGTCTCCTGAGGGAGTTCAAAAGTGAGCTTTACAACGTTGCGGCTCTTAATAAACTGCTTTTTGATCATGGTCTTGCTCCCCAATCAGCCCACCGGCTGCTTCATTCACCCAATCAAGCCGTAGGCGCTACGGCTGTCGGCAGTCTAACCCAAGCCAGCTAGGCCGTCAACGAAATGCCATGATTAAGCCATGCGACTCGACGTGCAGCTCCTCTCGCAAGCTACCCCCACCGACACCGCAGTGGTCATCGACGTGCTGCGCATGACCACTACCGCCACCGCACTGTTCGCAGGCGGCCTGTCGCGGCTGTGGGTCGTGGCCGACATCGCCGAAGCGCTTAGACTGGCCGAGCGCTACTCTGCGCTGCGCTTTGGAGAGCGAGGCGGCCAGCGCCTCCCCGAGTTCGACGCCGGCAACTCGCCCATCGAGGCCCAAGGGCTGGCGCTTACTCAGCAGCGCGCCGTGCTCTGCACCACCAACGGCTCCAAGGCGGTCGAGGCGGCAGCCGGGGCCAAGCATGTGCTGCTCGGCGCCATCGTCAACGCTAAGGCCGTGGCCCAACGCGCCCTGAGACTAGCCAGCCGCGAGACCTGCTTAATCTGCGCTGGCACCGACGGAGCGGTATCGCTCGACGACGCGCTAGCCGCAGCGGTGATTGCGCGCGAGCTGCTGGCGCTTAAGCCCACCCTGACGCTAAGCGACAGCGCCAAGCTGGTGCTGGCCGCGCTTACGGCCGCCCCTGATCTGGAGCAGGGCTTGCGCCAAGCTCGGCACGCCGCTCTGCTCACGTCGCTCGGGTTTGATGAGGATATCACCTTCGCCGCCCAGCCAAACCGCTATAACCTGGTCGCCGAACGGGTGGAGCTACACCCCGCCGCCTTTGAGACTCATGGCTGAGGGGCATATCGTCGCCGTAGCCGCGCTGATCTATCAGCAGGGGCGGGTGCTAGCCATGCGCCGCAGCCCTCAGCGCGACGCCGGGCCGGGCCTGTGGGAGACCTTGTCCGGGCGCGTCTTGCCGGGCGAAGAGCCGCTTGACGCCCTGCGGCGCGAGATCCTGGAAGAGGCCGGACTGCAAGACGGGGTACACCTGAGGCTCGAGCCCCGCCCGGTTGAAGCCTACAGCACTACCCGCACCGGCGAGCCGATGGTGCTGATTATCTACCGCGCCGAGTACCTTGGCGGCGAGGTGAGGCGCAGTGATGAGCACGACGCGCACGCCTGGCTTACGCCGGAGGAGTTCGCGGCATACAGCTCCCTTCATAAGCTAGTTAAAGCGGTACGGGGCTGGGTACCGTCCGAGAAGTGGTAGCTTTTCAACCCAAACGCCCTCAGCAGCGCCTCGGCCCCCGGCTGGCTAGGGGCATAAAACAGATGGCCTGGGCAGCGGCAGTCGCTGCTGCCAAAGCCCGGCACCACCGCCAGGCTGCGGCCTAGCGCTCGAGCCAAGTCACACTCGGCGCCCGGCCCGGCCTCCTGCCAGTAGGCGCCACGCCACGCACCTACCGCCAGCAGGTAGTCGATATGCCAGTGCCGTCTGCTACGCTGGCCGCAGTAGAGCTGCCAATGCCGTGTTAATCGGCTCAGGCCCGCCGACCCTTGCGCCGAGCCGACGTAGAGATACAGGCCCTCAAAGTGAACCCGGCCCAGCGCGCCAACCGTGAGTGGGCCGCGATAACAGAGCAGCGCCACATAGACACCGCGAAGATTAGTCAGCTCAATCATCCCTAAATCCAGCCCGCGCTAGGACATTCGCCTCTGGCCCCTGCCCGCTGGAGCTTTCATAGTTAAAGCATCCTACAGCCCGCCACGAAGGGGGTAAGATGGTGCTAAGCCCACTGGCCGGGGAAAAAAGCTCTTTTGGCGAAAGTTGCATCAACAATCTGGTGCTCGAGCTGCTGATCTTGCGCGTCGACCTGATGGTGATGCGCGGCAAGAGCTTGGAGCAGGCCATTGCCAACGCCATGAAGCACTTCGACCGCTTGCTGGACCGCGAGCAGCTCGACTCCGAGGCGCTCGACCGCCTGCGCAGCCAGATCGCCATCCGGCTGCAGCACGAGTTTTTAGAAGACTTGGCCGGCACCGGTTAGTTAGGTTAGTTGGTAGCGCGGCGCACGGTTAGGCGCGCCAGCAAGTCGCGCTTGATCGTCACGCCCAAGCCGGGGCCCGGCGGGATGCGCTGTAGGCCGTCTTGATGGTCGAGCTGAGGTTCGACGAGATCTTCGTCCCAATAGCGGCTGGCGCTGGCCGTATCGCCGGGCAGGGTAAAGCCCGGCAGGCTGCTGAGGTGGAGATTGGTAGCTCGCCCGATGCCCAGCTCGAGCATCCCCCCGCACCAGACCGGCGCACCAAACGAGACTGCCACCTCGTGAGCGCGCCGCGCCGCCAGTAACCCGCGCATCCTCCCCTGCTTGAGATTAATCACCCGCCCCGAGCCGAGCTGCAACCCTTTACGGGCGTCCTCGGGCGAGTGGATCGATTCGTCTAGGCAGATAGGCGTAGTCAGCAAGGCTTGCAGCTGCGCGTGATCGACCAGGTCGTCATGGGCTAGCGGCTGTTCGATATAGTCCAGCCCTAGCTCATCGAGCTGCTGAAAGACCCGTGCCGAAGTGAGGCTATAGGCGCTGTTGGCGTCTACTGTTAGGGGCATCTCGGGGAGGGCCGCGCGCACTGCGCGCAGCGGCAAGACATCCCAGCCGGGCTTAATTTTGAACTTAAGGCGCTGATAGCCCTCTGCCGCGTGCCGCTGGGCTAGCGCCACGGTCTCGTCAATGCTGGGCTGAATCCCTAAGGAGGCGCCGACCGGGATCTCGGTGCGCACTCCGCCCAACAGCACCCAGAGCGGCACCCCTGCCGCCTTGGCCTGCGCGTCCCAGAAGGCGTTTTCCAGGGTCGCCACGGCCATGTTGTGGCCCCGAATCAGGCGCAGGTCGTCTATGAGCTGAGCCGGAGTGGCGTAGTCTTGGCCGATCACCTGGGGGATGATGAACTCGGTTAGCACCTGCCAGGCGCTCTCGACGGTTTCATAGCTGTAGCCGGGCATGATCCCCGCCGTACACTCGCCGTAGCCCTCCAGCCCTTCGCTATAGAGGGTCAGAAGCAGCTTGCGCAGCTCCTGCTCGACGCCAAAGCTGGTCTCGAAACGGAACTTGAGCCTAACGGCCACCTCTCGCAGTTCAATGCGCTCGATTTTCATTGCCTACCAGCTTACCGCAGCGGCGGCCCGTGCCGCTACCCCCGGGCTCGAGCTAGCCCTATCGCCACCCGGTCGCGGCCACCATCCCGGTAGGCGCTTGGCCACGCGCGCTCAGGCGTTCAGCGGAACCTTCCGTCCCGCCAGCGAGCTCTTGACCGCTTGGTGGCAGGCCGAACCCCGCCCGCACCTCCGGTGCCTGCATGAACCGCGCAGTAGCCTGGTAGAGCCACATCTCGTCCCGCGCCAGCCGGGGCCGCTCCAGTTTGAACTCGCCTACGATACGGCCCGGACGGGGCGCCATCATCAGCAGACGGTCGGCCAGACGCACCGCCTCCATCAGGTCGTGGGTAACCATGAGCAGACTGGTGCCGCGGGCCACCATCTGGTTTAGCAGCAGGGCGTAAAGCTCCGCCTTGAGTCCAACGTCCAGGGAAGAGAAGGGCTCGTCAAGCAGCAGCAACTCGGGCTCCAGCGCCCAGGCTCGCGCCAGGGCGACGCGGCTTTTCATACCGCCGGAGAGGGCGCTGGGGAACTTTTTCAGATCGGCGTCGGTAAGGCCCAACTGATGACCCAGGGCTCTAGCCCGCGCCTCGCGCTCCGGCCTGGGCATCCCCCTGGCTTTGAGGCCCAGAGCGATATTGTCCAGGGCGGTCTGCCATGGCAGCAGGCAGGGCTGCTGGAAGAGATAGCTAGTGGCGGGATAGCCGTTTTCGATACGCCCCGCCGAGGGGCTGAGCAGGCCCGCGATTAGATTGAGCAGGGTGGTCTTGCCGCAGCCGGAAGGACCGACCAGGGCCACCGCCTCCCCGGCGGATAGGTTCAACTCGATATTCGTAAGCACCTCGGTCTGGCCAAAGCGGTGCGAGAGCCCTTCGATAAGCAGGTTCATGCCGTCCGCCAGCTCTCCAGCTTCCGCTTGAGGGGGTCCAGCAACAGGTACTCTACTAGCAGCAGCAGACCCACCACGGCGGCGATCCAGGCCATGGTGGCGGCGGTATCCAGGTGGGAGCGGGAGACCGCCAGGGCCGCGCCCACACCGTCGGCGGTAGCCAGCAGCTCGGCCATCACCGCCACCTTCCAGGACATGGCCAGGGCCACCACCCAGGCCGGAAACAGGTAAGAGACCACATGGGGCAGGTAGATGTCGGTCAGGATCATGCGCCCCGGCAGCCGATAGGCGCGGGCCAGGTTGCGCAGCTGGCCGTCCAGGGTGTGGGCGCCCTGCAAGGCGGCCACGAAGATGATGGGAAAGGTAACGATGAACACGGTAAAGACCGGTGTGGCGTCCCCGGCGCCGAACCACAGCACCGCCAGCACCAGCCAGGCGATGGGAGGCGTGCCTAACAGCAGGGTGATGACAGGGCGGGACATTAGCTTGGCGGTTACGGACAGCCCGGCCAACAGGCCCAGCGCGCTGCCCACCACCAGGGACAGGGCGAACCCCGCCAGGGCGCGCCGCGCAGTGGCAGCCAGCTCCGACCAGCCGCCGCCTTCTGCCAGCAGTCCGACCAGGGTGGTAAAGGTGACCCAGGGACTGGGCAGGATCAGCTCGCTGTAAAACCGGCTGCCCCAGTCCCACAGGGCCAGGAAGATTAGCAGGCCGAACGCTGCGCACCAGCCTCGCCACAGATAGCCTAGCCAGGCGCGCGGGGCTTTATCTGGCTGAGGGGTAGTAGAAGCCGGCATCCGGCCACCTGCCGCCTACTAAGGCCGGCTCCCTTAGCAGCAGCCGGGCAAAGAAGGCCTCCAGCTCCGGCTGGGCTTCGGCCGCCTCAACAAAGCGCAGCTGGCTCACAGCGATGGAGTCTGCCACCGCCTCAGCGGTGAGCAGATCGATCCGCCGGGCCACCAGCTCACCGCACTCGGCGGCGTGATCCTGGCACCACTGCAGCGACGCCGCATAGGCGGCCTGAAAGCGCGCTACCAGCGCGGCATCCTTTCGGGCCTCGCCCAAGACGGCGATGCCTGCCTGAGGTAGGCGCGGCGCGGTCTCAAAGACACGGCCCCACTCGCTCTGCAGATCTACGCTGCGGGACAGGCCCGGGACTCGTCGCAAGGCCATGGAGGCCGAGGGCTCCGAGAGCAAGGCGTGGTTCACTACCCCCGCAACCAGGAGCTGCATGGCATCCGGCGGGCCGGCCACGTAGCGCAGCGTGAAGTCGCGCTGCGGGTCCAACCCCTGGCCTTCTGCCACCAGGCCAAAGACGATGTCGGGCATGTCGCCCCGGAAGGGTATGGCGATCTCCTGACTCTTGAAATCTGCTAGGGTCTGTAGCGCCGGATCCCGCGAGACCAGCCATAAGACCCCCCAGACCGAGACATTGAGCAGGTTCAGCTCCACCCCGCGGTTATACAGGTTGGCAGCTACGTTGCTGGGCATGGCGATGAAATCCGCCCGGCCTTCCAGGGCTAGCACCCGCAGCTGATCCGGGTTGCGCCAGAACACTAGCTCCACCTGGTCGGCCACCTCCTGTAAGGCGCCACTCTCCACCATGTGGATGAGGGGATAGGAGACCGTGCCCGCGGGACCCGCCAGCACCAGCTTGGGCAGCTTAGCCGCCTGCGCTGAGCCGACCGGGATAACCAATAAAACCAGTAGCGCCGCCAAGAGAGCTAGCGCCCTTGGCAGGAGGGTAGGTGGTTGGATTGAAGGGGATAGCATTGATCTCTCCTTTCATTTGACCAGCAGTAAGAGCATGACCATCGGCTCCATGCTGACCATTCATGGCTTGACTGCCACCAGCGCAACGGCGCTCAGGTTATTCGCATAGCGGTTGAGTATGGCCCGCATCTGCAGGACCCGTCTCCGGGCAGCGGGCGTGCGCAGGATATTGAAGGCGATCTTCAGTGCGCGCAGTATCCCTTCGTCCGCTACCATCCGCGCCGGTTTGAGCAGGTGCATCGGGTTGGTAGCCTCGAACTTGACCTGTAGCCCCGCCCCTGCCAGTAGCGCCCTCCACTCCCCCACTGTCAGCGGGCGGGCATTCACGCGGATGGCCTGAGCCAGTTCGCGCTGGATCTCCTGCTTCATCTCTTCAGCTAGGTTGTCCGGCTTAAGACAGAGTTCATGGATCCCATAGCGCCCGCCCGATCTCAACAGGCGTACCGCCTCCTGCACGATCCTGGCCTTTTGCGCATCACTTTGCATAGTCAGCATGGCTTCGCCGTATACAACCGAGGCAGACCCTGATGCCAGCCCGCTCTGCCCGGCATCTCCCACGATGATCCGCCGGGCTGGCCCAGCCACTGCTCGGCGCGCCATGGCCGCAGCCGACTCGTCGCGCTCGACACCGGTATAGCTGCGGGGCTGGCGCAGCAACACTAGCCCGGCAGTGAATCCCAGCCCTGGCGCGAATTCGACCACGTCATCGGCTGGGGTGATTTTCAGCGCAGTAATCAGTTTCTCGGTCAGTTCACGACCACCCGGACGCAACACCCGCTTGCCCATACGCGCCAACAGCCAGTGACCAGGCGCCTTGTCCAGCTCTGGGCCGCTTACTGCTAGCGTATCGTGCTCTTTGCTGGGCGCTGAGGCACTTGTGAGCTTGCCGCTTAGGCTTTCCGGCCGGCCTTCAGTAGGCATTTTGACCACGCTCCCTAAGCGGGCGCTTTGCGGCCAGGTCAGCACGGTTTTGGCAGTGCTCCTCGAGCGCGCCGATACACTCTGTGTTGCTGTAGAGACGGTTAGCGATGGCTATCACGGGTTATCCCTCCCGCACGGATTAATTCCGAGTCAAATGCTCGGTATTAGTCGAACGATAGCAGGTTTAAATCCGACTGTCAAGCTCGGTTATTGAATTCTTGGCTTGGGGTGTCGAGCTGACTCGGTGCGATGATCGAAGCCCTAGCGCCTGGCGGTTAAGAGAAGCCTGTGTGCTTAAGCAGCGGCCTACCCGCTAGGTAGACCTCGGCTACGCTCTCCTGGCGCGCCAGCGTAAACAGCGCCCCCAGCGTAGCCTCCGCCGAAGGGCTATGTTGCAGCACGGCCTCGAGCGTACTCCCAGCGGGCGGGCGCAGCAACACGAAGTCAGCGCTCTTGCCGGGCGTTAGGTCTCCTACCTCGGCGGCCAATCCGAGCGCCTCGGCCCCGGCGCGCGTCGCTAGGTAGAGGAGTTGAGCCGGGGTGAGCGGGTGACCTTGCAGCATCTGCCCCTGGTAAGCCGCTAGCGCTTCGCCGAGCAGGCACAGGCCGGTCCCAGCCCCCACGTCGGTGCCGAGGGCCACGGTGAGGTTATGAGCCAGGTGGCGGCGCAGCGGGAACAGGCCGCTGCCCAAAAAGGCGTTGCTGCTCGGGCAGTGAGCTATGCTCGAGCCCCCCCTGGCCAGCCGCCTGAGCTGCTCATCGCTGGCGTGCAGGTTGTGAGCAAAAACCGAGCGCGACCCCACCAAGCCGAAGTGCTCATAGGTAGCCAAGTAGTCCTCAGCCCAGGGAAAGAGCGCGGCGACCGCAGCGACCTCCGCGGCGGTTTCATTAAGGTGGGTGGTGAAAAAAACGCCGGGAGCCTCTTGTAGCAGAGCGCGGCACACCTCCAAGAGCGCCTCGCTGCAAGAGAGCGAGAAGCGCGGCGTTACCGCATAGCGCACCCTCCCGCGCCCGTGCCAGGCTGCTAGCAGCGCCCGGCTCTCCTGGTAGGCCCGCTCCGGAGTAGTGTGCAGGGCCGGTGTTAGCTGCCGGTCGCCTAATACCAGCCCGCTGGTGATGCGCAACCCTAGTTGCTCGGCTTCCTCGAAAAAGACCTGCATGGCCCCGGCGAAGTGCGCACCGAATACTAAAGCCGCGGTAGTGCCGTTGCCGACCAGAAGCCGCAAAAACTGCCGTGCCTGCCTGCGGGCATAGCCCGGCTCGGCAAACGCCTCCTCATGCGGCAGGGTACGGGTGTTAAGCCAGTCGAGCAGGCCCAAGCCCATCGCACCCACTATCGGGAGCTGCGGATAGTGTACATGGGTGTCAATTAGTCCGGGCAGCAGGATACTCCCACGATGATCGCTGACTGGCGCCTCGGCATAGTCCCGCCGCAGCGCGGCAAACTCCCCTACCGCCAGGATGCGCCCCTGGGCAAAGGCGATAGCGCCGTCCGCGACGGCTGCTAGCGCAGCCGCCTGGGTAAAGGGATTGCCGGGGGTGTGAAATAGCTGGGCGCGGAGCAAGGTAGTCATGGCGGATCCCTGTATTCTATATTCCATACGATCACGCCATGCGATCACGGCGGTCAAAAAGGGCGCGGGGGCAGCCGAGCGCAGCTCAACTTTGCTAACTTTGCTTGCATACTTGCATCCCCCATTTAAGTCCTGTTATAGTAAGGGCAGTCGTTAGGTGGTTGGTTCAGAGTTATCCAAGGGAGTGGATATATATGGCGATCCCGGGCCATCTGGGACTGTCTCGATCCAGCCAGTGTGCAACCGCAACCACCTCTTTGGTGGAGTTGGCGGAGCGCGGTTGGTTTACAACCCTCCTCAGGCTGATCGGGGCGCTCTTCGTTGTTTTTGCCGCCAGCCTGCCCGGCACGGCCCAGATTCGGACCGAACTCACTCTGCATAACACCTATCAAGAGCTCTTTCGCTATCCATTCGGCGCCGCGCCGACCGGTGAACAAGTGCGGCTGCGGCTGCGGGTGGGAAGTGGCGACGCCCAGGCGGTCACTGTCTCGTATTGGGATCATGCGCGGCGGGTCAGAACGGCGCGGGGGATGGAGATCGTTGGCCACTCGCCCGACGGGGGCTACGAATACTGGGAGGCGTTTCTCTATTCCGAGGTCCCCACAATCCTCTGGTATCACTTCGTTATTGAAGGCCGCGATAGGGCAACGGTTTACTACGGCGATCCGGGGCAGGGCGGTGGCGCAGGCCGCGCCGTCCCCCGCAACCCCGATGACTTCCAGTTGACGATCTACGACCGGGAGTTCCGCACCCCGGATTGGAAGAAGAATGCGATCACCTATCAGATCTTCCTCGACCGCTTCTACGACGGGGATCCGACCAACAACCACGCTGCCGACGAACGCGGTTTTCGCGGCGGTGCGCCACTAGAGCATCGCGAGTGGGGAGAATTGCCCGACAATCCGCGCGAGCAGGGAGTGAACCCTGCCTATGCTGGTGACGGGGTCTGGAACAACGACTTTTTCGGGGGCGATCTGGCCGGGGTGATCGCGCGGCTTGACTACCTGGCCGAACTCGGCGTAGGGGCGATCTACTTCAACCCCATTTTTGAGGCGGCGAGCAACCACAAGTTCGACCACGGTGACTATGAGAATATCGACCGCATATTCGGCGATAACGCCCTCTTCAAGGAGCTGGCGCGCCAAGCCAGAGAGCGGGGCATCCACCTGATCCTCGACGCCTCGTTTAACCACGTCGGCGATGATTCCCGCTACTTTGATCGCTACAGCCGGTGGCCGAACGATATCGGCGCCTACGAGTACTGGTCCGCAGTCTTTAACCTGATGGCGGCGGCAGGGCTCTCTCAAGCCGCGGCCGAAGAACGGGTGCGAGCGGAGTTCAGCGCCCAGGGCCTAACCGACTTTACCTTCACTGAGTGGTTTACCCTCGAGAACCGCAGAGTCGGCGCAGGGACCGGTCTGTACGGCGGGGAACGCTTTGATTATGAAGGCTGGTGGGGGCTGGAGAGCCTGCCGGTGATCCGCGCCCCGGGCGGAAGTGAGCTAAACCTGACAACCTTTGCTGACTATATCATCCGCGCTGAGGATTCGATCGCCCGCCGCTGGATAAGCTACGGCTCGAGCGGCTGGCGGCTTGACGTCTCTCCGGAGGTGGCGCACGACTTCTGGGCCGAGTTTCGCCGCCATATCAGAAACATCAGCTTCCCGCACGGCAAGCCGATCATGATCGCTGAGAACTGGCACGACGCCACCCTCGACCTGCTTGGCGATACCTTCGACTCGACCATGAACTACCGCTTCCGCAACGCCGTGCTCGAGTTTGTCCTGCAGGGTAACGCCGATACCTTCGACCGCATCCTGACTGAGATCTACGAGGACTATCCGCGTGAGGCGTTCTACGCCATGATGAACCTGCTTGAATCGCACGACACCGAGCGCATTTTAAAAACTTTTGGCGATCTCGAGCCAGATACCTTCGCCGACCGCGAGCGGGCGGCCGGGATGAGCCCGGAAGAGATCGATACCGCGAACGCACTGGCGCAGGCGCGCTTGAAAATGGCGGCGATCTTAAAGCTGAGTTATCCTGGCTCACCGACCCTCTACTACGGGACCGAGGTTGGCCTGACCGGACAGCGCGACCCTGACAGCCGCCGCACCTTCCCGTGGGAATTAGTCACAGATGATAACGCGCTCCTCAATCACTACCGCAAGCTGGCTGCAATACGTAATGACAACCCGGTGCTGCGGACGGGTGATCTTATCACCCTGCACGCCCAGGGCGGAACCTACGCGATTGGCAGACGGCTCCTGGGAGAGAGCGATGCACTCGGCCTTAGCGAGCACACGATCAACTACCACACCGGCGAGGCTGTGACGATCGCCGATCACAACGCGCTGGCGGTCGTCGTGGTGAGTCAGACAGGCGAGGACGAGCTGCGCCTCGACCTCTCCGGATTCGTGCGCGACGGGGCGGTCTTTACCGATCTGCTGAACAACAATGAGTATATGGTGACAAACGGCGGGATCACCCTGGAGATCCCCCGCTTAGGGGGCGCGATCTTAGTCGCCCGTCACGGCCCGCAGGATCTCCTGCCGCCGGCGCCGCCGACCGGGATTATCGCCGGCTCGTACGATCGGCGGGTGGAGATCAGTTGGGAGCCGGTCGCGGATGCCGCCTCGTACAACATCTATCGGACCACGATCATCGGCGGGCATTACGAGCGGATCGCTACTAGCCTGCTTGAAACAAGCTTTACCGACCTTGGGGTCGAGAATATGACTCGCTACTTTTACACCGTTACCGCTGTCGACAAGGCGGGTAATGAGAGCGCGAAGTCAGTTCACGCCGCGGCTGTTCCCTCAATCCCAGTCGATCGGATCATTTTGCAGCCGTTCGCCCTTCTCGGCGGTGAGCATACGATCGGAGTGGGAAGAGAAATTGAACAGCTCGTCGCTGCCGTTTACGCCGCCGGTGTAACCGATGCGCCCGGGCAGGGCGCCGGGATCACCGCGCAGTTCGGTTTCGGCCAGGATCCGGATTTAACCACCTGGAACTGGCTGCCGGCCAACTACCTTGGCGATCAGGATGGGGCCGACCTCTACTCCGGCGGGTTCGTCCCTGAGCAGCTTGGTGACTGGTTCGTTGCGCTCAGGTTTTCCACTAATGGCGGGCTGAGCTGGGCCATCTCCGCTTATCCAGACGGCACTCTGCCACGGTTCACGGTCATTCCGACAGATGATCTCACCCCGCCGGCAGCAGCAAGCCTGGCCGAGGCGCGGCCCCTCCATCGCCTCGACGCGACCAGCTTTGTCGTTTTAGAGTGGGAGCTGCCGGACAGAGCTGGGATAGACCACCTCCAGATCCTTCGCCAGAGCAAAGATCAGCCGTTAGAGGAGCTGACGCGGCTCCCAGTCGACGCGACCTCGTTCATTGATCAGGCTGTTGCCCACGGACAGGAGTACTCCTATCAAGTGATTGCTGTTGACGGCTCGTTCAACCGCGCACCATCGAACCTGGTTACGGTCACGCCCGAAGCGCTTCCGCTCAGGCGGCTCAGCCCGCTCTTCTCTCCGCTGGGCGAGGTGAGCCCGATAGTTGACGGCGCAATATCGCCTGGCGAGTGGGAGAAAGCAGCCAGGCTTACTGGAGAAGGGCTGATTGAACAAGCATTTATCGGCTACGACACGCATAATATCTATCTGCGGGCCGACACCACCCTCCCGCCCGCTGAGCTGATCGGAGAAGCGTACCGCCTCGTCCTGTATATCGGCTTTCATACCGGGGCTGAGCTGGGCACCCCGATCAACGCCCTGGCGCGATTTGCGGAGGCGGAGCTTGGCTTCCCGCTGACCCAACTCGCGCAAGCGCGATTCGATCATATCCGGCCGGACGGTCGCGGCAACGTGTTCAGGTTTGTCGCCGACGGCATGGAAGGCTGGACTTTGGAAAACCAGATCCGGCTGCAACCGCAGAGGATCGTGCGGGTTGGTGAGACGATCGAGGTCCAGATCCCGTTCGCCGAGTTGGAGCTTGATCGGGCCGAGGAGCTGACTGTCTGGCTGCGGATCGCCATGGAAAAGGCGGGAGAGCTGCTGGGAAGCGCGCCTCCGCAACCGGTGATAGCACGTATGCCGGCCCTGGTCGGCGGTGAGGTGATCGCAACCTTCACCGACCCAGCCGGCGATGACCACGGCCTGGGCACCCTGGTCTATCCGACCGCTGGTGTGTTCGACGAGGAGGGGCTCTTCGATCTGTTAAGCTACACCATCTTCGATCAGGGTGAGAACTGGCTCTTAGCCTTCGAGTTCACCGCTCTGCCCAACCCCTGGGGTGGGCCGCTTGGGTTCAGCCACCCTATCATCAACCTCTACCTGGACACCAAGCCAGGCGGCTTGACCGAAGCGCATCCGGACGGAGCGGCGATGCAGCTCCGGCTGCACCCTGACCACCCGTGGGACTTCTTTGTCAAGGTGGCCGGCTGGCCCGACTACGGCCGGCACCTGTTCACCGCCGCTGGAGAGATGCACCTGATCGACGTCTCCGCCGATCCAGCCAGGCGGCTGGTGCTGGTGCGAATTCCGAAAACCGTGCTCCCGGAGATCCGCGGGGCACACTACGTGATGGTCGCCTCCCAGGACGGGTTCGGCCCGAACCATATCCGGCCGGTAGCCCGGACAGCCGGAGAGTGGGTCGGCGGCGGCAGCCCCGCCCCGGCCGTGGCCCCGCTCGTTTATGACTACCTGGCCCCAGAGGGGTACACGCAAGAGGAGATACTCTCCGGTTTCAACGTCGAAGCGCGGACGTTCGCCGTCCTGGCGCCGATCATTGTGGAGAGGTGAAAGGAGGTGATAGCAGCGGCGCATATGCGCCGCCAGTTGAAAGGAAAACGGGTTCAAAACAGCACGTCCTCGATGGTTTTAATATAGGAGGAAACCGCAACATGAAAAGAGCTATGGCTTTATTGCTAGGGTTTACGATGCTTTGGGGTCTTATCGGCGCGGCCTGGGCCAGCAGGCCCGGCGTGCTCACCATCTGGGCCGATTCTACTCGGGCGCCGATACTGGCCGAGTTGAGTCCGGCCTTCACAGCGGAGTTCGGCATCCCGGTCGAGGTTCAAGAGGTGCCCTTTGGTGACATCCGGGCTCGACTCGGCGTGGCCGGGCCGGCCGGCGAGGGCCCGGACATCATCATCGGCCCACACGATTGGATCGGTGAGTTCATCGCCGATGGCCTGCTGGAGCCGCTCCGCTTCCTCGAGGGAATGCGGGATCAGTTCGTCCCAGTCAGCATTGAGGCGTTTTCAAGTGGCGGGGAGATCTGGGGCCTCCCATACCTTACCGAAGCCATCGGCATCCTCTACAACAGGGACCTGGTACCAGCGGTGCCGGAGACCTACGACGAGTTCATCGCCCTCGCCCGTGAGCTCACCGACCCGGAGAGGGGACAATTCGGCTTCTTAACCAACATCCCCCAACCCGATCCGTTTCATAGCTTCCCCTTCTTCACGGCGTCCGGTGGTTACATCTTTGGACTGGACGAAGAGGGGGTGCTCGATCCCTGCGACATCGGCCTGGCCACTGAAGGCGCGATCCGCGGCGGCCACCTCATCCTGGAACTGATTACCGCCGGACTGGTGCCGGTGGGGACCGACTATGCAGCGATGACCGGCCTATTCAACGACGGTAAGGCGGGGATGATCCTCACTGGCCCGTGGGCGGTGGCGGATGCCAGAGCAGCCGGTATTAACTACGGCATCGCCAAACTCCCCGCCATCGAGGGGCAGCCCATGCGGCCGTTCGTCGGCGTGCATGGGTTTATGGTGAGCTCGTTCAGCGCCAACAAACTCTTGGCGATGGTCTTCTTGCAGGAGTTCATCGTTACGAAAGAGGCGAAACTGGCGCTTTATGAAGCAGATCCACGCAACCCGGCCTTCCTACCTGCTCTAGAGGTGGTCGCGGCCGATCCAGACGTGGCAGCCTGGGCTGCTAACGAAGCTGTTGGCATCCCCATGCCGAGCATCCCCGAGATGGCGGCGGTGTGGTCAGCCTGGGCTGATGCCCTGACCCTGATTGTGACTCAGCAGCTGTCCCCAGAAGATGCCCTGCGGGATGCTGTGGCGCGCATCCGCGGGCTCATTGGATGTTAATAGTAAGGAGCAAAGGGGGGGCCGACTTGCGTCGGCCCCCTAATGACTATGACCGCCATCTTGTTTAAAATTCTCCTCCTAGGGGTTACCAACGCGCTGGGGATTTGGGCCGCAGTAGGACTCTTCTTGGCCGGCAGTTGGCTGCCCCTGAGCGGCCTGGTGTTGGGCCTGGTGGCGCTCAACTTTGCCGTACTCAGCAAGCGCGCTTACCCGTTACGCTACCTCTTGCCGGGACTGATCCCGTTCTTCCTGATGGTTGTCTACCCGATCGCTTCCAATATGGCTGTTGCTTTCACCAATTTCGGAACAGGGCATCGGCTTACCAAAGAGCAGGTGATTGCCCATTTCGAGAGTCGCTTTTACCTTCCGGAGGGGGGTGAGCGGTTCACCTATCAGGCGTTCAGGGGACCCGCAGGGAGCTTGATCTTACTCCTTACTTCCACGGTCACCGGGACGAACTATCTGTCCGAGAGGGGTATTTTACAAGCGGTAGAGCTAACCGATCCACGTTTCGTCTATGACGGAGCAGAGATCGTTGAGATTAACGGCCACCACCGGCTGAGTCGAAGAGAACTTGTCCAGATCATGGGAGAGCTTCAGGAACTGAGCCTGCAATGGGGTGACGAGGCGGTCCGATTAGTATCGCTGGCGGAGTTCGGTGTCGCCAGACGGCAGTACCGCTACGACCCCGCGGAGGGCGTGTTGACCGATCTGCGCACCGGCATTGCCTATACGCCCGTAGAAGGGATCTTCACCTCGGTCCATGGAGAGAGGCTCCAGCCGGGTTTCGCGGTCTTCATCGGAGCGCGAAACTTCACCGAGATCATTACCAACCCTCATATCTCCGGACCCTTCTTCCGCATCTTCACCTGGACCTTCCTCTGGGCGTTCCTGAGCGTAGCCACCACCTTCACCCTAGGGCTCGCTCTAGCCCTGCTCCTGAACGACCCATACTTAGAGCTGCGCAACTTCTATCGCACCTTGCTGATCGTTCCCTACGCCATTCCGGGGTTTATCTCGATCCTGGTTTGGGGTGGGATGCTGAACGTCGATTTTGGCATCGTCAACCGTATTCTGCACGACCTGTTTGCCACTAAAATCCCCTGGTTTCACGACCCCCTCTGGGCCAGGGTGGCTGTGTTGCTGGTCAACCTCTGGCTCGGGTATGCCTACATGATGATCGTCTGTTTGGGCGCGCTACAGAGCATCCCCCAGGAGCTCTACGAGGCAGCCCGCGTCGATGGGGCCAATCGGATACAACTATTAGGGAAGGTCACCCTCCCCCTTCTGCTCATCTCGATCGCCCCCCTGTTGGTTGGCTCTTTTGCCTTTAACTTCAATAATTTTAACGTCATCTTTCTGCTTACCGGAGGGGGTCCTCCGATCCCCGGGGCAATCACGCCGGCTGGGGCAACCGACATCCTGATTAGCTATACCTACAATTTAGCCTTTGGGGCGGCCGGGGCTCGCTACGGCTTCGCTGCGGCGGTCTCCCTGATAATCTTCATGATCATCGGTACGATCAGCGCGATCAACTTCCGACTCACCCGCAACTTGGAGCGGGTGGGAGAGAGTCTCTAAAGGAGAAGGGATGTATAGTCGTCATACCCTGCCGGGGAAGCTACTGCGCCATCTGCTGATCTGCGGGATGATCACCTTTGCCCTCTTCCCTGTCTTGTGGATTTTCTCTGCCTCGCTCAACCCCGGCAATACCCTGTTTGGACAGGCCTTTATTCCTGAAAACCCCACTCTAAGGCATTACCAAGAGCTGTTCAACAGCCCTCGGCACCCCTTTGGGCTATGGCTTTGGAACAGCATCAAGGTCTCGGGGATAGCCTCGCTCTTGACCGTATCCTTGGCCGCTTTAGGGGCCTATGCCCTCTCACGATTCCGCTTTCGCGGGCGCCGGACGGGGCTGTTAGCCTTGCTCATCATTCAGATGTTCCCCCAGATGCTGGCCATGGTAGCTATCTACCTCTTGCTGCTGGAGATCGGGCGCCATATCCCTGGCTTAGGACTTAACACCCACGCCGGACTGATCATGGTCTATCTCGGTGGAGCGATGGGGTTTAATACCTGGCTGATGAAGGGCTATTTTGACACCATCCCCCGCGAATTAGAGGAGTCGGCGATGATCGATGGCGCCACTCATTTCCAGGCCTTTCTGCAAATCATCCTCCCTCTCGCTAGGCCGATATTGGCGGTCATCTTCATCCTCAGCTTCATCGGGACCTACTCCGATTTTCTGCTGCCGAGCATTCTGTTGACGGGGACGGAGAATTTTACCTTCGCTGTGGGCTTGAGGCTGTTCATCCTGGGGGAATACGCCACAAGGTGGGGGATCTTCGCGGCGGCCTGTATGCTCGGCGCCCTTCCGATCCTGGTGGTATTCCTTTCGTTGCAGCGGTTCCTCATCTCCGGTCTCACCCGGGGCGCGGTGAAGGGGTAAGGACAAGCTCGCCTTCACGATGCGGGGTCGCCCTCTCCCCCTTGCCCCTCGATGATAAGCCCGTTAAAGCGGTTGGCGGCCGCCGTGAAGCCCTCTTGCACGAACACCTCAAGCGCCTCGGCGGCGCACTCAAGGACGCGCGCTAGCAGTGCCGCTTCGCCGTCGCGGAAGCGGCTTAACACCCAGCTCTCGGCGGTGATGCCCTCGGGCGGACGCGAGATACCGACCTTAAGGCGATAGAAGTCGGGGCCGAGCCGCGCAGCGATGTCAGAGACCCCCTTTTGGCCGCCGGCGCCACCGCCCTGCCTAAATCGCAAGCGTCCTAGCGGCAGGTCCAGGTCGTCATGGACCACCAGCAACTGAGTGGGGGTGAGGCCTTTGGCATAAGCCTGCACCACCTGGCCAGAGCGGTTCATGTAGGCCTGGGGCTTAAGGAGGGTCACCTGGCCCCAGGGCGCCTCATCGGCCAGCCGACCGCAGCGAAACGCCAGCCCCTGTCGGCGGGCCAGCACGTCCAAGACCAGAAACCCGGCGTTGTGCCGGGTCTGTGCATAGGCCGGGCCGGGGTTGCCCAGCCCGACCACTAGAGAGACCGGGCGTTCCAGGCCTACTCCTCTTCTTCCTTGCCCTTGGCAATGACTTCTGGCTCAATAGCGCCAGCCTCGGCGACCGCTTCTTCCGCTACACGCGGCGGTACCACCGCTACCAGGGTCAGCTCGAGGTCATCTAGGATCTCGGCCTCAGCCGGGAGATAGCTCTTGAGATCGGAGACGTGCAAGGAGTCGCCGATCTTGAGCGCGCTGACATCGACCATCAGGTGCTGCGGGATAAGGCGGGGCAGGATGCTGATATGCACCTCGCGGCGCTGCACGTCGAGCTGGCCACCCTCAC
>Ga0208609_100354_pt1 | contig 18405 bp, 16 predicted proteins | sample SubbioR11_8A_Apr_FD_184813 | JGI IMG/M metagenome (GOLD analysis project Ga0208609, IMG submission 184813) | Serpentinite rock and fluid subsurface biosphere microbial communities from McLaughlin Reserve, California, USA - CR11_8A_Apr (SPAdes) | ecosystem: Environmental > Terrestrial > Deep...
CGGCACATGCGTCATCGCGACGCCGGCGCGCCGCTGCCAGATCTCGCCGACCAGGTGGCCGATCGTCGCGTTGCCCGGCGAGGCCCAGGCCAGCGCCGCGCCGCCCTGCAGCCGCGCGCGCAGCGCCGCCAGCGACGTGAGGCCGAGGTCGCGGTGCGCGTACAGCCCGGGCGAGGTGCGCGAGAACTGCGAGACCGGCTGCAGGTCGTGCAGCACGTCGTAGGGCTGCTGCGGAAACAGGTGCGGGTTGATCGCCACCGTGCCGACGGTGCCCAGCAGCAGCGTGTAGCCGTCAGCCGGCGCACGCAGCGCCGCCTCGGTGCCGATCTGCCCGCTGGCGCCCGGGCGGTTGTCGACCAGCACCGTCCAGCCGGCCTGCTCGCGCAGGCGGTCGCCGACCTGGCGCACGCGCAGGTCCGAGGTGCCGCCCGGCGGGAACGGCACGACCCAGCGCAGCGGCCGCGCCGGGAACGCCGACGCCGCCCGCGTCGCGCGGTTCAGGCCGAAGACGCCCGCGCCCAGCGGCAGCGCAGCGATCGCAGCAAGGGTGTGGCGGCGGCGCATCGGCGGGGGCGTGGGAGATTTGTGACGCGTTGATCATATGAATAATTAATACGTATGATCGGTTTTCCCATGACCGGCCTGGGGTATTCAAGTTCGTCCGCAGGCGGTCGAAATGGCGGCGTGCGCCCGCTTCAACGCCCCCTGCTGCTGCCTTTGCTGCTCGCCACCACGCTGCTGGCCGGCTGCGACCTGGGCGCGCTGGGCATCGACACCCCGGTGGCGGTGGCCGAACGCCGCGCCGCCGAGGGCCGGGCGATCGGCGCGGCCTGCCGGCATGCCGGGCGGGCGATCGAAGACTGCTTCACGCTCAACCGCCGCGCCGACAAGGCCGCCGTCTTCGCCGGCTGGCGCGAGATGGACACCCACATGCGCGAGAACCAGATCGAGGTCGTCAAGCCGCAACTGACCCCGCCCGGGGTGGCCACCGGCGAAGGCGGCGAACGCAGCAGCGGCGAACGCGGCGCGCGCGGGCCGTCCTGACGAGCCGGGCAGTCGCGCCCCCCGGCGCCGGCTTCGCCCCTGGCGCCGGGCCAGGGCGCCGGGCACGGACAATGCGCCGATGCCTGCCGATGCCCTCACCGCCGCCACGCCGACCTGGCGCCACCCCGAGTTCCGTCGCGGCGCGCGCGACATGGTCGGCATCGCGCTGGGCATCGCCGCCTGGGGGCTGGTCACCGGCGTCGCGATGGTCAAGAGCGGGCTCGAGGTCCCGCTGGCGGTGCTGATGTCGCTGGTCGTCTACGCCGGCAGCGCGCAGCTCGCCGCGCTGCCGCTGATCGCCACCGGGGCGCCGGTCTGGGTGGTCTGGGCCGCGGCGTTCTGCGTCAACCTGCGCTTCGTGATCTTCAGCGTGCAGTGGCGGCCGTACTTCGTGCACCTGCCGTTCTGGGCGCGGCTGCGGGTGGGCTACTTCACCGCCGACCTCAACTACGTGCTGTTCATGCGGCGTTTTCCCGACCCCACGCCGGCGCCCGAGCAACTGCCGTACTTCTGGGGCGGCGTCGCGGCCAACTGGGGTGCCTGGCAGGTCGCGTCGCTGACGGGAATCGCGCTGGCCGAGCTGGTGCCCACCCACTGGGGCATCGGCTTCGCCGGCGTCATCGCGCTGCTGGGCGTGACCTATTCGCTGATCAACGACCGCGTGAGCTGGGTCGCCGCCGGCGTCGCCGCTTGTGCCGCGGTCGCCGCCTACGCGCTGCCGCTGCGCCTGAACATCGTCGTCGCGATCGCCGCCGCGGTGGCCATCGCGCTGATCATCGACCACCTGCCAGCGGCGCGCGGAGCACGGCGATGAGCCCACCTCCCGCAGCGGCTCATCTTTGCCTGGCGGGAGCGGCCGCAGGCCGCAGGGTGGACCGATGACCGACTGGGAAGTGGTGCTGACCATCCTCGGGCTGGGCGTGCTCACGGTGCTGACGCGGGCCTTCTTCTTCCTGCCGCGGCGCGAGCTGCCGATGCCCGGCTGGCTGCGCGAGGGCCTGCGCTACGCGCCGCTGGCCGCGCTGGCGGCGGTCGTCGCGCCCGAGGTGGTGATGACGCAAGGCGAGCTGATCGACACCTGGCGCGACGCGCGGCTCTACGCCTTCGCCGCGGCCACGGCGTACTACTTCTGGCGCCGCGATATCCTCGGCACCATCGTCTGCGGCACCGCCGTGATGCTCGCGCTGCGCCTGGGCCTGGGCTGGTAGCGCGGCGGCCGCAGCCGCTGCCCTGCGTCGCAACCCCAACCCCGCCAGCTGCCCATGAACGTCATCCGCTTCACCGATCTCGTCGCCCAGGGCCGCGTGGCCGGGCGGCGCGTCTTCATCCGCGCCGACCTCAACGTGCCGCAGGACGAGGCCGGCCGCATCACCGAGGACACGCGCATCCGCGCCTCGCTGCCGTGCATCCGCCTGGCCCTCGAGGCCGGCGCGGCGGTGATGGTCACCAGCCACCTGGGCCGGCCCAGCGAAGGCCAGTTCAGGCCCGAGGACTCGCTCGCGCCGGTGGCCGCCCGCCTGGGCGAGCTGCTCGGGCGCGAGGTGCCGCTGGTGGCCAACTGGGTCGAGGGCGTAGCCGTCGAGCCCGGCCAGCTCGTGCTGCTCGAGAACTGCCGCCTCAACAAGGGCGAGAAGAAGAACGACGAGGCGCTCGCGCGCAAGATGGCTGCACTGTGCGACATCTTCGTCCAGGATGCCTTCGGCACCGCGCACCGCGCCGAGGCCAGCACCTACGGCATCGCGCAGCATGCGCCGCTGGCCTGCGCCGGCCCACTGCTGGCCGCCGAGATCGACGCGATCACGCAGGCCCTGGCCCACCCGCGGCGGCCGCTGCTGGCCATCGTCGCCGGCAGCAAGGTCAGCACCAAGCTGAGCATCCTGCAGAGCCTGTCGGCAAAGGTCGACGGGCTGATCGTCGGCGGCGGCATCGCCAACACCTTCCTGCTCGCAGCCGGCCTGCCCATCGGCAGGAGCCTGGCCGAGCCCGACCTGGTCGGCCAGGCGCGGGCGGTGATCGAGGCGATGGCCGCGCGCGGCGCCGAGGTGCCGATTCCGGTGGACGTGGTCGTCGCGAAGGAATTCAAGGCCGACGCCGAGGCCACCGTGAAGCCGGCCGACCAGGTGGGCGCCGACGAAATGATCCTGGACATCGGTCCACAGACCGCGGCGCTGCTGGCGCAGCGGCTGCACGACGCCGGCACCATCGTCTGGAACGGCCCGGTGGGCGTGTTCGAGTTCGACGCCTTCAGCCACGGCACCGAGGCCATCGCGCGCGCGATCGCCGCCAGCGGCGCCTTCAGCATCGCCGGCGGCGGCGACACGCTCGCGGCGATCGCCAAGTACGGCATCGAGCGCGACATAGGCTACATCAGCACCGGCGGCGGGGCCTTCCTCGAGGTGCTCGAGGGCAAGACGCTGCCGGCCTTCGAGATCCTCGCGCGGCGCGCCGCGGGGTAGGCGGCGACCCGGCCGCGGGCGCCGGTGCGGCGCTCGTGCGGCCCCCTGCCGCACAACGACAAGCGCGCCCAACGCCATCGGAGACCCGCCCATGCCCCAGCCACTGAGCCCCGCCGAAGAGGCGCTGCGCGAGGCCGCGCTCGACTACCACCGCCGGCCGACGCCGGGCAAGGTCGCGGTCGCGCCGACCAAGCCGCTGTCGAACCAGCGTGACCTCTCGCTGGCCTACTCGCCCGGGGTGGCCTACGCCTGCCTGGCGATCGCCGAAGACCCGGCCACAGCCGCGCACTACACCGCGCGCGCCAACCTCGTGGGCGTGATCACCAACGGCACCGCGGTGCTCGGCCTGGGCGACATCGGCGCGCTGGCCAGCAAGCCGGTGATGGAGGGCAAGGGTTGCCTGTTCAAGAAGTTTGCCGGCATCGATGTCTTCGACATCGAGCTCGCCGAGCGCGACCCCGACCGGCTCGTCGAGATCATCGCCGCGCTCGAGCCGACGCTGGGCGGCATCAACCTCGAGGACATCAAGGCCCCCGAGTGCTTCGTCGTCGAGCGCAAGCTGCGCGCGCGGATGAAGATCCCGGTCTTCCACGACGACCAGCATGGCACCGCGATCATCGCCGGCGCCGCGTTGCTCAACGCGCTCGAGCTGACCGGCAAGGACATCGGCGCGGTCCGGCTGGCCGTCTCGGGTGCCGGCGCGGCGGCCATCGCCTGCCTCGACATCATGGTCGGGCTGGGCGTGCGGCGCGACCAGATCCTCGTCGTCGACAGCCGCGGCGTGATCCAGGCCGAGCGCGACGATGCGCGCGACGGCCGGCTCGACGACAGCAAGCAGCGCTACTGCCGCGACACGCCGGCGCGCACGCTGGCCGACGCGGTCGCCGGCGCCGACGTCTTCCTCGGCTGCTCGGCCGCGGGCGTGCTCACGCCGGCGATGGTCGCGACGATGGCCGCGCAGCCGCTGATCCTCGCGCTGGCCAACCCCGAGCCCGAGATCCGCCCCGAGGCGGCGCGCGCGGTGCGCCCCGACTGCATCGTCGCCACCGGCCGCAGCGACTACCCGAACCAGGTCAACAACGTCCTGTGCTTCCCGTACATCTTCCGCGGCGCGCTCGACTGCGGCGCGACGGCCATCACCGAGGCGATGAAGCTGGCCTGCGTGCGCGAGATCGCCGCGCTGGCCAAGGCCGAGATCAGCGACGAGGTCGCCGGCGCCTACGCCGGGCAGGAGCTGGCCTTCGGCCCCGACTACCTGATTCCGAAGCCCTTCGATTCGCGGCTGATCCTGCGCATCGCGCCGGCGGTCGCGCTGGCCGCGGCCGAGTCGGGGGTGGCCACGCGGCCGATCGCCGACCTCGACGCGTACCGCCAGTCGCTGCAGCGCTACGTCTACCAGACCGGGCTGGTCATGCGCCCGGTCTTTGCCGCCGCCAAGGCGCAGCAGGCCCGGCGCGGCGCGCGCGTGGTCTACGCCGACGGCGAGGACGAGCGCGTGCTGCGCGCGGTGCAGGTGGTCTGCGACGAGGGCCTCGCGCAGCCGATCCTGGTGGGCCGGCGTGCCGTCGTCGAGATGCGTGTGCAGCGCGCCGGTCTGCGGCTGCGCGCCGGCCTCGACTACGAGCTGACCGACCCCGAGGACGACCCGCGCTACCGCGACTACTGGGAGCTCTACCACGCGCTGATGAAGCGCGAGGGCGTGACCCCGGACGTCGCCAGGGCCGCGGTGCGGCGCTCGCACACGCTGATCAGCGCGCTGATGCTGCGCCGGGGCGAGGCCGACGCGATGCTCACCGGCATGGTCGGGCGCTACGACGCGCACCTCGAGCATGTGCGCGACGTCATCGGCCTGCGCCGCGACGCGCGCTGCTTCGCGGCCATGAATGCGCTGCTGCTCGAGGGCCGCACGCTGTTCATCGCCGACACCTTCGTCAACGAGGAGCCCGACGCCGCGCAACTGGCCGAGATCGCGGTCATGGCCGCCGAGGGCGTGCGCCGCTTCGGCCTGCCGCCCAAGGTGGCCTTCCTGTCGCATTCGTGCTTCGGCTCGTCGCGGCGCGCGTCGGCGCGGCGCATGCGCGAGGCCGCCGAGCACTTCAAGGTGCTGGCCCCCGACGTCGAGTGCGACGGCGAGATGCACGGCGATGCCGCGCTCGACCCGGCGATCCGCCAGCGCTTCGTCGCCGATTCGCCGCTGGTCGGCGAGGCCAACCTGCTCGTGCTGCCCAACCTCGATGCGGCCAACATCCTGTTCAACGTGCTCAAGACCACCGGCAGCCAGGGCGTGACGATCGGCCCGGTGCTGCTGGGCGCGCAGCGGCCGCTGCACATCCTGACGCCCTCGGCGACGATGCGCCGGGTCGTCAACATGACCGCGCTGGTCGTCGCCGAGGCGGCGGCCGTGCGCTGACGGCGCCGCGGCAAGGGCCCGACCCGCGGGGTCGGGATAATCGGCGCCGCCACCGGAGCCCAGCCATGTCCCGCCAGACCAAGATCGTCGCCACCATCGGCCCCGCGTCGTCGACGCCCGAGATGCTCGAGCGCCTGCTGCGCGGCGGCGTCGACGTCGTGCGGCTCAACTTCTCGCACGGCAGCGCCGCCGACCATGTCGCGCGCGCCGCCGCGGTGCGCGAGGCGGCGCAGCGCGTCGGCCGCGACGTCGCGATCATGGCCGACCTGCAGGGCCCCAAGATCCGCGTCGGCCGCTTCGAGGCCGGCCAGACCGTGCTCGAGCCCGGCCAGCCCTTCGTGCTCGACGCCGGGCGCAGCGAGCCGGGCGACGACACCGCCGTCGGCCTCGACTACAAGGAGCTGCCGCGCGACGTGCGCCCGGGCGACATCCTGCTGCTCAACGACGGCCTGCTGGTGCTCGAAGTGACCGGCGTGCGCGGCGAGGCGGTGCACACGGTGGTCAAGGTCGGCGGCGTGCTGGCCAACAACAAGGGCATCAACAAGCAGGGCGGCGGCCTGACCGCGCCGGCGCTGACCGCCAAGGACATGGACGACATCCGGACCGCGATGGCGTTCCAGTGCGAGTACCTCGCGGTCAGCTTTCCCAAGAGCGCGACCGACATGGAGATGGCGCGCCAGCTCGCCAACGTCGCCGGCGAGCCCTGGCGCCACCGGCCGGCGCTGATCGCCAAGATCGAGCGCAGCGAGGCCATCCCGCAGCTCGAGCCGATCCTCAAGGCCAGCGACGGCATCATGGTCGCGCGCGGCGACCTCGCCGTCGAGGTCGGCAACGCCGCGGTGCCGGCGCTGCAGAAGCGCATGATCAAGCTCGCCCGCGTGCACGACAAGATCGTGATCACCGCGACGCAGATGATGGAGAGCATGGTCGTCAACCCGGTGCCCACCCGCGCCGAGGTCAGCGACGTCGCCAACGCGGTGCACGACGGCACCGATGCGGTCATGCTCAGCGCCGAGACCGCCACCGGCAAGTACCCGGTCGAGACCGTCGAGGCGATGGCCGCGATCTGCGAGGCCGCCGAGCGCGCCGAGGACTACAGCCGCGTCGACGCCGATTTCGCCAACCGCCGCGTCACCCGCATTGACCAGAGCATCGCGATGGGCGCGCTGTTCACCGCGCACCATCTGGGCTGCCGCGCGATCCTGGCGCTGACCGAGAGCGGCTCGACGGCCCTGTGGATGAGCCGCTACAAGATCGCCGTGCCGATCTACGGCCTGACCACGCAGCCGATGACCCAGCGCCGCATGGCGCTCTACCGCAACGTGCACCCGATCCTGATGCAGGTGCACAGCGACCGCGACGAGGCGCTGCGCGACGCCGAGGCGCTGCTGGTCGGGCGCGGCGTGCTCAAGCCGGGCGACACCTACGCGATCACCTGCGGCGAGCCGATGGGCTACCCCGGCGGCACCAACATGCTCAAGGTCTGCCGCGTCGGCGGTTGAACGCGCCCTGCCGCGCCCCGACCCGCGCGGCGGGTGCGGTCTTGCGCAAGATCAAGCCCGCCGCCGGCCGCGCGCCTAGACTGTGTGGGTGGCGGCGCCAGGGGCGCGCGGCCTACGCGAGCGTGGAGGAACCGACCGATGTTCAAGCGTATCCTGGTGCCGGTCGACGGCAGCGAACTCTCCGACCGCGCGATGGACGCCAGCCTCGACCTCGCCCGCCCGCTGGGCGCGACGGTGGTCGGCTTCGTCGCCGAGCCGCTGGTGCAGCTCGCCGCGGTCGCCCGCCCGTCGGCGATCGTCGCCCGCGAGACCGAGGCCCACGACCGCCGCACCGAGGCCCACGCCCGCGAAGTGCTCGCCCGCTTCGAGCAGCGCGCGCAGGCCGCCGGTGTCGCCTTCGAGGGTCACCACGAGCAGACCCCGCTGGTCGACCAGGCCATCGTCGACACCGCGCAGGCCCGCCGCTGCGACCTGATCGTGATGGTCACCCACGGCCGCGGCGCGTTCGGCGAGTTCCTGTTCGGCTCGCACACCAAGGCCGTGCTCGCGCGCTCGACGCTGCCGCTGCTCGTCCTCCATTGACCCAGCGCAGGCCGCGGCGGCGCTGAGTCGACGCCGGGGCTTGGCGCCGGCCGGGGGCGGGCGTAGACTGCGCGTCCCTGTACAAAACTCCAGCCCCTGGCGCGTCGCCGCGGTGGCCGTGACGGCTGCCCGCGCGGGCGCCCCGCGCCGGCGGGCCGCCTGCCGACCATGGCCGAGACCGACACCCACTCCACCGCCCGGCGCGCCGACCCCCGCAGCGCGCTGCCGCCGCAGCCGATCAGCGCCGAGGTGCTGGTCGAGAAATACGCCAAGGACGGCGAGCGCAGCGTCGACGAGGTGCGCCTGCGCGTGGCCCGCGCGCTGGCCGCTGCCGAGGCGCCCGAGCAGCGCGCCAGGTGGGAGCGGCGCTTCCTGCAGGCCCAGCAGCGCGGCTTCGTGCCGGCCGGGCGCATCGCCTCGGCCGCCGGCACCGACCTCAGCGCGACGCTGATCAACTGCTTCGTGCAGCCGGTGGGCGACTCGATCGCCCAGGTCGACGAGGGCCACCCCGGCATCTACACCGCGCTCACCGAGGCCGCCGAGACGATGCGCCGCGGCGGCGGCGTCGGCTACGACTTCTCGCGCATCCGCCCCAAGGGCGCCTGGGTCGGCAGCACGCGCAGCGCGGCCTCGGGGCCGGTCAGCTACATGCGCGTCTTCGACCGCAGCTGCGAGACCGTCGAGAGCGCGGGCAGCCGCCGCGGCGCGCAGATGGGCGTGCTGCGCTGCGACCACCCCGACATCGAGGAGTTCGTCCACGCCAAGGACGGCGGCGACCTCAAGAATTTCAACCTTTCGGTCGGCGTCAGCGACGCCTTCATGCAGGCCGTGCAGGCCGACGCCGAGGTCGAGCTGGTCCACCGCGCCGAGCCCGGCCCGGCGCAGAAGGCCGAGGGCGCCGTGCAGCGCGCCGACGGCCTGTGGGTCTACCGCAGACTGCGCGCGCGCGCCCTGTGGGACCAGATCATGCGCTCGACCTACGACCACGCCGAGCCCGGCGTGCTGTTCCTCGACCGCATCAACGCCGACAACAACCTCGGCTACTGCGAGACGATCACGGCGACCAACCCCTGCGCCGAGCAGCCGCTGCCGCCCTACGGCTGCTGCTGCCTGGGCAGCATAGCCCTCACGCACTTCGTGCTCGAGCCCTTCGCGGCCGGCGCGCGCTTCGACGAGGCCGGCTTCGCCGAGGTTGCGCGGGTCGCCGTGCGCATGCTCGACAACGTGCTCGACGTCACCGTCTGGCCGCTGCCGCAGCAGCAGGCCGAGGCGCAGGCCAAGCGCCGCATCGGGCTGGGCTTCACCGGGCTGGGCGACGCGCTGGTCATGCTCGGCCTGCGCTACGACAGCGAACCCGCGCGCGCGATGGCGCGCCGCATCGCCGAGCTGATGCGCGATGCGGCCTACGCCGCCTCGGTCGACCTGGCCGCCGAGCGCGGCGCGTTCGCGCTGTTCAACGCCGACCTGTACCTGTCGGGCGGGCGCTTCGCCTCGCGCCTGCCGGCGCCGCTCAAGGAGCGCATCCGCGCGCAGGGCATCCGCAACTCGCACCTGCTGTCGATCGCGCCGACCGGCACGATCAGCCTGGCCTTCGCCGACAACGCGAGCAATGGCATCGAGCCGGCGTTCGCGTGGGCCTACACGCGCAGGAAGCGCGAGGCCGACGGCAGCTTCAAGGAGTACGCCGTCGAGGACCACGCCTGGCGCCTGTACCGCCACCTCGAGGGCGCCGACGCACCGCTGACCGCGGCCTTCGTCACCGCGCTCGAGATGAGTGCGGCCGACCACGCGGCGATGGTCGCCGCGGTCGCGCCGTACATCGACACCTCGATCAGCAAGACGGTCAACGTGCCGGCCGACTACCCCTACGCCGACTTCCAGGACCTGTACCTGCAGGCCTGGCGCGCCGGGCTCAAGGGCCTGGCCACCTACCGGCCCAACGCGGTGCTCGGCGCGGTGCTCAGCGTCGACAGCACGCCCAGGCCGGCGCCACTGGCCGCCGAGGGTGCCGATGCGCGCCTGCGCGTCGATCGCCTGCCCGCGCCGGTGCTCGCTTCGCTGCGCTGGCCCGGCCGCCCCGACCTGCCTGGCGGCAACCCGGCCTGGAGCTTCATGATCCGCCACCCGCATGGCGAGTTCAGCCTGTTCGTCGGCGAGCTGCCGGCCGCGCCCGGCCCCGACGGCGGCCTGTTCGGCAAGACGGTGCCCTTCGAGGTCTGGGTCAACGGCGCCGAGCAGCCGCGCGGGCTGGCTGCGCTGGCCAAGACGCTGTCGATGGACATGCGCGTCAACGACGCGCGCTGGCTGCGCCTCAAGCTCGACGCGCTGGCCACCGTCGCCGAGGAGCGCGCCTTCGAGATGCCGTTCCCGCCGCATGGCGAGCGTCGGCTGTTCCCCGGCGTCGTCGCGGCCACCGCGGCGGTCATCCGCTGGCGCTGCGAGCAGCTCGGCGCGCTCGACGAGCGCGGCCCGACGCCGGTGCTCGACGCGATGTTCAGCCGCGACGAGCCGCGCACCGGTGCCGACGGCACGCTGGCCTGGGCGGTCGACATCGACCACCCGGGCACCGGCGAGGCCTTCACGCTCACGCTCAAGGAGGTCAGCCTGCCCGGGCCCGAGGGCACGCGCGTGAGCCGGCCGTGCGCGATCGGCTTCTCGGGCAACTACCCGCGCGCGCTCGACGGGCTGGCGCGGCTGCTGAGCCTGGACATGCGCGTCATCGACCCGGCCTGGATCGGCATGAAGCTGCGCAAGCTGCTCAACGTCGGCGAGCCGCTGGGCCACTTCATGGCTGCGGTGCCCGGCCAGCGGCGCCAGCAGGTCTGGCCCAGCACCGTGGCCTACCTCGCGCGGCTGCTGATCCACCGCTACGCGATGCTCGGCGTGCTCGACGAGGACGGCCTGCCGCTGCGCGAGATGGGCGTGCTCGAGCGCCCGGCCGCACGCGTACGCGGCGCCGCGGTCACCCCGATGGCCGGCCGGCCCTGCCCCGAGTGCGGCAACGCGACCCTGATCCACAGGGACGGCTGCGACTTCTGCACCGCCTGCGGCCACGTCGGCCAGTGCGGCTGAGGCCGCCGCGCCCGGGGTCCGCCGCCGGATTGACCGCGGTCAATGCCGCGGCGGCCGCGGCGCGCTAGCCTTCGCCTTTTCACCATCGACAGGGTCCGGCATGGTCTTGCCGCATGTCCTTCCGGCCGTCGCCGAGCTGTTCGAGCGCAGCGGCCTGGCGCCGCTGCGGCTGGCCGGGCGCAGCGTGCTGCCCATCGTCCAGGGCGGCATGGGCGTGGGCGTGTCGGCGCACCGCCTGGCCGGCAGCGTCGCTGCGCTCGGTGGCGTGGGCACGCTCAGCTCGGTCGACCTGCGCCGCCACCACCCCGACCTGATGGAGCGCACCCAAGGCCTGGCCACCCGCATCGGCGCCCAGGCCCAGGCCGAGGCCAAGGCGGCGATCAACGCCGCCAACCTCGAGGCCCTGCGCCGCGAGATCGCCCGCGCGCGCGAGCTCGCCGGCGGGCTCGGGCTGGTGGCCGTCAACGTCATGCGCGCGGTCGCCGAGTACGCCGCGCAGGTCCGCACCTCGCTCGAAGCCGGCATCGACGCCGTCGTCGTCGGCGCCGGGCTGCCGCTGGACCTGCCCGACCTCGCCGCCGAGCACCCGCGCGCGGCGCTGGTGCCGATCCTGTCGGACGCGCGCGGCGTCGCGCTGATCGTGCGCAAGTGGGAGCGCAAGAAGCGCCTGCCCGATGCGATCGTCATCGAGCACCCGCGGCTGGCCGGCGGGCACCTGGGCGCGGCGCGAATTGCCGACCTGGCCGACCCGCGCTTCGACTTCGAGCGCGTGCTGCCCGAATCGCGCGAATTCCTGCGCGCCGCCGGCATCGAGCGCGAGGTGCCGCTGATCGCCGCCGGCGGCATCCGCAGCCACGCCGACATCGCCCGGCTGCAGGGCCTGGGCGCCGCCGCGGTGCAGCTGGGCACGCCGTTTGCCGTCACCACCGAGGGCGATGCGCACCCCGAGTTCAAGCGCGTGCTGGCCCAGGCCCGCGACGAGGACCTCGTCGAGTTCACCAGCGTCGCCGGCCTGCCCGCGCGCGCGGTGGCCACGCCCTGGCTGCGCGCCTACCTCAAGGCCGAGGCCAAGCTGCAGGCCGTTGCGCATGTGCGCCAGCGCTGCACCAAGGCCTTCGACTGCCTGGCCCAGTGCGGCCTGCGCGACGGCCTGCCGACCTGGGGCCAGTTCTGCATCGACCAGCAGCTCGCCGCGGCGCTCAAGGGCGACGTCGCGCGCGGCCTGTTCTTCCGCGGCGCCGGCAGCCTGCCCTTCGGCGACCAGATCCGCAGCGTGCGCGAGCTCGTCGAGCGGCTGCTGTCGCCGGCGCCGGCCGAGGTGCAGCCGGCCTGAGAGCTCGAGAGCCGCGCGCGCCGCGCCGTGCGCGCCGGTGGTGGCAGACTGCGCGGGCACTGCAGCCAGGAGCCACCGCCATGATGAAAGCCCATCACGACCGCGTCGCCCTCGTCACCGGCGCCGGCAGCGGCATCGGCGCCGCCACCGCATCGGCGCTGGTCGCCGACGGCTGGCGCGTGGTCTACGCCGGACGCCGGCTCGATGCGCTGCAGGCGGCGATCGCCGCCGCCGGTGACCCCTGGGACGACATCGCCGAGCGTGCGCTGGCCGTGCGCGCCGACGTCACCGACCCCGATTCGGTGGCCGCGCTGTTCGCCGCCACTGTCGCGCGCTACGGCCGCCTCGACCTGCTGTTCAACAACGCCGGCGTCTTCACCGTCGGCGCGCCGCTCGACGAGCTGCCGCTGGCGCAGTGGCGCGCGGCGGTCGACACCAACCTGAGCGGCGCCTTCCTGTGCCTGCAGCAGGCCTTTCGCGTGATGAAGGCGCAGACCCCGCGCGGCGGGCGCATCATCAACAACGGTTCGCTCTCGGCGCACTCGCCGCGCCCGGGCTCGGCGGCCTACACCGCGACCAAGCACGCGATCACCGGGCTGACCAAGGCCGCCGCGCTCGACGGCCGCGCGCACGACATCGCGGTCGGCCAGATCGACGTCGGCAACGCCGCCACCGCGATGACCACCGCGATGACGCAGGGCGTGCGCCAGGCCGACGGCACGCTGCGCGCCGAGCCGGTGATCGACGTGCAGCATGTCGCCGACATGGTCGTGCAGATGGCGCGCCTGCCGCTGCAGGCCAACGTGCTGGCCATGACCCTGATGGCCACTGGCATGCCCTACGTCGGCCGCGGCTGACGCCCGGCGCATGACCGAGCGCGCGCGCATGGCTTGCGGCCGGCCCCTTGTGGGATGGGCCGCGGGCGGCTATGGTGTGCTGGTCCCTGCCCCCACCGGAGAACCCCCAATGAGCGCACTGACCGAAGCCCAGCGTGAAAAGATCGTCACCGACCTCAAGCATGTCATCCACGACGCCGAGGAGTTGCTGCGCCTGAGCGCCGGCGAGGTCGGCGCCGAGGCCGGCGAGCTGCGCGAGCGCCTGCGTCTGCGCTTGCTGCACGCGCGCGACAGCCTGCACCGGCTGCAGGAGTCGGCGATCGAGCGGGCCAAGGCCGTCGGCCACCAGGCCGACGACTATGTCCACGACCACCCCTGGCAGTCGATCGGCGTGGCGGCGGCGGTCGGGCTGGTCATCGGCGTGCTGGTCGGCCGCCGCTGATGCCGCCGGCGTCGACCGTGGCGCTGCCGAGCAGGGCCGGTCTGCCCGGAGGCTCCCCGCGCGGGGCACTCCGGGCCGACGGCCCGGAGCTGCGGGTGCGCTGCCACCAGGGCCGCGGCGATGGGCGCTGAGGGCGCCACGCCAGCGGGCGGTTTGTTCGCGGCGCTGCGCCGCCTGCTGGCCAGCTCGTCCGAGCTGGCCGAGGTCCGGCTGGCGCTGTTCGCCACCGAGCTGCAGCAGGAGAAGCTGCGCACGCTCGACGCCTTGGCCTGGCTGCTGATCGGCGTCGCCGCGGCCGGCATCGCGCTGATCCTGCTGAGCCTCTTCGTCGTGCTGCTGCTGCCCGAGCCGCTGCGCCTGACGGCGCTGGGCGTCATCGTGCTGGTCTACGCCGGTGGTGCCTGGCTGGCGCTGCGCACGGCGCGCGCCCGGCTGGCCGCAGCGGCGCCGTTCGAGGCCACGCTGGCCGAGCTGCGCCGCGACCGCGAGGCGCTGGCCGGCCGCAGCCGGCCGCCGTCGACCCCCTGATGCCGCTGGCCCGCCGCCGCGCCGAGCTGCAGCGCCGCAGCGAGCAACTGCGACTGCGCAGCGCCGAGCTGCGCGTGACGATCGCGCGCGACGCGCAGGTGCTGGGGCCGCCGCTGGCGGCGGCCGACCAGATCCATGCCGGCCTGGGCTGGCTGCGCGAGCACCCCGAGTGGCCGCTGGGCGGCGCGCTGCTGCTCGCGCTGCTGCGGCCGCGGCGTGCGCTGCGCTGGGCCGGCCGGCTGTGGTGGGGCTGGCGCCAGTGGCAACGTGCGCGCCGGCTGCTGCGCGCCTTCGGCCCGCGCTGAGCTGGCGGCGGGTACCGACGGCCGCGGCTCAGCTGGGCTGAGCGGGCGTGCCTGCGGGCTGCAAGGGCTCGCCTGCGGCGAGCGCGCACAGGCAGGCCGGGCACAGGCAGGTCGACCAGCGCTCGCGCAGGCGCGCGAGCAGCGCCGCCTCGAGCCGCAGCGTGGTGCAGGCGCAGGGCGTGGCGCGGGCCACGCCGCAGTCGAAGGGCTGGTCGCAGCGCGGGCAGGTGGTGGTGGCCAGCGGCTGCTCCTCAGGCGGGGGCATCTTCGAACAGCGCGCGGTGCTGCTCGCGCAGCGACTGCTTGCGCACCTTGCCGGTGGCGTCGCGCGGCAGTTCGGCGGCGACCACGATGCGCTTGGGCACCTGGTAGCCGGCGATGCGCTCCTTGAGCGCGGCGATCATCGTCGCGGCGTCGAGCGCCGCGCCGGCGGCAGGCACGACGACGGCGACCACGCCCTCGCCGAGGTCGGGGTGCGGCACGCCGATCACCGCGCTCTCGGCGACACCGGGCAGCTCGTTGAGCGGGCCCTCGACCTCGGCCGGGTAGACGTTGCAGCCGCCGCTGATCACCACGTCCTTGCTGCGCCCGACCAGGGTCAGCTCGCCCTCGGGGTCGAGCATGCCGAGGTCGCCGGTGCGAAACCACAGGTCGCCGGTGAAGTCGTCGGCGGTGCGCTGCGGCAGCCGCCAGTAGCCCCTGAACACGCCCGCGCCCTTGGCCTGGACATGCCCGGCCTGCCCGGCCGGCAGCGGGCGGTCCTTGTCGTCGCAGATTCGCAGCTGCACGCCCGGCAGGGCATGGCCGACCGTGCCGGCGCGGCGCGCCGACGGCGGCTGGTACGGCTGCGAGGTGAGCATCAAGGTCTCGCTCAGGCCGTAGCGGGCCAGCAGCCGGTGCCCGGTGCGCGCGTGCCAGGCTTCGAAGGTGTCGGCGCGCAGCGGCGCCGAGCCGCTGACGAACAGCCGCATGCGCGCGCACTGCGCGTGCGTCAGCGCCGGCTCGGCGAGCAGGCGCTGGTACATCGTCGGCACGCCCATGAAGACGCTGGCCTGCGGCAGCCGCTCGACGATCGCTGCCGGGTCGAAGCGCGAGAACCACAGCATCGGGCTGCCGCCGCCGAGCGCCAGGTGCGCGGCGACGAACAGCCCGTGCACATGGTGCAGCGGCAGCGCGTGGATCAGCACGTCGCCGCCCGGGGGCTGCGGCGGCCAGTGCCAGGCCGCGGCGAGCGCGCGCAGGTTGCTCGCCAGGTTGTCGTGGCTGAGCATCGCGCCCTTGCTGCGCCCGGTGCTGCCGGCGGTGTAGACGATCGCGGCGAGGTCGTCGGGCTGCACCGCCACCGGCTCCTGCTCGCCGGCCAACCCGGCGGCGCGCGCGAGCAGGGTGCCGCCGCGCGCGTCGTCGAGGGTGTAGACCTGCGCGACGCCGCTGCTGAAGGCCAGCCGCGCGACCGCGCCGAAGCGGCGCGGCGCGCAGACGACCACCGCCGGTTGGGCGTTGGCGAGGTAGTGGCCGAGCTCGGCCGGCGGGTGCGCCGGGTTCAGCGGCACGTAGACATGGCCGGCGCGCAGCACGCCCAGGTACAGCATCAGCGCCTCGACGCTCTTGTCGACCTGGACCGCGATGCGGCTGCCCGGCGGCAGCTCGGGCCCGCTCAGCAACTGCGCGAGCATCGCGCTGCCGCGGTCGAGGTCGCGCCAGGTGTAGTGCAGCGGCTGGGGCGTATCGACGGTCTCGATCGCGACCGCGTCGAGCCCGGCCGGAAAGCCCGCGCGCAGCGCGGCGTAGAGGTTGTCGCTCATGGTGAAGCGGCGTGCAGGCGGACAGGTCTGGTCAGGGTCGATCCAACGCCAGTGCCAAGATCGCATGTTGCCATGCAACATGGGGTTTGCGCCCGCGCTGGCCGCAGCGCGCTCAGCGCCGCCCGTACATCATCTGCCGCGCCAGCAGCGACTTCAGCGGCCCGGCGGCCTGCAGTGCGGCCAGGGCCAGGCCGCGGGCGGCGGCGACGCCGGGCCAGGTCCAGGTGAAGCTGCGGGCGAGGAAGTCGGTGGTCACTATCGTGCCCCAGCGGTCGGGTGCGCGGGCCCATTCGACGCGGGCGAGCGCGCGGTCGATCGCCGCCGGGCTGGCCACCCCGCGCAGCGCCTGGACCAGCGCGTAGGCGTCGCGCAGGCCCAGGTTCAGGCCCTGCCCGGCCACCGGGTGCAGGGTCTGCGCGGCGTTGCCGATGCGCACCATGCGCTGGCGCACCAGCGTGGTCTCGGCGTTGAGGCCCAGCGCGAAGGACTTCAGCGGCGACAGCGCCAGCAGGCGGGGTGCGGCGGCCGGCAGCAGGCTGTTGATGACCGCCACGCGCTGCGCGTCGCCGAGCTCGCGCACCGGGTCGTCGGCGTTGCCGACGCACCAGACCAGCGCGGCGCGCTGGGCGGCACCGCCATCGGCGGCCGCCGGCGGCAGCGGCAGCAGCGCGAGCGGGCCGGCGCGCGTGAAGCGCTCGTAGGCCACCGCCGCGCCCGCCCCGGCCAGCGTCGCGGTGCCGACCCAGGCGGTCTGGCGGTAGTCGTGGGCCAGGGCCTTGCGGGCCTGCTGCGCGAACACCCCGCCCTCGGCGACGACCACGGCGTCGTGGCGCTCGACGACGCCGGCGTCGACCTCGACGCTGCCGTCGGCCAGCGGCCGGATCGCGCTGACCGCGTGGCCGTAGCAGCTCGCCAGCCGCTGCGGCGCGGCGCGCACGGCGTCGAACCAGGCCGCCTGCAGCGGCGCGACCAGGGCCCCGTAGGCCAGCACTGCGCCGAGCATCGGCACGGCCTCGTCGATCGCGCGGATGCGCACCGCGCCGTCGCCGCCGAGGCGCCCGGCCAGCGCTGGCGGCAGGCCGGGCGGCGCCTGCGAGACATGGACCTCGGCGATCGGCTGCGCGGCGGCGGCTGGCCAGGCGCCCAGCCGGCGCAGCAACTGCACGCTGCCCAGCGCCAGCGCGAGGGTGCGCGGGTCGGCGCTGACGTCGTCGGCGAGCGTGCGTGCGTCGTACAGCCAGACCTGCCAGCGCGGCAACTCGCGCGCGGCCAGCAGCGCCAGCGCCAGCCCGGCCGGGCCGGCGCCGACCACCGCCAGCCGCAGCGGCGCGCCGGGGTGGGCGGCGGCGGTGGTGGTCATGGCGGCGGCGGGGCGGTCGAGGTCGGCGCTGATTGTCGAGCCGCGCCGCTGTCGCCGCCAGCGGGCGGGCGCCAGCCGGCGCCGGCCGCAGCCAGTGCGGTGGCCGCGACGACCTGCCGGCGACCGCCCTGCTTCGCGCGGTACAGCGCAGCGTCGACGGCGAGCAGGAAGGCGCGCGGGCTGTCGTACTCGGCGCCGCTGGCCAGCGTCGCGACGCCGATGCTGCAGGTCACATGCCCGGCCACCGGCGAATCGCCGTGGGCGATCGCCTCGGCGTCGAAGGCAAGCAGGCAGCGCCGGGCGTGGGCCAGGGCGTCGGCCGCGTCGGTGTGCGGCAGCAGCAGCGCGAACTCCTCGCCGCCGTAGCGCGCGACGACGTCGCCGGCACGCCGCCCGCCCTGCAGCAGCAGCGCGGCGACGCGGCGCAGGCAGTCGTCGCCCTGGACATGGCCGTGGTGGTCGTTGTAGCGCTTGAAGTGGTCGATGTCGACCAGCAGCAGCGACAGCGGCAGCGCGTGGCGCAGCGCGCGCGCCCATTCCTGCTCGAGGCGGCGGTCGAACTGGCGGCGGTTGGCCAGCCCGGTCAGCGCGTCGGTGTCGGATTGCCGCCTCAGCAGCGCGTTGGCGGCGTCGAGCTCGGCGTTGAGCCGCTGCAGCTCCTGCTCGCGGCGCACGAGGTCGGTGATGTCGATGCGCACCCCGGCGACGCCGCCGCTGGCGGTGCGCCGCT
>Ga0208609_100356_pt1 | contig 18398 bp, 15 predicted proteins | sample SubbioR11_8A_Apr_FD_184813 | JGI IMG/M metagenome (GOLD analysis project Ga0208609, IMG submission 184813) | Serpentinite rock and fluid subsurface biosphere microbial communities from McLaughlin Reserve, California, USA - CR11_8A_Apr (SPAdes) | ecosystem: Environmental > Terrestrial > Deep...
CGGGGCCGGCGCGATCTGGTGGCCGACGAGCCGGCAGCCGCCACCGCCGGCATCGACCCGGCGGCGGCGATCAAGGCGCTGGCGCACGATGCCGCGACCATGGGCCGCGAGGCGGCCGAGCTGGTGGGCGCGCTCGACGACCTGGTGGCGGCCGGCGCGCGCCAGGCCGAGGGCATCGGCGCGGTCGCCGCGCAGGTCGACCAGATGGTCGCCGCCAACCGCGCGATCCGCGCCTCGATGGCCGACAGCCTGGACTCGGCGCGCGAGGCGCGCGCCGCGGTCGAACGCGTCGCCGCCGACGTGAGCGCCGCCGCCGACACCCTGCGCGCGGTGGCCGGCGCCGCCGCCGACATCACCAAGATCGCGCTGCAGACGCGGCTGGTCGCCTTCAATGCCAGCGTCGAGGCCAAGCGCGCCGGCGAAGCCGGCCGCGGCTTCGCGGTGGTGGCCGAGGCGGTCAAGGACCTGGCGCAGAAGGTCGAACAGTCGAGCAAGCAGATCGCGCACACCGTGCAGCACCTCGACGCGCGCATCCAGGAGCTGGCGGTCAACATCCGCGAGGACGGCCGCGGGCGCGGCGCGCGCGCCGGCCAGCCGACCTTCCATGCCGCGTTCTCGCGCGTCGAGCAGGCGGTGGCGGCGGTCGCCAGCGCCGCCGAGCAGAACGTGCGCAGTTGCGAGTCGGCGCAGCAGTCGGTGCAGGATTTCACCGGCCAGGCGCACAAGAGCTCGCAGGCGCTCGACCAGGCCAAGCGGCGTGCCTGCGGCTTCCTGCAGCAAAGCGAGCGGCTGCTCGAAGTGTCGGCCGACTGCGGCGCCGACACCGAGGACACGCCGTACATCGCCTGCGTCACCGAGCTGGCGGCGCGCATCGGCGAACGCTTCGCGCAGGCGCTCGACGCAGGCGAGGTCGCGGCAGGCGACCTGTTCGACGTCCACTACGAGAAGATCGCCGGCACCGATCCGCAGCAGGTGCGCACGCGCTTTGTCGAGTTCACCGACCGCGTGCTGCCGGCCTTCCAGGAGCCGGTGCTCGAAGCGCTGCCGAAAGTCGTGTTCTGCGCCGCGGTCGATCGCAACGGCTACCTGCCCACGCACAACCGCAGGTTCTCGCAGCCGCAGGGGCGCGATCCGGTGTGGAACGCCGCCAACGGCCGCAACCGCCGCATCTTCGACGACCGCACCGGACTGGCCGCCGCGCGCAACCAGCGCCGCTTCCTGCTGCAGACCTACCGGCGCGACATGGGCGGCGGCCGCTTCGTGCTGATGAAAGACCTGTCGGCGCCGATCTTCGTGCGCGACCGACACTGGGGCGGGCTGCGACTGGCCTATCAGTTCTGAAGCACGCCGGTGCGATTCGCGCCGGCCGCCGCCGCCAGGGGCAGCGCCGACCGGGCTCAGGCCGACGCGCTGGCGCGCGCCGTGGTGGTGCGGGTGGCGAGTTCGCCGCCGGCGCCGTAGACGCCGCTTGCGGCCTGACCGCAGGCGGCGAGCAGGGCATCGAGTCGCGCGCGGTTGCACGATTGGCGCGCGCCGAGCAGAGCGGAGTTGTCGTCGTTGAGCCGGCGCGCCAGGGCGAGCGACCCGGCGAGCGCCGCGAGCGCGGCCGCCGGCGCCGTGCGCAGCGCCGCCTGCAGTTGCCGCAGGCACCGCAACTTGTCGGCGGCGAGCGCCGGCAGGGCGTCGCCGTCGTCGCCGAGCAGCGCGCGTCGCTCGGCGCGCAGCGCCGCCAGCAGATCGTCGATCGGCGCCGCGTTCGTGTTCACGGAAAGAAGCACTAGGCCTTGCGGCCGAGCAGTTCGCCGACGCTGGCGAGCAGCTTGTCGGCCACCGACTCGGCGTCGACGCGGAAGCGGCCCTCGGCGATCGCCGCGCGCACCTGCTCGACCTTGCGCGCGTCGAACTCGCCGCCGAAGCGGCTCTCCAGCTCGGCCATCCGGGTGGCCATCGGCGACAACTGCACGCGCTCGCCCGCGGCGGCGGCGCTGGCGCCCTTGGTCGCGGCCGCGCGCGTCTCGCTCGCCTGCGGCTGGAGGCGGTCAGGGCGCAGCGGCTCGGAGCCGTTCGAGATCTTCATGTCTACTCCGCGGGGAAGGCTTGCCGTTCGGCCGGTAGATCGGCGCGGCGCGGCCGAACTTTAGCTGCACCCGGCGCCGCCGGAGGGCGCGAATTGCGCCCCGATCCGGACCGGCAGCGGTGGCGCGCCGGCCGGCTGGCCGGGCACACGGGGCGTTTCACCGGTGAGCGATTCGGCGCTGGGCACGGTTGCCGCGACCTCAGAACAGGACTTCGACGCGCCGGCCTTCGCGCGCGGTGCCGGTCAGCACGCGGCCGGACTCGGTGCGCACGCGCACCGGCTGGCCGTCGCCGGCGGCCGCCAGCGCCACCGCCTGCGCGGTGATCGCGAAGCCGCGGCCCTGGCCGATCAGCCTGACCGGATCGCCGGCGGCGATCACCTGCGGCGCGCGCAGCGCCGCCAGCGCCAGCGGCTGGCCGGCGGCCAGCGGTCGCAGCAGCACGCGGCCGTCGAGTTGCGCGTAGTCGCTGGCCATGCCGTGCGCCTCGCGCGGCCACTCGACCTCGATCAGCGAGAAGTCGGCGGCGACCAGCGGCTGGCCGGGCGCAAGCGCGCGCGCCGCGACCAGCGCCGGGCCGAACACGCGCACCGTGACCGGCACCTGCACCGACCAGTTCGCACCTTGCACGCAGCGCAGGCCGACCGCGCTGCGTCCCCAGAGCCGCGCCTGCGGCGCCACGAAAGGCTCGCTGCGCGCGCACGGCGCCAGTCGCAGGTGCGGGGCGAGTTCGCCGATCGCGACCTCGGCGCGTGCGCCGGCCGGCAGGCCGGCGGCGACCTGGGCGTCGACGAAGCGGCGCAGGTCGGCGCGGTCGGGCGCGGCCGCCGCGGGCAGCGCGACAACGGCACAGGCGATGGCGAGGAGCAACCGGAACATGGCGCAAGTCTGGGCGCGCGCGCGCCGCGCCTAACCGGAGGAAAGACGCGCACAAGCCGGGCTTATCGGCCGATTCCGGCGTGCCCCTCGCTCGCATCATCGGCAGCCACGGACAGAACTTTAGGGCGGCGCGCAGTTTTCTGCGCCGACCCGCCGACAGCGATGATCGACCGACTGACTCAAGCACTGGACTTCAACGCGCAGGCGCTGCTGCTGCGCGCCGAGCGCACGCGCGTGCTGGCCTCGAACATCGCCAACGCCGACACGCCCAACTTCCAGGCGCGCGACTTCGACTTCGGCGCCGCGCTGGCGCAGGCCACCGGCGTGCAGCAGGGTGCGCGCACGGCGGCGCCGCCGCTGGCGCCGGTGCGCACCGCCGCCGGCCACCTGAGCGGCAGCGGCGGCGCCGGCGCCGCGCCGGCGCTGCTGTACCGGTTGCCGCTGCAGACCGCGCTCGACGCCAACACGGTCGACATGAACATGGAGCGCGCCGCTTTCGCCGACAACACGCTGCGCTACGAGGCGAGCCTGCGCTTCATCAGCGGCCAGATCCGCACGCTGATGACGGCGATCAACGGCCAGTCGCAATGAGGCTCGCGCGCGGCTTGGCAACGATGCGTGCGGCGCGCGCCGTTCATAGCGCGGCGCAGCCGCGCGTCATGCACTAACGGAGGCTCGATGTCGCTGTTCAAGATCTTCAACGTCGCCGGCAGCGCGGTCAGCGCGCAGAGCCAGCGGCTGAACGTCGTCTCCAGCAACCTCGCCAACGCCGACAGCGTCGCCGGGCCCGACGGCAAGCCGTATCGCGGCCGCCAGGTGCTGTTCCAGACGCAGATGGTCGACGCCCAGCAGACCGCCGCCGGCGTGCGCGTGGCGGCGGTGATCGAGGACAACTCGCCGGCGCGGCGGCTGCACGATCCCGACCATCCGCTCGCCGACGAGCAGGGCTACGTGACGATGAGCAACGTCAACGTGGTCGAGGAGATGGTCAACATGATCTCGGCCTCGCGCAGCTACCAGACCAACATCGACGTCATGAACACCGCCCGCCAGCTCCTGCAGCGCACGCTGCAGATGGGCTCGTGAGCGGCCGCACGGAGCCCCCCATGAACGTTGCCAGCCTGGGCCAGTCCGAGCCGACCGCCGCCGGCAGCGCCGCGCGCAGGGATCCGGCGCGCGAACTGAACGACCGCTTCCTCAAGCTGCTGGTCGCGCAGATGAAAAACCAGGACCCGCTCAATCCGCTCGACAACGCGCAGGTGACGAGCCAGATGGCGCAGATCAACACCGTCACCGGCATCAACGGCCTGAACGACACGGTGCAGCGGCTGCTCGAGCAGTTCGGCACGCTGGAGTCGCTGCAGGCGGCGCAACTGACCGGCCGCAGCGTGCTGGTCAGCGGCCGCGAGTTGACGATCGGCGCCGATCGGCCCGAGGCGCTCGCCGGCGTCGAACTGGCGGCGCCGGCCGACCGGGTCACGGTCGAGATCCGCGATGCCGCCGGCCAGGTGCTGCGCACGCTCGAGCTGGGCCGTGCCGCCAGCGGCGTGCAGCGCTTCGCCTGGGACGGACGCACCGACGCCGGCGTGGCGGTGGCGCCGGGCCAGTACTCGTTCAACGTCAAGGCCGTCGCCGGCGGCGCCGAAGTCGGCGCCACGCCGCTGGCGCTGCGCGTGGTCGAGGCGGTGACGCGCGAGTCCGGCCAGACCCGGCTGGTGCTCGCCGGCGGCCAGCGCGTAGCGACGCACGAAGTAAGGCAGATCCTTTAACTGTCAGGCCACGGCGCCAAGCCGCAGGAGTGCACGATGAGTTTCCAGCAAGGTCTGTCCGGACTGAACGCCGCCAGCAGGAACCTGGCGGCGATCGGCAACAACGTCGCCAATGCCTCGACCATCGGCTACAAGACGGCGCGCGCCGAGTTCGCCGACGTGTTCGCCAATTCGCTGTCGGGCAGCGGCGGCTCGCAGATCGGCATCGGTGTGTCGCTGGCAGCGGTGCGCCAGCAGTTCACCCAGGGCAACATCATCACCTCGGCCAACGCGATGGACCTGGCGATCAATGGCGCCGGCTTCTTCCGCATGTCGAGCAACGGTGTCGCAAGCTACACGCGCAACGGCCAGTTCTCGCTCGATCGCGACGGCTTCATCGTCAACGCCAGCGGCGCGCGCCTGACCGGCTACCCGGCCGATCCGGCCGGCCTGGTGTCGGCCTCGACGCCGGCCGAGCTGCGCATCTCGCTCGCCAACCTGGCGCCGCAGGCGACCTCGCGGGCGACAATGGCACTCAACCTGGACTCGCGCGAGGCGGTGGTCGGGCCGGCGTTCAACATCAACGACGCCGGCACCTACAGCTCGTCGACCGCGATGACGGTGTACGACTCGCAGGGCAACGCCACCACGCTCACCGCCTACTTCCGCAAGACCGCGGCCAACGCCTGGGAGGTGTACGGCGCCGCCAACGGCGCCGTGCTCAACGGCGGCGCGCCGATCGGAACGCTCGCCTTCGGCGCCAACGGCCTGCTCGCCGCCGACCAGACGATGAACGTGTCGATCCCGCTCGCCAACGGCGCCGCCACGCCGCTGGCGTTCCCGGTCACCTTCCCGGTGACCGAAATGACCCAGTTCGGCGTCAACTTCGCCGCCAGCACGCTGACCCAGGACGGATTCACGACCGGCCGCATCGCCGGCTTCTCGATCGCCGAGGACGGCACGATCCTCGGCCGCTACACCAACGGCCAGACGCGCGCGCAGGGCCAGGTGGTGCTGGCCAACTTCGTCAGTCCGCAGGGCCTGGCCGCACTCGGCAACAACCAGTGGTCCGAGACCGCGGAGTCCGGCCAGGCGCTGGTGGCCGCGCCCGGCAGCGGCTCGCTCGGCGTGCTGCAGGCCGGCGCGCTGGAGGAGGCCAACGTCGACCTCACCGCCGAACTGGTCAACATGATCACCGCGCAGCGCATCTACCAGGCCAACGCGCAGACGATCCGCACCCAGGACCAGGTGCTGCAGACGCTGGTGAATCTGCGCTGATAGGCGCGCGTCGCGAGCCACCCTATGGACCGCCTGATCTACACCTCGATGACCGGCGCCAAGCACCTGCTGCACCGGCAGGACGCGCTGGCGCAGAACCTGGCCAACGCCAACACCACCGGCTATCGCGCCGATCTGGTGGCGCTGCGCGCGGTGCCGGCGCAGGGACGCGAGGCCGGCACGCGCGTGTTCACGGTCGAGACCACGATCGGCGCCGACTTCACGCCCGGGCCGGTGCAGGCCACCGGCCGCGCGCTCGACGTCGCCGTGCAGGGCGCCGGCTGGATCGCGGTGCAGGCGCACGACGGCACCGAGGCCTACACGCGCGCCGGCAACCTGCAGGTCGGCGCCGACGGCACGCTGCAACTGCCCAATGGCCTGCACGTGGTGGGCGACGGCGGCCCGATCGTGCTGCCGGCCGACGCGCGCATCAGCATCGGCGCCGACGGCACCGTCTCCTCCAAGCTGGCCGAGTCGCCGCAGTCGAATCCGGTGGGCCGCATCAAGCTGGTCAACCCCGACGAGGCGACGCTGGTCAAGGGCCTGGACGGGCTGTTTCGCACGCGCGACGGCGAGCCGGCGGCGACCGACGAGAGCGTGCGCCTGGCCGAGGGCAGCCTCGAGGGCAGCAACGTCAACGTCGTCGAGGCGATGATCGGAATGATCGCCGTCGCGCGCCAGTTCGAGATGCAGATGAAGCTCATCAGCAGCGCCGAGCAAAACGAGCGCAAAGCAGCCAGCCTGGTCGGTCTCTGAGCGACGCCGCCCACCGATTTGCGAACCGGAGTCACGCGATGATCAGAAGCCTGTGGATCAGCAAGACCGGGCTCGATGCCCAGCAGCAGCAACTCGACGTGGTGGCCAACAACCTGGCCAACGTCGGCACCACCGGATTCAAGCGCGCGCGGGTCGCGTTCGAGGACCTGCTGTACCAGACCGCGCGCCAGGCCGGCGCCAACAGCTCGCAGAACACGACCCTGCCGACCGGGCTGCAGATCGGCACCGGCGTGCGCGCCACCGCCACCCCGCGGATGTTCACCCAGGGCAACCTGCAGAACACCGGCAACCAGTACGACCTGGCGATCAACGGCAACGGCTTCTTCCAGGTGCAGTTGCCGGACGGCGGCAGCGCCTACACGCGCGACGGCTCGTTCCACGTCGACGCCAACGGCCAACTGGTCACCGCCAACGGCTTCGCGCTGCAGCCGGCAATCACGGTGCCGGCGAACGCGATCGCGGTCACCGTCGGCCAGGACGGCACGGTGACGGCGACCGTCCCCGGCCAGGCGGCGCCGCAGAACATCGGCTCGATCCAGCTCGCCAGCTTCGTCAACCCGTCCGGTCTCGACTCGCGCGGCCAGAACCTGTTCATGGAGACGGCCGCCTCCGGCAATCCGAATACCAACGCGCCGGGCAGCAACGGGCTGGGCCTGCTGCAGCAGGGCTACGTCGAGACCAGCAACGTCAACGTCGTCGAGGAACTGGTGTCGATGATCCAGACCCAGCGCGCCTACGAGCTGAACTCGAAGGCGATCCAGACCTCGGACCAGGTCCTGCAGCGTCTGTCGCAGCTCTGAGGCAGGCCGGCGATGAGATCAGCGCATCGTGTCCTGAGCGCCGCCGTCGTGCTGCTCGGCGCGGCGCTCGCCGCCGGCTGCGCCGCGCCCCGGCACGAGGTCGTGGCCGACGTCCTGCCGACCACCGCCCGCCCGCAGGCGCCGGTGGCCAACGGCATGCCCACCGGCGGCGTGTTCCAGGCGGCCGCCTACCGGCCGCTGTTCGAGGATCGCAAGCCGCGCTACGTCGGCGACATCCTGACCGTCAACATCACCGAGCGGCTCAACGCCAGCCAGAGCGCCAATTCGGCCACCGAGCGCAGCGCCGAGTTCGAGGTCGCGTTTCCGGGTGCGCGCGGCGTGCTCGGCCTCGACATCAATCCGCTCGCCGCCAGCGCCAGCGCCAGCAACACCTTCGACGGCAAGGGCGCGACCACCTCGAGCAACGCCTTCACCGGCGTGATCACGGTGACCGTGACCGATGTCCTGGCCAACGGCAACCTGGTGATCGCCGGCGAGAAGCGGATCGGCATCCGGCGCAACTCCGAGGTGCTGAAGTTCACCGGCGTCATCGATCCGACGCGCATCCAGCCCGGCAACGTGATCGCTTCGACCCTGGTGGCCGACGCCCGCCTCGACTACCGCGGCGGCGGCTACATCGAGGAGGCGCAGATCAAGGGCTGGCTGTCGCGCTTCTTCGACTCGTTTTCGCCGTTCTGAGGATCGCGATGCTCGCTGCACTCGCGATCGTGCTCGCCTTGCTGGCGATCGGTGGCGCTGCGCTGGCGGGGATCGGCGCCGCGCGTCGGCCTGGCGGCCGCTGGCCGCCACTGGCGGCGGCGCTGGTGGTCGCCGCCTCGTGCGCGGCGCCGGCGCTGGCCGGCGAGCGCATCCGCGATCTGGCGTCGGTGCAGGGCGTGCGGCCGAACCAGTTGCTCGGCTACGGTCTGGTGGTCGGCCTGGACGGCTCGGGCGACCAGACCACGCAGACGCCCTTTACCGTGCAGAGCCTGCAGTCGATGCTGACCCAGCTCGGCATCACGCTGCCGCCCGGCACCTCGCTGCAATTGCGCAACGTCGCGGCGGTGATGGTGACCGCGACCTTGCCGCCGTTCGCGCAGCCCGGCCAGCAGGTCGACGTCACGGTGTCCTCGCTCGGCAACGCGCGCAGCCTGCGCGGCGGCACGCTGCTGATGACGCCGCTCAAGGGCGCCGACGGCGCCATCTATGCGGTGGCGCAGGGCAACGTCCTGGTCGGCGGCGCCGGCGCCGCCGCCGCCGGTGCGCGCGTGCAGATCAACCACCTGAGCGCCGGGCGCGTGCCCAACGGCGCCACCGTCGAGCGCGCGGTGGCCACGCCATTCTTGCTGTCGGAGCGGATCCGGCTCGAACTGAACGCGACCGACTTCTCGACCTCCTCGCGGGTGGCCGAGGCGATCAACCGACACTTCGGCGCCGAGGCGGCGGCGCCGGTGGACGGCCGCGTGATCGAGGTCCAGGCGCCGGCGGCGCCGGCAGCGCGGGTGCGCTTCATGGCCGACCTGGAGAATATCGAGGTCGAGATCCCGCCGCCGCCGGCGCGCGTGATCGTCAACGCCCGCACCGGCTCGATCGTCATGAACCGCACCGTGACCCTCGATCAGGCCGCGGTCGCGCACGGCAACCTGTCGGTGATCATCACGGTCGAGCCGGTGATCGTGCAGCCGCCGCCGCTGTCGCCCGGCCGCACGGTGGTGACCGAACGTGCCGACATCCAGATCCGCCAGGAAGGCGGTGCCCTGATGGCGGTGCCGCCGGGAGCGAACCTGGCCGACGTGGTCAAGGCGCTCAATGCGCTCGGCGCCAACCCGGCCGACCTGCTGGCAATCCTGCAGGCGCTCAAGGCGGCCGGCGCGCTGAAGGCCGATCTGGAGGTGATCTGATGGACGGCCGAGGGCGCCGGCAGCGGCCGGCCGCGCGGCGATGACGCCGCTGGCCTCGCAGGCGTTGCAGCAGGCGGCCGGCGCGCTGGCCGCCGACGGCCGCTCGCTCGAGCAACTGAAGCGCGATGCGCAGCGCGATCCGCGCGCGGCAATGCGCCAAGCGGCGCAGCAGTTCGAGGCGCTGTTCATGCAAATGGTGCTCAAGAGCATGCGCGAGGCGACGCCGAAGAGCGGCCTGTTCGACTCGCATGCCAACGACATGTACACGGGTCTGCTCGACCAGCAAATGGCGCTGCGCATGGCGCAGCAGGGCACCGGGCTGGCCGAGGTGATCGTGCGCCAGCTCACGCGCCACCTGCCGCAGGCGCCCGCGCCGCTGCCTGCGGCCGCCGCGCCGGCGCAGGCACTGGCGCGCTACGGCGAAGTCGCGCGCTACGGCGAAGTCGCGCGCCACGGCGCGGCGGCGCGCGCCGCGAGCGATGAGACGGCGAGTCCGGCGCCGGCCACCGGCGCGACGCTGGCGCAGCGGCGCGACTTCATCACCCGCCACTGGGACGCGGCGGTCGCGGCCGAGCAGGCCACCGGCATCCCGGCGCGCTTCGTGATCGCCCAGGCGGCGCTCGAGTCCGGCTGGGGCCAGGCCGAGATCCGCGGCGCCGACGGCGCGCCGAGCTTCAACCTGTTCGCGATCAAGGCCACCGGCGGCTGGCGCGGGCGCACGGTCGAGGCGGTCACCACCGAGTACGACAACGGCGTCGCGCAGCGCATGGTCGAGCGCTTCCGCGCCTACAACAACTACGGCGAGGCGTTCCGCGACTGGGCGCGACTGCTGGCCGGCAACCCGCGCTACGCCGAGGTCATCGCGCGCGGCGCCGATGCGCAGGGCTTCGCCTCCGGCCTGCAGCGCGCCGGCTACGCCACCGACCCCGCCTACGGCGACAAGCTGGCGCGCGTGATCGCCAGCGTCGGCGCGGCGGTCAGGACATGACGGCCTGGCCGTGGCGTGCGCTTCTTCGGCGATCAAGTTCCGTCCGCTGCTGCCGAAATCCGACGTAGTTCGCGCAGTGCACTCGCCATGAGCACCAGCATCTTCTCGATCGGCAACAGCGCGCTGTCGGCGGCCTCGACGGCGCTGCGCACGGCCGGCAACAACATCGCCAACGTCAACACGCCCGGCTACACGCGCCAGACGGTGGTGATGACGCCGCTCCAGGGCAGCTTCCTCGGCGGCAGCTTCGTCGGCCAGGGGGTGGCGGTGGCCGAGGTGCGCCGCCTCTACAGCGATTTCCTGACCGGCCAGGCGCACCACGCGACCGCGGTCGCCGCCCAGGCCGACATGCGCGCGACGCAGCTCGGCCAGGTGGCGGCGATGTTCGCCAGCGCCGACAACGGCGTCGGCGCCGCCATCGACCGCTTCTTCGGCGCCGTGCACGATCTGACGCAGCGGCCGGGCGACGGCGCCGTGCGCCGGCAACTGCTCGCCGCCGGCAGCCTGCTGGCGCAGCGCTTCGCCGACAGCGGCGAGCGGCTGCACGAGATGCGCGCCGGTTCCGACCGCCAGCTTCAGCTCGAAGCCGACCTGATCAACCGCAGCGTGCGCGAGATCGCCCAGTTGAACGACAAGATCGCGCTGGCGCGCGGCAGCGGCGCGGCGCCGAACGATCTGCTCGACCGCCGCGACGCGGCACTGCGCCGGCTCAACGAGTCGATCCGCGTGACCGTGATCGCGCAGGACGACGGCAGCATCAACCTGTTCCTCGGCAACGGCCAGCCGCTGGTGGTGGGCGCCGACGCCGGCCGCTTCGGCCTGCGCGTCGATCCGGTCGATCCGCGCCAGGTGCAGGTCGGTGTAACGCCCACCGGCGGCGGCTTCCTCGCGGTCACGACCGAGGCGATCGGCGGCGGCCGCGTCGGCGGTCTGCTGCAGTTCCGCGCCCATGATCTGCCGGCGGCCGAAAACGAACTCGGCCGGCTGGCGCTGGCGCTGGCGAGCGAGTTCAACGCCCAGCACCGGCTCGGCAACGACGCCAACGGTGCCGCCGGCGCAGACTTCTTCCGGCTGCCGGCGATGCAGACCTTCGCCGCCAGCAGCAACGGCAACCCGGCCAGCGACGCCGTCGCCACGCTGGTCGATGCCTCGCAATTGCGCGCCTCCGACTACCGGGTCGACTATGACGGTGCCCAGTTCACGCTCACGCGCCTGGCCGACGGCATGCGGTTTGCGCCGCAGGCTGCGCCGGTGTTCACGCAGGACGGACTGCGCATCGAGATCGGCAACCTGCCGCCGGCCGCCGGCGACCGTTTCCTGATCTCGCCGTTCGCCGCCGCCGGCCGCGAACTCGCCGTGGCCCTGACGCACGGCGCGCAGGTGGCGGCCGCCAACCCGGTGCAGACCATGGTGCCGGCCTCCAACCTCGGCTCGCTGGCGGTCGAGGGCATCGCCGTGCAGGCGCGCGACCCGAACCTCACGCAGGCGGTGAGCGTGCTGTTCACCTCGGCCAGCGCCTACGAGATCCGCAGCGGCGCCACCGTGCTTGCGACCGGCGCCTACAGCGCCGGCACGCCGATCGCCTTCAACGGCTGGAGCCTCGCCCTGCGCGGCAGCCCGGCCGCCGGCGACTCGATCGCAGTCAGCGCCAGTGTCGGCGCCGGCGGCGACAACCGCAACGCGCTGCACCTGGCCTCGGTCGCCGACCGGCGCTTGGTCGACGGCGGCAGCGTGCACGCCGGCTACGCCAGCCTGGTGGCCGGCGTCGGCGGCGCCGCCCAGGGCGCCGACGCGATGGCGCAGGCGCAGGTGGCGATCCGCAGCAGCGCACTGGCCGCCGAGAGCGCCAGCGCCGGCGTCAACCTCGACGAGGAGGCCACGCGCCTGATCCAGTTCCAGCAGCAGTACCAGGCGGCGGCCAAGCTGATCGCGATCGGCCGCACGATCTTCGACGAGATCCTGGCGCTCGGCCGCTGACGGAGGACCGCATGCTTCGCGTCTCGACGATGCACCAGTTTCGCACTGGCGAGGACAGCCTGGTCGCGCGCCAGCGCGAACTGCTCGCGGTGCAGCAGCAGATCGCCTCCGGCAAGCGCCTGCTCAGTCCGGCCGACGATCCGCTGGCCGCCGCCGACGGCGCCGGCATCCGCTCGGCGGTGGCGCAGTTCGACCAGTTCCGGCGCAACCAGGACCATGCCCAGTACCTGCTCAACCTCGGCGAGTCGGCGCTCGCGGGCGTGATCGGCGGCATCCAGGACGTGCAGGAGAAGCTGGTGGCGGCCGGCAACGGCGCGCTCGGCGACAACGAGCGACGCATGATCGCCGGCGAACTCGACGGCGTGCTGGCGCGCCTGGTCGGCCTGGCCAACGCCGGCGACGGCGCCGGCGGCTTCCTTTTCGGCGGCGCGCGCAGCGGCGCCGCGCCCTTCGCACAGAGCGGCGCTGACGTCGTCTATCTCGGCGACGAGATCGCGCAGCGGCTCGAGGTCGCGCAGGACCGGCTGCTGCAGGTCAGGTTCTCGGGCGATGCGCTGTTCAACAAGATTCGGCCGGGCAACGGCAGCTTCACCACCGCCGCGGCCGCCGGCAACAGCGGCACGGGCTGGATCGACGCCGGCGCGGTCAGCGATCCGGCGGCGCTCACTGGCCGGCCGTACACGCTGAGCTTCAGCGTCGCCGCCGGGGTCACCACGTACACGGTGACCCGGCACGAGGCGAGCGGGCCGCCGACCACGGTCGCCAGCGGCGCCTACGGCGCGCCGCTGGCGCTGCGCTTCGACGGCATCCAGGTCAACCTCAACGGCAGCCCGGCCGACGGCGACAGCTTCGCCATCGAGCCGGCCGGCTTTCGCCCGCTGTTCGAGTCGCTGGCGCAGGCGATCGCGGCGCTGCGCCAGCCGGTTGCCGGCGATGCCGCCGCCGGTGCCCGCCAGCGCACGGCGCTGGCCGGCGCGCAGGCGTCGCTGGCGGGCGCGTTCGACCACCTGCTGCTCAAGCGTGCCGACCTCGGCACCGGCCTGCAGGAGCTCGAGGCCTACGGCCAGCTCAACGAGGACCGCACGCTCGAGGCGCAGACGCGCCTGTCGCGGGTCGAGGATCTCGACATCGCCGCCGCCGCCGCCGAGCTGTCGCGCCGGCAACTGACGTTCGAGGCGGCGTTGAAGAGCTACTCGATGGTCTCGCGCCTGTCGCTGTTCGACTTCCTGTAGCGGCGTTCGCCTTCGGCGCTACGGCGCGCGGCCACCGGCGCTATCCTCGCGCAACTGCCGTTGCGTCGCCCGTGGCCGACTCCGACCCCCGTCCCGCGCGTTCCTCGCGCCGATCCGCTGCGCCCGAGGTCGTGTCCGACCTGCGCCCGCTGGCGCCCGCCGGTGCCGAGGCACGGCGCCGGCGGGCACCGGCCGACGACGGGCCGCGCTTCGAGGTGCAGCCGCCGCCGGTCGAGTTCTTCGACGCCACGCCGGACGCGATCCTGAGATTCGACGCCGCGCGCCGCGTGGTCTATGCCAACGCGGCGCTGGAGCGCGCCACGGCGCTGCCGCGCGCGCACTTCCTCGGCCGGCGGCTGGCCGAGGTCGAGGGCTTCGCCGAGTTCGCGCCGCTGTGGGAGGCGAACCTGGCCGATGCGCTCGAGGCGCTCGACTCGCGCTGGTTCAAGTTCGCCTTTCCGCATCCGACCGGCCGCAAGCAGTTCGACGTGCGCATGACGGTCGAGGTCGGCGCCGCGCGGCCGGCGGCGGCCAGTCACGTGACCGCGGTCCTGCGCGACGTCACCGTGCCGCGCGAGGCGCTGCGCGTGTCGCGCGCGGCCGACGACTTCGTGCAGACGCTGCTCAGCGCCACCCCGATCGGCATTGCGCTGTTCGACCGCGAGTTGCGCGTGCAGGCCTGGAACGAGGCGATGGCGGCGCTGTGCGGCGTCGCCGCCGTCGAGGCGCTCGGCCGGCGGGCCGAGCAGATCGCGCCGCTGGCGGCGCACGCGCAGGCGCTCGACTGGCTGCGCGCGATGCGCGAGGCGCGCGTGCGCCAGCCGCAGACGGTGGCGCTCGAGCTGGCCGGCGGCGGCCGGCCGCTGTGGCTGCGACTGCACCTGACGCCGGTGGTCGAGCGGCGCCGCTTCCGCGGCGTGTTCGCCACCGCCGAGCGGCTCGACCGCGAGCGCTTCGCCGAGTTCTCGCTGGCGGCCCTGCGCCAGGCGCTCGACCAGGCGGGCGAGATGGTGATCGAGATCGACCGCGGCGGCCGCATCGTCGACGCCAACGAGACCGCGCGCACCTGGCTCGGCTACACGCGCGAGCAACTCGGCGAGCTGACGCTGGCGCGCATCGACACCCGGCTCAGCGCCGAGCGCTTCGCCGAGATCCTCGAGGAACTCAGCGGCCGCGGCGCCTGGCACGGCGAGACGCGCTACCGCAGCCGCCTCGGCAGCGAGTTTCCGGTCGATGTCGTCCTGCAGCGGGTCGAGCAGGGCGGGCGCGAGTCGATCTTCCTGCTGGTGCGCGACATCACCGAGCGCAAGCGCATCGAGCAGCGTCTGGCCGACTCGGCCTGGCGCTTCCGCACGATCTTCGAGGAAAGCCCGGTCGCCAAGCTGCTGCTCGGGCCCGACTTCCGCATCGCCCAGGCGAACATCGCCGCCGGCAAGCTGCTCGGCTACGCGCCCGGCGAACTGGTCGGCCGCGAACCGGCCGAGATCCTGCAGCCGTCGGCGGCCGATGCGATGCAGCGGCTGCAGCGCCGGCTCGCCGCCGGGGCGCCGTCGGCGGCCGACACCGACCGCCTGCTGCGCCACAAGCGCGGCCGCCGCGTCTGGGGCCGCCTGACGCTGCGCGCCTGGACCGCGCACGAGACCGGCGAGACGCGCCAGCCGCCGGCACGCCACTACCTGCTGGTGCTGGAGGACACCACCGAGCGCAAGCTGTCGGAGGAACAGCTGCAGGTCCTGCTCAACGATCAGCAGACGCTGCTGGAGACGATGTCGGTGGGCGTGGTCCATGCCTCTGCCGGACGCGTGCTGCTCAGCAACCGTGAGTTCGCGCGCATGTTCGGCTTCGAGGACCACGAGGTGGTCGGACTGTCCTTGTGGGAGCTGACCCGCGACCAGGCGGCGCGCGCGCCGCACGAGCTGTCCGGCCTGCCGGCGGTGCGCGAGGGCCAGACCACGAGCGCCGAGGTGGTGCTGTTCCGCCGCGACGGCGCGCCGGTCTGGTGTCTGGTGCAGGCGCGGCCGGTGGCGACCGCCAACGCCCAGGAGCGCCACGCGCAGGCGATCTACACGTTCCAGGACGTCTCCGAGATGAAGCGCCAGCGCGAGGCGCTCGGCCGCTCGCTGCAGGAGCTGCAGCGGCAGGAGGAGCAACTGCAGACCCTGCTCGCCGAAAGCCGGCTGATGTTCGACACCGCGCTGGTCGGCCTGCTGTTCGTGCGCGACGGCCGGGCGCTGCGCGCCAATGCGGCGATGGAGGATCTGCTCGCCTGCGAGCCGGGCGCTCTGACCGCCCAGGGGCAGTTGTTCGCGCATCCGACCGACCAGTTGCTGGCGGCGAGCCTGGCCGAGCACTACGCCGAGATCGGCAACCACGGCGCCTGCGAGTTCGAGCTGCACATGTTCCGCCGCCGGGGCGAGCCGATCTGGGTCGCGGTCCAGGGGCGCGCGGTCAATCCCGAGCGGCCGGAACTCGGCTACATCTTCGCCTTCGTCGACATCGACGAGCGCAAGCGCTCCGAGCGCGAGCTGCGCTCGGCGCTGTCCGAGCTGCAGTTGATCTTCGACACCGCGCTGGTCGGCATCGTTTACGTCGCCGACGAGCTGGTGGTCAAGGCCAACGCCGCCACCGCGCGCATGTTCGCCTACGACCCGGGCGACCTGGCCGAACTCGAGATCGCCAGCCTGTTCGTCGACCGCGGCGACTGGCTGGCGCTGCGCGCCGAGGCCGCCGGCGGCGAGGCCGGCTTCGAGCGGCTGATGCGGCGCGCCGACGGCGCCACCTTCTGGTGCGCCGGCAACGTGCGGCCGATCGATGCGCAGTTGCCCGAGCGCGGCCTGATCCTGGCGCTGATGGACGTCGATTCGCGGCGCCGCTCGGAAGACGAGGTCAAGCGCGTGCGCAACTATCTCGACCTGGTGGTCGAGAGCCTGCCGGTGCTGGTGTCGGTGCGCGAGGTCGACAGCGGCCGCTTCATCAGCCTGAACCGCGCCGGCGAGCAGATCACCGGGCTGGCGCGCGGTCGCGTCATCGGCCGCACCTGGCACGAGATCTACGGCCGCCAGTTCGCCGACCTGTACGCCGAGCTCGACCGGCGCGCGCTCGCCGGCGGCCAGCAGATCGACCGCCCGCGCGACATCATGCTGCGCGCCGACGGCCGCACGCTGACCGTCAACCAGCGCGTGCTGCCGCTGTACGAGCCGGGCGCCGACGGCGCGCCGCGCGCGCGCTACCTGATGTCGATCGTCGACGACCTGACCGAGGCGGTGCGCGCCGAGGCGGCGCTGCGCGAGACCGAGAGCCGGTTTCGCCAGTTCGCCGAGAACATCGACCAGTTGGTGTTCATCGCCACCGCCGACCTGGCGGTCGTGCTCTACGTCAACCCGCGCTACGCGGCGCTGGTTGGCGGGCCGCCGGACGAACTGCTCGAAGACGGCCGCAACGCGCTCAAGTACGTGCACTTCGACGACGTGCCGCAACTGAAGCGCCGGCTGCCGCGCCTGATCGGCGGTTTTCGCCGCCTGCGCAAGGCGGAGCTGACGCTGCGCATCGATCACCCGAGCCGCGGCCTGCGCACCCTCAGCCTGCGCCTGAACCCGGCGCGCATGTTCGACGGCAGCGTGCGCGTGTTCGGCGTCGCCGACGACATCACCGAGCGCGCTGCCGCCGAGCGCGAGCGGCTGGCCGAGGCGATCAAGCAGCGCGACGTCCTGGTGCGCGAGGTGCACCACCGGATCAAGAACAACCTGCAGGGCGTGGCCGGGCTGCTGCAGCACATGGCGACCAGCAAGCCCGAGGTGGCGCCGCAGTTGAACGAGATCGCCGGCCAGATCCAGGCGATCGCGCAGGTGCACGGACTGCAGATCCGCGCCGGCGGCACCCTGCCGGTGCTTGGCGTGGCGCAGGGCATCGTGCAGAACCTGGCGGCGATGTTCGGCGCCGACGCCCACTTCGAGCCGCCGGCGCCGGGGCTGTGGAAGTGGGGCCTGCCCGAGGGCGAGGCGGTGCCGCTGGCGCTGGTGATCAACGAGCTGGGCACCAACGCGCTGAAGTACCGCGCCAGCCGCGAGCTGCCGATCCGGGTGCGCGTGCTGCCGCGGCCCGACGGGGTCGAGCTGCGCATCGAGCAGCCGGGCCAGCTCGGCGCCGGCTTCGACCTGGCGGCGATCGCCTCCAGCGTCTCCGGGCTGGGGCTGGTCAAGGCCCTGCTGCCGCGCCGCGGCGCCCGACTCGCGATCGAGCAGCACGGCGCCCAGGTGATCACCCGCCTGGAACTGTCGGCGCCGGCGATCCGCGAAGAGACCTGACCCCTCGATCGGCGATCCTCGATCCTGCGAACCGCCGCCGCGCGCCCTTAGACTGCCCGCATGTCCGAGTCCAAGCCGCTGATCCTGGTCGTCGACGACGACCGGCTGGTGCTGGCCACCGTGGTGGCCGGACTGCGGCAGGCCGGCTTCGACCTGATCGAGGCCGACAACGGCGACGACGCGATCCTGCTCGCACGCAAGCACAAGCCGGCGCTCGCCCTGCTCGACATGCGCATGCAGGGCAAGAGCGGCATGGACGTGGCGCGCTACCTGGCCGCCAACACCGCCACCGGATTCATGTTCCTGTCGGCCTTCGGCGACAACGAGATCATCGAGGAAGCCACGCGCCTGGGCGCGCTCGGCTACCTGGTCAAGCCGCTCGAGGTCAAGCAGATCGTGCCCGCGGTGCAGGCGGCGCTGGCGCGCCTGCGCCGCCGGG
>Ga0208609_100357_pt1 | contig 18388 bp, 14 predicted proteins | sample SubbioR11_8A_Apr_FD_184813 | JGI IMG/M metagenome (GOLD analysis project Ga0208609, IMG submission 184813) | Serpentinite rock and fluid subsurface biosphere microbial communities from McLaughlin Reserve, California, USA - CR11_8A_Apr (SPAdes) | ecosystem: Environmental > Terrestrial > Deep...
GGTGATAGCGGCAGTCAGCGTGGTCTTACCATGGTCGACGTGACCGATAGTGCCGATGTTGACGTGCGGCTTGGTGCGCTCAAACTTTTTCTTGGCCATGATTCCTATCCTCGGCTCACTTCGCCGCCAACTTTGGCGACGATCTCTTCGGCTACGGACTTGGGTACCTGCTCATAAGCGTGGAACTGCATTGTGTACGACGCGCGGCCCTGGGTGCGACTGCGAAGGTCCGTCGCATAGCCGAACATCTCAGACAAAGGCACTTTGGCACGTACTATCTGGGCTCCTCCGCGAGGCTCTATGCCTTCGATCTGGCCTCGACGACTCGAGAGATCGCCCATGACATCTCCCATGAAGTCTTCCGGTGTGGCGACCTCTACCGCCATCATCGGCTCAAGAAGTTTGGGGGTTGCCTTGCGCAGCCCATCTTTGATCGCCATGGAGCCGGCTATTTTGAAGGCCATCTCCGAGGAGTCAACCTCGTGATAGGAGCCGTCTACAAGCTCAACCTTGACATCAACTACTGGGTATCCGGCAAGAACGCCTGAGCCAAGGGCCTCCTGGATGCCCTTGTCAACTGCGGGAATGTACTCTTTTGGAACAGCGCCGCCGACGATTTTGCTCGCAAACTCGTATCCGACTCCAGCCTCTTGCGGCACAACATTTATGACTACGTGACCATACTGACCTCGCCCGCCCGTTTGCCGAGCGAATTTCATGTCGACACCGTCGACCCGCTTGCCGACTGTCTCGCGATACGCGACTTGCGGCTTACCGACGTTGGCCTCGACCTTGAATTCACGCAACAGTCTGTCGACAATGACCTCTAGGTGCAACTCGCCCATCCCGGCGATGATGGTCTGGCCTGTCTCCTCATCGGAGCGCACCCTGAATGTGGGATCCTCCTCAGCGAGCCTGGCCAGAGACTGACCGAGCTTCTCCTGGTCCACCTTGGTCTTGGGCTCAATTGCGATATCGATAACCGGGTCAGGAAACTCCATCGACTCAAGCACAACTGGTTGGCTATCCGAGCAAAGCGTGTCACCGGTCGTCGTGTTCTTCAATCCGACCGCAGCAACGATATCACCCGCCGAGACATCGGTGATGTCTTCGCGGTGATTGGCATGCATCTCGAGCAGGCGGCCGATACGCTCCTTGTGTCCCTTGGTAGAGTTGAGAACATACGATCCTGCGGACATGGAGCCCGAATAAACTCGGAAGTAGGTCAGCTTACCAACGTATGGATCGGTCATGACCTTGAATGCGAGAGCGGCAAATGGTGCTTTCCCATCGGCCTCACGAACGATTTCCTCATCTGTGCGGACATCTTTGCCCCGGATGGCAGGAATGTCTACGGGAGATGGAAGATAGTCGATGATCGCATCGAGTAGCGCCTGAACTCCCTTGTTCTTGAAGGAGGCCCCGCAGACAACAGGCGTAATCGCACAGTCAATAGTGGCCTGACGGAGTGCGGCCTGCAGTTCGCCGATTTCGATATCCTCTTCGGCGAGGAACTTTTCGAGAAGCGCGTCGTCGTACTCGGCAGCAGCCTCAACCAGCTCAGCCCTGTAAAGCTCCGCATCATCAGCAAGCTCGGCAGGAATCTCGCCGGTGGAAGGATTGATACCTTTGTCATCTTCATTGAAGAAGATCGCATTCATCGCCAGCAAATCGATAATCCCGGTAAAGCGGTCCTCTGAGCCAATGGGCAGCTGCAGTAGCACCGGGCGTGTATTCAGGCGATCCTTCATCATCCGAATAACATTGAAGAAGTCTGCACCGGTCCGGTCCATCTTGTTGATGTAAGCCATACGGGGAACCTTGTAGTTGTCAGCCTGGCGCCAGACGGTCTCGGACTGTGGCTCGACACCCCCTACCGCACAGAATACAGCGCAGGCGCCGTCGAGCACCCTCAGCGAGCGTTCCACCTCAACGGTAAAGTCCACGTGCCCGGGAGTATCGATAATCTGAATGCGATGATCTCTCCAAAAACACGTGGTCGCAGCGGATGTGATTGTGATACCGCGCTCCTGCTCCTGGATCATCCAGTCCATGGCGGCAGCACCATCATGGACCTCACCGATCTTGTGAGACTTTCCGGTATAGAACAAAATCCGCTCGGTAGTGGTCGTCTTCCCGGCGTCTATGTGGGCCATGATCCCGATGTTTCGGGTCTTGGATATTGGGTATTTCTTCTGAGCCATGAACTGTACTTTCCTCTACTATCCTCGTGTTTTACCCATCGTCTCTTGGCAAAGTGTTCTAAGGTTCGATCGGCAGAAACTTGCGCTGGCTACCAACGGTAATGGCTAAAGGCCCTGTTGGACTCGGCCATCTTGTAAAGATCCTCACGCTTCTTGACCGATGCGCCAGTTCCGTTAGAGGCATCGAGTATCTCATTGGCAATGCGCTCGGACATCGTCTTCTCTCTCCTCTTGCGGGCAAAGTTGACCATCCAGCGAATCGCTAGTGTAGTGGAGCGTCGTGAGTTCACTTCGATAGGAACCTGGTATGTGGCACCGCCAACCCGCTTTGGACGAACCTCAAGGGTGGGCCGCACATTGTCCATGGCCTTCTTGAACGTGGCCAAAGGATCGGCTCCGGACCGGCTCTCAATGAGCGCAAATGCGTCATACACCATGCGCTCGGCAATAGAGCGCTTGCCGTGGAGGAGAACCTTGTTGATCAACTGGGTGATCAACTTGTTGTTGTATTGTATGTCCCCGACTATTTCACGTCGGGTTGCTGCAGCACGCCTTGGCATTCTTCACTCCTCGGGTTGTAGCAAACCGCGAAAGACACTCTCCCGCGATCAGCTTTCCATCCATCGACTATTTCGGCTTCTTGGCTCCATACCGGGACCTTGCCTGAACCCTGTTATTGACACCCGCAGCGTCAAGCGTTCCCCGAATTACCTTGTACCTGACTCCAGGAAGATCTTTTACGCGGCCACCCCGAACCAGGACTATGGAGTGCTCCTGAAGGTTGTGTCCGATTCCCGGAATGTACGCCGTGATCTCCATCTGATTGACCAGGCGGACCCTGGCAACCTTTCTCAAAGCCGAGTTAGGCTTCTTGGGCGTGGTTGTATAAACACGAGTGCAAACCCCACGCTTTTGGGGATTTCCCTTGAGGGCCGGAGTAGAGCTTTTCGTAGCTTTGGCCTTACGGCCCTTGCGGACCAGCTGATTGATAGTGGGCAACGCTTCTCTCCTTCATTCGTACGATATTTATGGCTACTGGCGCAATCTGACACCAAGTAAAACCACAACTGGGGACTGTATCAGTCGACACTAAGGATGTCAAACGCCACGTACCCGGGCGTGTCCATGCTTGTCTCCTGAAGCAAACCGCAAAAGCCGGCACCGCAGGGTCTCTGCGACGCCGGCTCCTAAATCACGCGAGGGTATGTCCTGCCGACTCGAGTCGAGCGCGTATCTCGCTTATAGACTTTGCTCCCAGTCCTTCAATTGAGAGCAGGCCGTTGCTTCCCTTGTTCAGAAGCTCGCCGATGCTCATTACTCCAGCGCTGATCAAAGCTCTTTCAACTCTGACCGGAAGGCCAAGCTCTATAACCCCGGCATCTGTTGAAAGCGCCTCCTGGCCATCCGACTGAGGTATGGGGCTGTCATCGGCCTCAGGATTCGGGCTCACCTCCATGGCATCAAGGGGCTGTGAGGCACCCTCTTCGGCACTTTGGCCTTTACCCTCGTCCTCGACCTCGGGCTCAAATACTTTATCCGAGAAACCCGACACATCGGCAAAAATATCATCGCCGCCAGCGCTGTCAAAGTCAGCGAAGAACTGTGATGTGTCTCCTCCGAGGAGCTCTGCACTCTCTGACCGCAACGACGGCTTGGGAAGCATGGCATGTAGCTCGCGAAGGTCATCGGGGGCAAACTGTGGTAGCGGATCTTCGGTAGCAGCATCCCACTCTGCCTTTTGGCCCTTATAGGTAAGAGTTACGCCTCGATACCGCTTCATTCCAGTCGCGGCCGGAATAAGCTTCCCGATAATCACGTTCTCTTTCAATCCGAGCAGGCTATCCTCTTTACCCGCAATGGCTGCGTCGGTAAGAACCCGAGTCGTCTCCTGGAAAGAAGCAGCTGACAGATAGCTATCCGTTGCAAGAGAGGCCTTGGTAATCCCAAGGAGAACGGGAGAAGCTGCGCCGGGAGTCCCTCCGTTTGCCATCACCCCTCGGTTCGCCGTCTCAAAGATAAAGCGATCGACAAGCTGTCCAGGCAGGAACTCTGTGTCGCCTGCTTCAATAACAGTGACTCTCTTCAGCATCTGGCGGGCGATCACCTCAATATGCTTATCATTGATATCGACTCCCTGGCTACGATAGACCGCCTGCACCTCATCGACCAGGTAACGAAGCACATCTCCGGATCCCTTTAGGCGAAGCAGCTCATGAATGTTGACGGCGCCCTCCGTGAGCCTGTCACCAACTGCAACTTTAGATCCCGTAACCAATCCATGACGTATACGAGCCCTGGGAACCTGATAGCTTTCCAGGCGCGAACCATCTTGCTTGGTGGTGTCGAGGATGATCAACCTGCAGATGTCGCCTTCTTGCTCGACACTCAACTCACCGGCGACAGATGACAGAACCGCTGCACCCTTGGGATTCTTCCGGGCCTCGAACAACTCTGTCACGCGAGGGAGTCCGTGAGCAGCGCCTTCCTTGTAGTACAGAACGGCTCCCTGCCACTCCAACATATTGCGCTCGGCGCCCGTTATGTCTTTTTCGCCTAATCCTCCAGTATGGAACGTTCTCATGGTCAACTGCGTGCCCGGCTCGCCGATAGACTGAGCAGCTATGATTCCAACTGCGGTACCGATTTCGACCGGAGCACTGCTTGCCAGATCCCATCCGTAGCACTTCTGGCATATGCCGTGCTTCGCGTGACACGTCATCACTGCTCTGACTTCTACGGCCTCTACACCTGCGGCCATAATGGCATCAACATCACTCGGGCGGAGATAGTCTCCACTATCCGCTATGATCTCGCCGGTTGCCGGATCAGCAACTGGACGCAGCAGGCAGCGGCCAACCAGATTACTATCGCCTCGGGCTTCATCCGACTCGAGTTCGAGCGCGATTACAAGCCCTTCATCTGTACCGCAATCTGTCTCCCGGACGATTACGTCTTGTGCTACATCAACGAGCTTCCTTGTTAGATAACCTGAGTCCGCGGTTCTGAGTGCGGTATCGGCCAATCCCTTTCTGGCACCATGCGCAGACAGGTAGTACTCCAGGACCGGCAGTCCCTCTCGGAAGTTGGAAGCAATCGGTCGTTCGACGATAAATCCATTGGATTTGGCCATCAATCCCCGCATTCCAGCAAGCTGACGAATCTGCTTGATGTTTCCGCGGGCTCCAGAGTTAGCCATCATATAGATTGGATTGAACCTGTCGAAACTGGCGGCCATCGCTTCGCCGACATCATCAGTGGCCATCGTCCATATCTCGACGATTTGCCGGTGTCTCTCTCCGCCGGTTATCAATCCTCGATCATACTTTTGGTTGATGTCCTCTACTTTGGAGCGGGCCTTATCAAGAATACCCTGCTTTGCATCGGGTATCTTGGCGTCGTAAACAGAAACGGTCAGTCCCGCACGAGTCGCGTAGTGGAAGCCCAGGCGCTTGAGTTCATCGAGTATGCCAACCATGATATTGGTGGAGTACCGGTTCGCGCAGCCTTCAACTATCTTGGAGATGGCCTTCTTGTCTACATCGTAGTTGATGAAGGGGTGATCCTCGGGCAAGGCGCGGTTGAAGAACACCCGACCCACAGAGGTCTCAAGCCGCTCCCCCGCCTTACGCTCGAAAGCGACGATCTGCTTGCCTTCCCTGCGCTCCTCGACAACGTCTCTGCGCAAACGGACTGAGATCGAGGCCTGCAAATCAAGGCCACTGCGTGCGTCATAGGCCAAAGTGGCCTCGTGCGGACTTGCAAATACCCTGCCTTCCCCAGGCATGCCTTCCCTGGTAGACGTAAGGTAAAAAAGTCCGATGATCATATCTTGCGTAGGCGTGACCACTGGCCGCCCAGTAGCAGGCGACTTGATATTGTTGGTTGACAGCATGAGCACTCTTGCCTCCGCCTGTGCCTCGGCGGAGATGGGCACATGAACCGCCATCTGATCACCGTCGAAGTCAGCGTTGAATGCAGTACAAACCATCGGGTGAATTCTTATAGCCTTGCCCTCCACCAGTACAGGCTCGAATGCCTGTATGCCGAGGCGGTGCAGGGTTGGTGCACGGTTGAGCATGACCGGATGGTCCCGGATCACCTCTTCGAGGACATCCCAAATTACGGGCCTGCCTCTATCCACCATGCGCTTCGCGCTCTTGATATTCTGCGCATAGTCCAGATCGACAAGACGCTTCATGACGAAGGGCTTGAATAGTTCGAGTGCCATGGTCTTCGGCAAGCCGCATTGGTGCAACTTCAGTTCGGGACCGACAACAATAACCGAGCGGCCAGAATAGTCGACCCTCTTTCCGAGAAGGTTTTGCCTAAAGCGCCCTTGCTTGCCCTTGAGCATATCGGCAATCGACTTCAGCGGACGGTTGCCTGGACCGGTTACGGGACGGCCGCGGCGACCATTGTCGAAAAGCGCGTCTACCGCTTCTTGCAACATCCTCTTCTCGTTGTTGACGATGATCTCAGGTGCACCCAAATCAAGGAGGCGCTTGAGACGATTGTTGCGGTTTATAACCCTACGATACAGGTCGTTCAGGTCACTTGTAGCGAAACGGCCGCCATCGAGCTGAACCATGGGCCTGAGATCCGGTGGGATAACTGGAATCGCATCCAGTATCATCCAGCTTGGATGATTGCTTGAGCCCTTCAGGGCGGCAACCACCTTGAGCCTTTTGGTTGCCCTCTCTTTTGCTTGGCCCTTACCTTCCGCGATTATCGTGCGCAGTCCGGCAGCCAACTCCTCCAGATTGATCTGATCGAGGAGATCTCTGATAGCCTCAGCGCCCATTCCCCCACGGAAGTAGTCACCATAACGGGACTTCATCTCCCTATACAATGCCTCGTTTGGAATTAGCATCTTTGGGGTCAACTTCTGGAACGTCTCGAAAGCCTTGCTGTAAAGGTCGCGACGATCCTCGTAGTCCTCGGTAATGTCGCGAATCTCCTGCTCGCACTCTTTTTCAAGCTTTTTGATGCTATCAGCGCCAAGAGGTTCGCCGTCAACATGATCGCCATCCTCGGGATCAACCTCTCCCTTGGCTCTGGCAATCATTTTGTCCCGGTTTTCAATCGTGGCTGCAATTTCCTGTTGCATCTCAGCCTCAAGGCTATCCATATCCGCCGCGAGCTCGTCCCTGAGAACGGGCATGTCAGCCTCACGGTCATCTTCATTTACGCTCGTGATGATGGAGGCAGCGAAATAGAGAACCTTCTCAAGATCCTTAGGAGCTATATCGAGCAAGTAGCCGAGCCTGCTCGGCACGCCTTTGAAGTACCAGATATGGCTTACCGGAGCCGCAAGCTCAATGTGGCCCATCCGATCTCTACGAACCTTCGCCCTTGTGACCTCGACGCCGCAGCGCTCGCACACGATGCCCTTGAAGCGCACGCGCTTATACTTGCCGCAGTGGCACTCCCAGTCCTTAGTGGGACCAAATATCTTTTCGCAAAACAGTCCGTCCTTTTCGGGCTTGAGCGTGCGATAGTTGATAGTTTCGGCCTTTTTGACCTCGCCTTTCGACCACTGCCGGACCTTTTTTGACGATGCCAGTCCAATCCGTAAACGGTCGAAGTTGTTCACGTCTATATCAAGCACGTGCTACTCCTCCTCAGTGAGGTCGTCGGGCAAATCCAGTGCACAAACGTCACTCTCGATCAGTCTCTCCAGATCCACAGTGGAAATCTGTTCCGCCTCAAGCGGGTCCTCGGTTCCCAAATCAAGTCCAAGCTCCTGTGCAGTCTGGAAGATATCGTCCGTATCCTCTTTCAGCCCAATCGCTCCGCCGTCCTCTGACAGAACCTCGACGTCAAGACAGAGTGACTGCATCTCTTTCACAAGCACCTTGAAGGACTCGGGTATCCCGGGTTCGGGTATATTGTCGCCCTTCACTATGCTCTCGTATGCTTTCACCCTACCAAGCACGTCATCAGATTTGATGGTGAGTATCTCCTGCAAGAGGTAGGCCGCGCCATACGCGTACAGCGCCCAAACTTCCATCTCGCCAAAGCGCTGTCCGCCGAATTGCGCCTTACCTCCGAGAGGCTGCTGCGTTATCAGGGAGTATGGGCCCGTAGAACGAGCGTGAATCTTGTCATCTACCAGGTGCAGCAGCTTGAGAATATAAATCTGACCTACGGTTACAGGCTCCCTGAACGGCTCTCCTGTTCGACCGTCAAAGAGGGGCGCCTTGCCCTCTGGAGTCAAGCGAGGAACTGAGCTCTCGATGACCTTGTCGCCATAGCGAGCCTTGGCTTTCATCAGCATGTTGTTATTGGCCGCTCCTAGAACCCTCGATATCTCTTCTTCTTTTGCCCCGTCGAAAACCGGAGTAGAAACGAAGTTCGGGCCCTCTACCGGCTCCTTCTGCTTTTCGTCATCGGACCAGCCCACAAACGAAGCCCACCCAAGGTGGGTTTCGAGTAGCTGCCCGATGTTCATTCGGCTAGGCACACCCAGCGGATTGAGGATGACATCCACTGGCGTTCCGTCCGCAAGGAAAGGCATATCTTCCACCGGGAGTATCTTCGAGATTACACCTTTGTTGCCGTGTCGACCGGCGAGCTTGTCGCCCTCGGAGATCTTTCGCTTCTGGGCGACCTTGACACGGACTAGCTCGTTTACGCCAGGCGACAGATCATCTCCGGCAGCACGACTGAACTTCCTGATACCGATTACACGCCCAGTCTCGCCGTGCGGTACTCGAAGTGAGGTGTCCCTGACTTCACGTGCTTTTTCGCCGAAAATCGCTCGAAGCAGCCGCTCCTCGGCGGTAAGCTCCGTGTCACCCTTCGGCGTGACCTTACCTACAAGTACATCTCCGGGGAATACCTCCGCGCCGATGCGGATGACCCCATCCTCATCGAGATCTGCAAGAATCTCTTCGCCCACGTTGGGGATTTCCCGAGTGATGTCCTCGGGTCCCAACTTGGTATCGCGCGCTTCGACCTCGTACTCCTCTATATGGATGGAGGTCAGGAGATCCTCTTTCACCAAGCGCTCAGAGAGAATAATGGCATCTTCGTAGTTGTACCCCTCCCAGGGCATAAACGCCACGAGAAGGTTCTGTCCCAAGGCTAGCTCGCCCTGATCACTTGATGGTCCGTCAGCCAATACCTCGCCCGCCGAGACCGTCTGTCCCTCGGCGACTATAGGCCGATGATTGATGCAGGTACCCTGGTTTGAGCGAACGAACTTCGGCATGAAGTACTCGTCGGCGCCCTTGCCATCAGCGGCACGAACAACAATCTTATTGGCGTCGGCATACTCCACAACGCCATCCCGGTGAGCCAGCAGAACCTCGCCGGTGTCAGTCAGGGCGCGATGCTCAAGGCCGGTGCCGACCAGCGGCGCCGAGGTGCGTAGCAGTGGAACGGCTTGACGCTGCATGTTCGAGCCCATGAGCGCTCTGTTTGCGTCGTCGTGCTCCAAAAACGGAATCAGCGCCGTCGCCACCGAGACCATCTGCCTAGGCGAGACGTCCATATACTGGACGTTGGCGGGCTCGACCTCTTCCGGGTCACCGCCCCGCATACGGCAAAGAACCCTGGCGCCGAAGAACTTGCCCGTCTTCGGATCAAATCGCTCGCTTGCCTGGGCGATTACGAACTTTTCCTCGATGTCCGCGGTCAAATACTCAATCTCATCTGTAACCTTGCCGTTCACAACCTTGCGATACGGAGTTTCGATGAATCCGTACGCATTGATGCGAGCAAACGTTGCCAGTGAGCCTATAAGACCGATGTTCGGTCCTTCAGGAGTCTCGATCGGGCACATCCGCCCATAGTGGCTGGGGTGGACGTCCCTGACCTCAAATCCGGCTCGCTCACGCGTAAGTCCCTTCGGGCCAAGGGCCGAGAGTCTGCGCTTATGAGTCAAGCCAGCAAGCGGGTTGGTCTGATCCATGAACTGCGAAAGCTGCGATGAGCCGAAGAATTCCTTTATGGCCGCAACGATGGGCCGTATGTTGACCAGTGATTGCGGGGTGATTTCCTCCACGTTTTGAGTGGTCATGCGCTCCCGAATGACACGCTCCATTCGAGCCAACCCGATCTTGAATTGATTCTGAATCAGCTCACCCACACTGCGAATACGTCGATTGCCAAAGTGATCGACATCGTCAACGTAGTAGCCCTCTTCTCCCTCAAGGAGCTTAACGAGGTACTGCGTGGCGGCCAAAATATCATCGTTTGTAAGAGTTGACTGGGTATCAGGCAGATCCAGTCCCAGCTTCTTGTTGATCTTGTATCGGCCAACCTTGCCAAGATCATACTTTTGCGGATTGAAGAACAGCTCGTGCAAAAGATCTTGACCGGCCTTTGCCGTTGACTGCTCGCCTGGCCGCAGCTTTTCGTGTATTGCCTTCAATGCCTCTTCCCGAGTATCCGGCGGACGCTTACCCTTGTCCAGGGTGCGAAGGATGCACTCCGAGTTGTCGAACAGCTCGAGAATCTCTTCGCGAGTCTCGGCGATTCCCAAAGCCTTGATTAGCAACGTCGCAGACATTCTGTGCTTGCGGTCTATGCGAACCAGGATGTCCTTGTGCCTGCGATTGCCCTCCAGCTCGAGCCACGCACCCCTCACGGGGATTACCTTGGTGCTGTAGCGGATTCGATCGGCAGGGCTCGTGTAGTCGGCGGGCTTGGTTCGACTGGAAGATGATGTGAAGTCCTTGACGGCGCCAGCATAGTATATGCCGGGCGAGCGAAGTAGCGACGAAACCACAACTCGCTCAGTGCCATTAATGACGAAGGTTCCGCGATCGGACATCAGCGGAATGTCGCCCATGAACACCTGCTGCTCTTTTACCTCACCGGTATCTTTGTTGATGAGTTGGATCTCAACGAAAAGAGGCGCCTGATATGAGAGATCCTTGTCCTTGCACTCTTCGACTGAGTACTTAGGATCACCAAACTCATGACCGACAAACCTGACGGCCAACGTGCCAGTGAAGTCTTCGATCGGCGAAATCTCCGCGAATGCGTCCCTCAATCCATCCTCAAGGAACCAATCAAAGCTGTGTTTCTGAATCGCTATCAAATTCGGAAGTTCCAGCACCTCTGGAATTTTTGCAAACGTACGGCGCTGGCGTTTACCAACATTACCGGCGAGGGAACCTTGTCCGCTGAGCACCAGGCAATTCCTCCTTCAAGGATGAGCTTGTGACAAATAATCGCAAACTACGATATTACCTAAGGTGTATTAGATATGCAATAAGAAAGTTGGATTATTCTCAATTTCTTCCGAAAGCAAAGAACGGCTGGTCCGTGAGTTGGATGCCAGCCGTTCTCGTACCTCCCAAAAAATGGCTCTCGGAGAAAAAGAGACTCCTAAACCTGAGGTGCTAGGCAAGCTCTACAGTGGCTCCAGCCTCTTCGAGCTTGGCTTTGGCCTCATCGGCACGCTCTTTGTTCACTCCGGACAGAACTGCCTTCGGAGCCGAATCAACGACCTCCTTGGCCTCTTTCAGGCCGAGGCTACCGTCAAGCTCACGTACTACCTTGATTACCTGGATCTTCTTGTCGCCAGCGTGGGTGAGGACAACGTCGAAGCTGTCCTTCTCCTCGGCGACGGCTTCACCACCAGCTGGCGCAGCGACCATGGCCGCTACGGGAGCTGCCGCAGAAACCCCAAAAACGTCTTCCATCTCTTTTACCAGCTCAGCGAGCTCGAGCGCCGGAGCGTTCTTTACCCACTCCAATACTTCTTCACGAGTAATGTTTGACATCTTCAACTGTCTCCTTCTTCTCTTTCACTTCGGCGTCCGCCGAGAAGCGGCGCCCCCAATACCAACATTTTCACTTCAAAATCACGCAGCGGCCTTTTGATCGGCGACTGCCTTGATAACGCGCGCAAACGCGCCGGCCGGTGCATTTGCCATGGCCATAAAGCCACGAACCGGGCTGACCATCGCGCCCATCAGCTTTGCAATCAGCTCTTCGCGAGAAGGCAACATAGCAATCGCCATGATCCCGCTTGCATCCATCAATGCGTTCTGAACAAATCCGCCCTTGATCTCCAGCGCGGCGTGGGCCTTCGCGAATTCGGATAGAGCTTTAGCAGGGGCGGCCGGATCCGCGTCAACGAACACAAGAACGGTAGGTCCGGACAGAAGATCACTCATGTCCGGAAACGCGATTTCTCGCATTGCGATCTCCGTCAGTGTGTTTTTGAACACTTTCACCTGGGCACCAGAGGCGTTCACCTTTATACGCAGCTCTTGCATCTCCTTGACCGACAGGCCTCGGTAGTCAGCCATTATGACTCCAGTTGAGTCGGTTAGCCTCTCTTTGATCTCGGCTACCGCAAGTGTCTTTGGTCCTTTGGGCATCTACTTCCCTCCTTTCATGGTGCGCGCAATCATACTCGCGCGGACCATGCAGTTATAAATAAGCATGGCCCCCGCCAAAATCAGCGGAGGCCACGAAAACTCGGATACTTGTCGCACCGAATCAATGTCACTCGTAGGCTTCCACCTCGGCAGGCGGATCAATATTCAATCGATCCATTAGGCGAAAAAGTTGCACCTGCTGTCTTGGGCGGTCTAAGTTGCACACACATATATAGTTTTGAAGCTCCGACAGTATCGGGCAGGGAGCGAAGAAATGCAAGTATCGTTTATGGTTCGGGTACAATAAAGGACATGGAACTCGATGTACCGCCTCATGGTAAATCGGCTCGCTCCGAAGATATATCGGAGGTCAGAGCCGCTCTCGACAACGCTCTACTCTCTCGCGATCGGGCCACTGCGCTTGCGGTCACAGCTGAAGCTCTAGACCGAGGTACGATTTCCATTCCCGAGCTTTACACACTCGTGCTCGGGCCTCTGATGACCGACACTGGCACTGCATGGCAGTCCGGCATCACTCGTATCTGGGAGGAGCATTATGCATCGGCGATTGTGCGCACTATCGTCGAATCCTTGGCCACCCGTGTCCTGACAGAGGCTGCCTGCAGGCCTAGCAAGGGCGAAACCGTGCTACTGGCATGCCCGCCCGACGAATACCACGACCTTGGGCTGAGGATGTTTCTGGATCGCATGCTTCTCGCCGGATACGATGCGCACTTCCTCGGCGCGGACACACCGATCGCCGAGATACTCGATGCCGCCGTACGTCTCAACACGTCCCTCGTCATCCTTTCGGTCTCGACCCACTTTCATCGTGTGAGATTGCGTGAAACTATCGCCGTACTATCCAAGAGCCTGCCTGCTGGAACTCGCATTGCCGTAGGTGGACCCGCCTGCGCGAAAAATGCATCGGGCATCGAAGCCTACCTGCTCGACGAGGCTAAACTCGGCTTGGAGGAAGTTCGAGGAGGACCGCCGGAATGCTCTCCCTGAGAATTGCGGTCCGCTTTCTACGCACAAGCCCCGTCCAGTCTGCGCTCATAGTGGCTGGGATCGCTGTCGGCATCGCCACACAGGTCTTTGTGGGCTCGCTCATAACAAGCTTGCAGACCAACCTCGTGAACACGACTATTGGATCAAGCCCACATATTACAATCAGCGCTCGAGAAGACGAAGAACCGGTCGTTTTCAGTGAGCAGCTTAGCTCGCTAATAACCAAAGACGCGCGAGTTGAGCCCGGAACGGTTGTGCCCGTACGAACATCCTCGGCGCTCTTCACCGACGGCGAAAGCAGTGCGCCTCTAAGCTTAACTGCTGGCCGCCTTGGCGAGCTCGATCGTATCTACGCCCTAACCGAGCGTACGCAGAGTGGAGTCCCAAGCCTTGATACAGGTGAGGCCATCGTTGGTATTGACTTTGCGAAGAATAACGGTCTTTCACCGGATGATTACATCTCTATTGTCTTCGCCGAAGGAGGCGGGGCTCGCCTTAAAGTTACCGCGTTCGTCGATTTGGGATCTGCAGCTGCAAACGAGCGGACAGCATTCATAGGGCCCGGACTCTTGCGCGACCTGAAGGGATGGTCATCTGACGAGTACTCGGTCGTTCAAGTCCAGGTGCTCGAGCCCTTCGACGCCGCTACGGTAGCCTCCGAATGGCGCAGAGCACTACCTGGGGTCTCAATATCGGATTGGCAGGCAGAAAACGCTGACCTTCTCACAGCTTTGCAGAGTCAATCAGCATCCTCCTACATGATCCAAGCATTTGTTCTCGTCGCGGTAGCGCTTGGAATCGCTTCGACGCTGGCAATCAGCGCCGTGCAAAAGACGCGACAGATTGGCATCTTGAAAGCGATGGGACTTTCCGACAGGCGCTCCGGAAACATCTTCCTTTGGCAAGCAGCAATACTCGGGTTGAGCGGAACAGCTAGCGGCGTCGCTTCGGGGTATGCGCTAATCTGGGGCTTCTCCTTTGCCCCTGTGCCATTTAGCATCACGCCGGAACCCGGGTTCATCGCGCTATCCTCATCGATAGGCGTTCTGGTGGCACTGCTATCCTCGATCATCCCAACGCGCAAGACATCGCGTCTCGATCCAATCGAGGTGATCCAAAGTGGCTGATCGGCTCCTTCTCGCCGAAGGGCTAAGCAAGGTTTACGGCAGCGGCGAAGCCTCCACAAGGGCGCTCGATGACGTGTCTTTCGAGTTTAGCGAGGGCGAGTTTGCTGCAATCATCGGTCAATCGGGTTCGGGGAAATCCACCCTTTTAAACCTACTCGGCCTTCTTGACACGCCAACATCAGGTAAGGTGCGCTACCGAGATCACGAAACAGGGTCGCTCGGCGCAAAAGCCCGCGCCGAACTGCGAAACGAGCTGATCGGCTTCGTCTTCCAATTCCATCACCTGCTACCGGAGTTCACTGTTTTCGAGAACATTGCCATGCCCGCACTCATTCGCGGCAAGCTATCCATCGCTGACATCCGGGAACGCGCCGAGGAGACACTCGGCCTCCTCGGACTCTCAGGCGTTGAAGAGAAGAGCGCAAACGCTCTGTCGGGAGGCCAGAAGCAACGCGTGGCTATCGCGCGAGCACTCATGAACCGCCCGGCGTTAGTGCTAGCCGACGAGCCGACCGGCAATCTCGATACGACCAACACCGAGCTCGTCTATGAGCTCTTCAGGAAGGTAAGCTCCGAGACGGGCACCGCGTTCCTCATTGTGACACACGATCGAAAAGTCGCCCAACGCACCGACCGGATCCTCGAGGTGCTCGACGGCAAACTAGTGTCAGACGAGCGCAACCTGTATCTGGACTGAGTTAGTCCTGATCCTCTTCGGTGAGGTTTTTTGTCTTACTCGTGTCCACCTTGATTCCAGGACCCATCGTAGAAGATATTGTTATCGACTTCAGATACCTGCCCTTTGCAACGGCCGGCTTCGCCCGAAGAATCTCATCGAGCACTGCCGCATAGTTTTCCACCAAGGCAGAAACCTCAAAGCTGGCCTTGCCGATACCAACATGCGCAATACCGAATTTATCGGCGCGGTATTCTACGCGACCGGCCTTGAGCTCACCGACTACACGTCCAACATCCATCGTGACGGTTCCCAGTTTTGGGTTGGGCATAAGGCCACGAGTACCAAGTATCTTGCCTAGTCTTCCGACCTTACCCATCATATCCGGCGTGGCGATCGTCGCATCAAAGTCGAGAAAGCCCCCTTGAATCTTCTCGATGAGGTCATCGCTTCCTACAAATTCGGCCCCTGCAGCCTCGGCCTCGCGAGCCTTATCGCCTTCGGCGAAAACCAGCACACGAACCACCTTTCCGGTGCCGTGCGGCAAAGAGACACTGCCCCTTACCTGCTGATCAGCTTGGCGAGTATCGACACCTAACCGGAAGTGAGCCTCGACTGTCTCATCAAACTTCGCGGTACTCAACTCTTTCGCCAACCCCACTGCCGCCATAGGGCTGTACAACTTTGAGCGATCAACCGCTGTGGCCGCCTCTTGCATACGCTTGCTTCTTTTCATAGTTCCTCCTTGTGGTCACTGGGTCCATTCAGAACCCTCCCACGCCTGGGTAAGCCTCTCGCCGAGATAAGTTGCGAGGCTATTCCTCTACAGTCACGCCCATCGAGCGCGCTGTACCTTCAACGATCTTCATCGCCGCATCTATGTCATTAGCGTTGAGATCCACCATCTTGGTCTGGGCTATGTCTCTGAGCTGCGCACGAGACAGCTCGGCTACCTTGGTGCGATTAGGGGTCGCCGAGCCAGACTGTATGCCAACCGCCTGCTTGATAAGAACTGCGGCCGGAGGAGTTTTGAGGACATAGGTAAAACTCCGATCCTCATATACGGTAATTTCAACAGGGATAATCGTGCCGACCTTATCCTGGGTATCAGCATTAAAGGCCTGACAGAATTGCATGATGTTCACCTGATGCTGACCTAGTGCAGGTCCAACAGGGGGGGCAGGATTGGCCTGTCCGCCCGTGATTTGCAACTTTATGAAACCAACGACTTTTTTAGGCATTTGTTCTCGTCACGTCCTTACTTTTACAACAATAGCTCTAGCAAAATGGTCGAGTGCGTCTCGCAAAAACCGTTACACCTTGGATACCTGATCGAAACCAAGCTCTACCGGAGTCTCCCGACCAAAGATCGAAACCATTACCTTGATTTTTGCCTGATCGACGTTGACCTCGGAGATGACCCCATCAAACTCGGCAAGGGGTCCGCTATTCACCTTCACTGTCATTCCAGCCGCAAAATCGGTTGAAGTCTTCGGCTTGACCCCAGCTTCGGTTCGCTTGACGATCCGACGGTATTCGTCGCGTGAAAGTGCGACTGGCTTACCCTCGGACCCGACAAACCCAGTGACCCCGGGAGTGTTCCTGACCGCATACCAAGAGTCGTCGGTCAGTTCCATCTCAACCAATATATATCCCGGAAAGACCTTCTTCTCGCTGGTTACTCGCCTTCCACCTTCTTTGATATCGGTTACTGTCTCCTTTGGGATGAGGACCTGAAATATCCTGTCCTCCATGCCCATGGAATTAATGCGATGCTCAAGATTGGTTTTGACTTTGTTCTCATACCCGGAATAGGTGTGGATGACATACCATTTCTTCGTCATTCTCAGCCGCCTAACCTGGCAATAAGTGATACAACGTACACGGAAGCCTGATCAACCAAAAACGTAAATGCCACGAAGAAAAGAAGTGTGACGATTACGACCATGCTCAGGTTCATGACCTCAGGACGAGTCGGCCAAACAACGCGCTTGAGCTCACCGATTACGTCACCAAAGTAACCAGATATGCGCTGAAAGATATTGCGTTTAGCTTTCTTTTCTTTGGACTTGGCCATCTACTACTTCCCAACCGCTACGTGACATTCACTGACTGTTAAACCGGGTCTACATAAATATGGGCCCGCTGGATTCTGGCAGGCCAGGAGGGACTCGAACCCCCAACATCCGGTTTTGGAGACCGGCGCTCTAACCAATTGGAGCTACTGGCCTGAATCACCTTTACGCCCTTAAGGCTACCTCGTCTCCTTGTGCATAGTGTGAGTCCTGCACCACTTGCAGTATTTCTTGAATTCAATCCGCTCGGGATTGTTCTGCTTGTTCTTTTTTGTCGTGTAATTTCGGCGTTTACACTCAGCGCACGCCAGTGTTACCAAAGTTCTCATTATTCCTCCTACCGGCTACTCGCCAGGCAGATCAGACGCCAGGATGCGGGAGGGTAATGTAGCACCCTGGTTTCCGCAATGTCAATGTGGTTACACATCCAGCTCACACCAGACGGGGCCTGGGGATAAAACGGTTCCCAGACCCCGGCCGGGTCAAATAGTACTAAATCTACTTCAAAATCTTTGTTACTCGTCCCGAGCCTACGGTTCTTCCGCCTTCGCGGATCGCAAATCTCAAGCCATCCTCCATCGCGATCGGGGCGATAAGCTCGCCGCGGATCTCCACGTTGTCACCGGGCATTACCATCTCAGTGCCCTCAGGCAGGTGAGCGATACCGGTCACGTCTGTAGTACGGAAGTAAAACTGCGGGCGATACCCATCGAAAAACGGAGTGTGACGTCCGCCTTCTTCTTTGGTAAGCACGTAGACTTGGCCTAGGAACTCGGTGTGAGGAGTGATCGAGCCGGGCTTGCAAAGTACCTGGCCGCGCTCGATATCGGTGCGCGAGACGCCGCGCAAAAGCACGCCCACGTTATCTCCGGCCTGAGCCTCATCGAGGAGCTTGCGAAACATCTCCACACCGGTAACGACGGTCTTGTGGGTATCGCGGATACCGACTATCTCG
>Ga0208609_100358_pt1 | contig 18336 bp, 14 predicted proteins | sample SubbioR11_8A_Apr_FD_184813 | JGI IMG/M metagenome (GOLD analysis project Ga0208609, IMG submission 184813) | Serpentinite rock and fluid subsurface biosphere microbial communities from McLaughlin Reserve, California, USA - CR11_8A_Apr (SPAdes) | ecosystem: Environmental > Terrestrial > Deep...
AGCCCTGGCGGTACATCGCTTTGACTATGCCGAGGACGGAATCACGCGGCTCGGCATGGAGGATTTGTGCAGCTTGCTGGCGCTGCGCCCCGAGCAAAAGTATGAGTCGACCTGGGAGAAGGTGGCCCACCGCATCAAGGATGTCACGCCGGTGCAGAACCAAGGCCAGGCCTTGTCCGACCTCGGTAACCTGCTGCTGCTCACCTATGCGCTGCGCAATGCGGACTGCCACACCAAGAATATTGCCCTGCTGTACTCAGGCCTCTCGGACGTGCGCCTGGCGCCGGTCTACGACATGCTGACCATTGCCGTCTACGACGACTACTGCGACAACCCTCCTGGGATGTCCATAGGCGGACGCAGCACGTGGCGCCCAGGCAAGGCCTTGGAGGTCTACCTCCAGACACGCTGCGGCCTGAAGCCGGCGGAGGTCGGCCAACGGGTTGAGCGCCTCTGCGAGGCGATGGTGGATGTTTCCACGGAGGTCGTGCGGGCGAGTCGGGACTACGAGTCATTTGGACTGGTGGGCCCTCGCATGTTGAAGGCCTGGAATGAAGGCATGAACAGCCTGCGACTGAGCAAGGCCTGGAGTATTCCTTCCCTGGAGCCCGTGCTGCAGGCAGAAGGCTTTGCAGAGGTGGCACAGCCCAAGGCGCAGGCGCGCGCCAAGATAGGGAAGTCCCCCCTGCCCTTGATGAGCTGAGCCCGAGAGAAAAAAGGGAGGGGTGGGCTTTCCATCGGAGGGCTTTCGCTGAAAACCACTACGGCCAAGTCTTAGTTTGGCCATGAAAAACCGCCTCCGTAGCCAGCAAGCTTACAGAGGCGTCGCAACCAGGCCCATCTAGAACGTCAACACTTTAAGCCAACGGCTAGAAGCTCCATGCCCTCTTTGATTTCAAGCGGCTTAAAACTTGGGTGGCCGGCTACCAAGAAGACCCGACCATCGGAGGTGATGTGGTACTTCTTGACTAGGCGCTCGCCGTTGACGAAAGCTGAGCTTGCCATCGGAAAACGTATCCCTTGCTGAGTGTTTTAATTCAAGCAAGGACAACGGAAATGAACAAGACGGTGCGGGCGCGCTACACGCTGGAGTTCAAGCAAGAGGCTGTGCGGTTGGTGCACGCAGGGCAAAGCATCGCGGCGGCGGCCAGGTCGCTGGGCGTGGTCGAGCAGACGCTGTTCAACTGGATCAAGGTTGACCGGCAGGGCAAGCTTACAGAGGCTGATAGCAAGGTCGTGAGCGCCGAGCAGATGGAGATCAGTCGGCTGCGGGCCGAGCTGGCGCGCGTGAAGATGGAGCGTGACATCTTGGGAAAAGCGACGGCGTACTTCGCGAAAGCGCAGAAGTGAAGTACGCCTTCATCAAGCGGCACCGCCGGGTGTGGCCGATCTCGGTGCAGTGCCGGGTGTTTGAGGCCAGCGTGGCCGGGTACCACGAGCATTTTGTGCGGGTGGCCAGCGCAGCGCAGCGACGCCACCTCAGTGACGATGCGCTGCTGGTGCATATCAAGGTCATTTACGCTCAGACGCGCGGCTGCTACGGCTGGCCACGCACATGGAGAGAGCTGCTGGCCAGGGGCATCCTCGTAGGCAAGGAGCGGGTGCGCAAGCTGATGCAGTTGCACGGCATCAGGGCCAAGGGCAAGCGCCGCTTCAAGGTCACCACGGACAGCAAACATGATCTGCCGGTTGCGCCCAACCTGCTTGATCGACAGTTCGATGTGGCCCAACCCGACAAGGTCTGGGTGGGCGACATCACCTACATCCACACCGACGAAGGCTGGTTGTTCTTGGCGGTTGTGATCGACCTGTTCAGCCGCCAGGTGCTAGGCTGGTCGCTGCGTGCGGACATGAGTCGCGACATCGTCATCGACGCGCTGCGCATGGCCTGGTTCAAGCGCCATCCGGGCAAGCAATCTGGGCTGATCTTTCACAGCGACCGTGGCAGCCAATACGCCAGTCAGGACTTCAGGGAAGTGCTGAGCGAGTACGGTGCCACGGCCTCGATGAGTCGGCGCGGCAATTGCTGGGACAACGCCTGCAGCGAGACGCTGTTCGGATCGTTGAAGGTAGAGCGGCTACACGGGCAGCGCTTCGTGACAAGGCGCCAAGCCAAGGACGAGGTCATCGACTGGGTACTCTGGTACAACAGCACCCGGCTACACTCGACGCTGGCTTACGTCAGCCCGATGCGCTTTGAGAAAAACTGGCTCGCGGCTCAGGCCAAGTAAGCCAATTTGTGACTGGCTATGGGATACGGATTCTAGGGGCAAGGTCAGTCTTGATTGGTGGCCTATGGGAGTGCACACAGGGGTGTGCACTACGTGTAGTCACCAAACGCAAATCCACACCACATGAAGACAGTCGCGGGCCTCAGTTTGGGCTGGCCAGGACAAGTGCCGTAACGATTTCATCGGAGGCTTTCTGATACACCCTACTTTGAAGGGACATCTACTGGGACAACAGGGAGTCAAAAACTTGACCACTAGGTGGCTTTCAGTGGTTTAATAGTCAGGATGTTGGACTTTTCATTCTCTACCAGCGATGAAATTACTTCGGTATTGGGCCTGCGGCTGAAGGTGGTGCGTCTGTCGCAGTCGCTCACGCAGGCGGAGCTTGCCGAACGCGCCGGGGTGTCGGTCGGCACGGTCAAGTCCATCGAAAGAACGGGACAGTCCTCCGTAATATCGCTGGTCCGCGTCGTGCAGGCCCTGGGGCTGAGCGACCAGCTGCAATCACTCTTTATGCTCAAGGTCCAGTCGATTGCCGAGATGGAACAAGCACAGCTGGCCCAACGTCAGCGTGCACCGCGCAAGGCCCGGGTCGCGCAGGAGAGACCGTTATGAAGAAACTCCGGGTGTTCTATGAAGGCTGGGGAGAGCGTTGGCTACTGGCGACCCTGGCCGATGATGGCGAGCACCTGCTGTTCGAATACAGCGCTGAGGCACTTCGTCAAGGCCTGGAGCTCTCACCCAGGCACCTGGCCCTCAGGGCCCAGGCCTACGGTGGGTTTGCGGAGCAGCAGATGCGCCTGCCCGGCCTCGTGGCTGACGCCCTGCCCGACGGCTGGGGGTTGATGCTGATGGACCGACTGTTTCGCAAAGCCGGGCGCCCGTCATCGGGGTTGTCGCCACTGGACCGGCTGGCGTTCATCGGCACCAGGGCCATGGGAGCATTGACATTTGAACCGGCAGACCCCTTGGCCATGTCCGGTGAAGATGTCCAGCTGTTGGCGCTGGCCCAGCAGGCGCAGGCGGTCATAGCCGGCCAGGACAGCGAAGCGTTGAAAGCCCTGGCGCTGATGGGTGGCTCACCGCATGGGGCGCGTCCCAAGGTGCTGTTCTATCACGACCCGAGCACCGGTCACATGAGCAACCAGCCATTTGCAGGCGCCGGGGCTTGGCTGGTCAAGTTCCAGGCGCAGGGGGAGCACAAAGAGGTCTGCGCCATCGAAAACCTCTACGCCGACTTGGCGCGCGGGTTTGGGCTCGACATGCCGGCCACCCGCCACTTCGACCTGAACAACAAGCTGGCTGGCTTTGGTATCGAACGCTTTGATATCGAGCGCGGGTTGCGTGTGCCCGTGCACACACTGGCCGGTCTGCTACACGCCAACTTCCGACTGCCTTCGGCGGTGGACTACACCACCTTCCTGCGCGCCACCCGGTTTCTCACCCGCAGCCAGGTCGAAGTGAACAAAGCCTACGAGAGGGCGTTGTTCAACGTGGTCTTCAACAACCGCGACGACCACGCCAAGAACGTCTCATTCAGACTGTCTCAAGACCGGCACTGGCACCTCGCCCCCGCATACGACCTAACCTACTGCGAAGGTCCCGGCGGCGAACATCAGATGGATGTCTGCGGCGAAGGTCGCGCCGTGACACGAAGCAACATGTTGGAGCTGGCCAAACAAGGGGATGTGCCCCTGGGGTTCGCCCAGGACTGCCTAGAACGCGCCCTGAGCCTGGTCGATGAACTACCAACGATAGCGAAGAAGCATCCCATTCGACAGACCACGATGCGCACCATCCGGTCAGCGGTCGAGGGTAATCGGGCTCGGCTTCGCTAGGCAGCTCACCACCGTCAGCCCTTGCGCCACTTCACGAATCCCTTTTCCTGCAGGGCTCGTAGTAGGCTGCGTTCATCCCCCTCGACGGCGCGGAAGAGATCTGACCACAGTCGGTAGGCGCGAGTGCTCCTTGCACCCTCGACCGGTGCCTTTCCATACGCACCGTCGCGAACAGCCTCGGCGGCCGCTTTGATGGCAACCAGGGCCTTAGCCAGCTTGTCATCAGATGAGCGTGGTGGCGGTGGCGGTACCACGGGCCGTGTGGGTATGCTGTCAATCAATCGGATGTTGTCCAGCGCCTGGCGAGCCTGAGTGAGGCTGGAGCCTGGCACTAATGCGGCCTGGCTGCAATGCCCTGCTTCTGTCAACAAACGGCTGGCCTCCGCGATTCGCGACATAGGGTCTTGCTCACGTTTCGCCGCTGCAGCCCTAGCTTGCGCTGCCGGACAAAGGACTTTTTCTTGGAGTTGGGCCTGCTCGACATCGGTCAGCACTGCCAGCAGCTCGGGCGGGATGGCGTGAGCATCGGCGTCGATAGCGCCGATGTAGTCCTCTGCGGGGTGAGCATGTGGAACACCGGGGCCGGCTGGCACCCAGCGGCGGCGATAGAGATAGGCACGGCGACCGCGAAGGTTGATTTTCATGGGGGTGGTCTCCTTGGTGGACAGGTGAGATGTGTCGTGTAGACACCGGGCGCCTGCCCCTGGGGACAGACTGAGTTGCACACTGGAGACAGGAGATGACCTGACCACAAGGTGCAGCTTGGCTGCACCCAAGTCGGGTCGAGGGTTGGAAGTGCCCTCGGCATTGGTGCGCACGGCATCCAGAAACGTCCGGCCTGAGGGCACCAAACGACTGCTCACGACGACACCAGCGGGCGGACGGTCGGGCGTCCAGCCCGAGCCATCGTCGGTCAGCTGCTGCGTGTTGGGGTCGCTGTTTCCATCGGGTCACGGTTGTGTGTGCACAGCTGCTCGCGACTGGGCACGGCAAGGCGGTGCGAACCGCCGCCGTCCCCGCGCGTGCCGACCTTGGGAACACGGGGGGCGCAGCACCCCAGCTCCGGCCGGGGTCCCTGAGGCCGCCTGAAAGAACGCATGCTGTTGGCGGACTGGGGGTCAGCCGGGATGGTGCGGCACGCCGACAGCACAGTTGCGCAAGCCGTCCGAAGACACATTCACCCTTGAACAAAACGGTTGGGGACGGCGGCGGTTCGCACCGGCGCAGCCGGGCAGCGAGTACAGCCACCTTGAGGGACGTCGCGACGAATACGCCGCCGACACCCGCCCCCGCGCGGGTGAGGTCTACACAGGGGAAAGAACAGTTGCCCCATGCCCTCTGAAGACCGTTCGGTGGGTCCTTGTTCGAACCAGGCATTGGCCTGACCGGTGAGGTGTGCTGGGTGTTGCCTTTGGGTAGCGCAATGGCTTAGGGAAATACCTACACGTTACTAGAGCCAGCACAAGCCAGCGGGTCACCAACGGCGGCCCAGGGTGCCGGACGAACCGACGTAGGGAGACCCAGCCATGAAGAACACGCACGAAGACAGACCCGGCGCACCCCGGGACCACACCCACCTTGACCCAGGGGCAGAATTGCCGTGCCACTCGGACGCCGAGCTGCTTGCCCCTGGGGTGGAAGATGCCTTGTCGGCAGGACAGACACCAAGGTGTCTGGTGCCTCGAGGGCTCACAGCCCAGGTCGGCACACTGGCATTGCAGGACCGTATCTGGGGCCGCTCTCTGCTGTTGGTGGACCGGTTCCGGGTCATCCGCACGATAGACATAGCCGTGCACTGCTTCGCCGAGCGGCCCTTCAAGGCGGCCCTGAGTGCCGCACAGAGGGCCGTACGGGGCATGGTGAAAGCCAAGCTGCTGGCCCGATACCGGACCGACCGGTTCATGACCGTGTACGGGCTGACCCAGCGCGGGGTCGAGTGGCTCGAGGACCGGGGATTGGAATCTTCGGCGTCGGTGCGCCGGGTGACCGACATGACCAATCCCGAGCACCGGCTCTGGTCCCAGTTTCTGACGCTGTGTGCAGAAGCCAGGGGTTGGAAAGCGATGACTGAACAAGAGCTGCTTCAGATGCTCAATCGCGACCTCAAGCCGAGCCAAACAGCTATACAGGGGTTGCTACATGTCACCACGCGTTCGGCGGGCAAACGTCGGCACCTCACCTTGCGGCCAGATGCCGTAGCCATCGAGCCCGATGGCATCTGCTGGTTTGAGGTCGACCGCAGTGCGCGCGGCTCTGACCGGGCCTCATCCCTGCGGGCCTTGGTGCTCTCAATGGGTGCCAAAACCTCACTGGGGCCGCCGATGCGCCGAGTGGTGGTGTTCAGCCGCACCAGCAGAATCCACCTGCGCGTGCTGGCCACGTTGGACGGTCTGGTCAAGGACAGTGCGACAGTGGGCTTTATGGAGGGCCGGCGACAACTATCTTGACATGCGCCGGCACCTTGGCGTGTGTCAGTCAGTCTTTCGGGGACGAAACATGACGACGTTGCTTGGCAAATCCTGCTCGACTTGTTCCAGAGGTTGACTTTGTTCGGCGGTTGCCGGTGCACAAGCGAGGTGAGTCGATGTCTGTGCCACCAGGTCTTTCATAGAGACACTCGCTCCCTTTTTGAGGCGGCGCTGCCCCCTATGAACAACGGTCTGAGCCGCGTCTGCAAAAACAATATCCAGTCGCTTGGCCAAGCTGGGCATACATAGGTGCGTGTAGCGCAAGAGCATGCGGGTATCGCGGTGACCACTGATGGCTTGCAAATCAGCGAGGCTGAACCCGCCCGGCAGTTTGCCGTTGGCATCGGCGATACGGGAGATTGCTTCGTGACGTAGGTCGTGGATACGCAACTCGTTCTCACCGACGAGTCCGGCAGAAGTGCAAATGCGGTTCCATGCCTTCCGCAAGGTGTCGAGGCTCATGGGGAACACATGTTCTGTGCTGCGAGGCAATTGCTGCAGTATCTGAATGAGGTCTTGCCGAAGAGCGAGCTTGCGGGGGCGACCGTTCTTCGTCTCCGCGATATAAGCAGTTTGGTTGATGAAGTCGATATCTTTCCAGGTCAGAGACATCGTCTCGCTGCGGCGAGCGCCAGTCATCAACTGAAACTGGATGAAGGCTTCCATCCAAGGTATGTGCGTGTAGCTGCTTTCGGCCTCATCCAGATGCAACTGGCGGGCGGCCTTGACGATGGCCTTGCGCCGATAGGTCGTGTGTGCCTCGTCGGACTGCTCACGTTCGGAGGCCATCAGTTCCTCAAGCCTGCCTTTGATGGCAGTTTGAGCGTCTTCTTCGTAAGCGGCGTTCAACAGTCGCTCTTCTTCATCACCCTTGAGGCGACGGTCACGTTCGTTGAAGTACTTGGGGCGCCGAACGCCATCCATGGGGCTCTTTGCTACAGGAATGCGCCATGTGTCAATGGCCAGGTTGCAAACCGCAGAGAAGATATCGACCTCACGGTCGACCGTGTCTGCTCCCACCGCTTGGCAACGGTCGTCGATGTAGTCGTTGATGTCTTCTGGAACCACATCGGCAAAAGGCTTGCGAATGAATCTGGTCGAGGGGGCAGGAAGCCGAACCCGTTTCCCAGACTGCCGGCGAAATGTCTTGCCGGCATGAACGGCATGGGGATTTTTGTGCTCTGCGAATGCTTCGGCCAGGTCCACGCGAGGCAGGCCTGCATCAGACAGCATGGCATTGATGATGTAGCCCTCAACCTCAAAGCCTTTGTGCCGGGGAGACTCCTCGCGCAGATAGCGAGCCAGCAAATCGGCGAACGTGAAGCGGCGACCCTTGGCGTAGTCCACGAACAGGCCGTTACGACGCTCGAGCTCGACGCGATGCTTGATGTCGATGGCCTCTTGCTCACTGTTGGCGTACAGGCACTGGTTGGGTTGTCCTGCTTCGCGGATTCGGATGGCGTAGGCGTCGTTGGTACGGCCGACCTTGGGCGTCCAGCCTTTGGCCTTGAGTTCCTCCAGGTAGGCGCGAAGCTGCGACTCGCGGGTGTAAGCAAAGGTCTGTGTGAGGTCGTCGCGCTTTTGGACCGAGACGATGAAACGTGACCTGTTTTCGATAGATGCCATGGACTGTGCTCCGTTGAGTGGGGAGCAAGGTCTAGGGACTCTGTTTATACCGATTGCGCTGCTGTGAAGACAAGCGGCTTGCCACTAATCTGCCACATACGGCGCCAAAAACAAAAAAGCTCCGACTTGCGGAGCTTCTTAGGTTGTTGATTTATAGGGAAAAATCTGGTCGGGGTGAGAGGATTCGAACCTCCGGCCTCTACGTCCCGAACGTAGCGCTCCACCAGGCTGAGCTACACCCCGCAATGCACCTTGCAAGCAGCGCTTGTGCTAGGAGCGGCGCTCTAGCAGTGCAGCCGCCCATTGTACCAAAGCCTCGCGGCTGGGGCTGGGCGGCAGGGTTTGGGCGGCGGCCATGGCGCGTTGCGCTTGCGCTTGGGCGGCGCGGCGGGCGTCGGCCAAGCCGCCGCTGCGGCGCACGATTTCGATGATTTCGGGCAGGTGTGCGCTGTTGCCCTGCTCGATGGCGGCGGTGATCAGGGCCGCTTCGCTGGGGCTGCAGCGCTGCAAGGTGCAGATCAGGGGCAGCGTGACCTTGCCTTCGCGCAGGTCGTCGCCCAGGCTCTTGCCCATTTCATCGACCTCGCCCTCGTAGTCGAGCACGTCGTCGATGACCTGAAAGGCGGCCCCGAGGGACTGGCCGTAGTCGGCGCAGTGGGCTTCGGTGGCGGCGTCGCTGCCCGCCAAAATGGCGGCCAGGCGCGCGCTGGCCTCGAACAGCTTGGCGGTTTTGGCGCGGATCACGCGCAGGTAGGCGGCTTCGTCGAGTGCGGCATCGTGCATCTGCATCAGTTGCAGCACCTCGCCTTCGGCGATCACGTTGGTGGCGTCGGCCAGCACGTCCATGACGCGCATCAGACCGGCCTGCACCATCATCTGGAAGGCGCGCGAATAGAGGAAATCGCCCACCAGCACGCTGGCGGCGTTGCCAAACAGGTGGTTGGCGGTGTCGCGGCCGCGGCGCAGCGCCGACTCATCGACCACGTCGTCGTGCAGCAAGGTGGCGGTGTGGATGAACTCGACCACCGCCGCCAGGGAGTGGCGGCGCGCGTCGGTGCAGCCCAGTGCCTGGCACATGAGCAGCAGCAGCGCCGGGCGCACCCGCTTGCCGCCGGCGTCGATGAGGTATTCGGCCACCTGAGCCACCAGAGGAACGTCGCTGGCTAGCTGCTGGCGGATCACGCCATCGACCACTTGCATGTCGGTTGCGACCAGCGCCAAGGCAGGCACGGGGGAGGCGGTAGCGCAGGTTTCTGGGCTGAAGGTGGACGCGGCACTCAATGGATCGGCTTTGGTTCGGAGTCTGGGGATCAGCGCGGCATTATAGGCAGCGCAGCAGCCCATTTTGCACCGTCTTCTGGCTCCATGGCCGGGCTATGGGGCGGCGAACCCGGCGCAACACCACACTAGAGCACGCGAAAGTTCTTGAACTGCCAGGGGTCGGCGCTGTCCACGTCTTGCGCAAACAGAGCGCCACGCCCTTCGAGTGGCGACCAAGCGCTGTACACCCCCACGATGTCCCCCAAGTAGGGGCTGGCAACCTGGAGCGCACGTCGGAAATCGATCTCGTCGGCTTCGACGATGCCTTCCCACGGATGCTCGAGCACCCAGACCAGCGCCGCCAACACGCTCGCAACCACCTGCAAGCTGGTGGCGTTGTTGTGTGGTGCCAGGCGGCGCGCTTGCTCGATGCCAAGCTGCGAGCCGTACCAGTAGGCGCCCTTGGCGTGGCCCATGAGCAGCACGCCCAGTTCGTCGATGCCGCTGACCACCTCGTCGAGTATGAGGCGCTGGCGCTCCTGCATGCACCAGTTGCGGCCTGCAAGTTCGTGCAGCGAAAGCAGGGCAGCGTCGCAAGGGTGGTAGGCGTAATGGCAGGTCGGGCGGTAGAGGATTTGGTCACCTGCGCGCAGGGTAAAGTAGTCGGCAATCGAGATCGACTCGTTGTGGGTGATGAGGAAACCGTGTTGCGGGCCGGTCAGCGGGGTCCAGGTGCGCACCCGGGTGGCGGCACCGGGTCGGGTCAGGTAGATGGCGCTGTCGTGCCCATAGCCGTGGCGCTGCGCATCCGCAGGGAAGTGGCGTTCGTGGGTGCCCCAGCCCAGTTCGGCCGGCTGCTGCCCCTCGCTGGCGAATCCGTCGATGGACCAGGTGTTGACGAATTCGCCCGGCCGTTTGGGCGCTGCCGCCACCTGGGTGTCGCGCTCGGCGATGTGGATCACCTTGACACTGAGCGCGTGCGCCAATTGAGCCCATTCGGGTTGAGAGGAGGGCACGTCTACGGCCTGGCCGGTGTCGCGCGCGATGTGGAGCAGGGCTTGCTTGACGAAATGCGACACCAGGCCCGGATTGGCACCGTGCGCCAGTACGCAACTGGGTGCGCGTGGAAATTTTTCTTTCAAGGCGCGGGCGTGCTCGCGCAGCGCGTAGTTGGAGCGTTGCGCGGCGCTGAGCGTGGCATCGGTGTAAAAACCGGCCCAGGGTTCAATGCAGGTGTCGATGTAGCGCACGCCGTGGCGGCAGCACCAATCGAGCAGCGCCGCGCTGCTGACATCGACCGAGACATTGAGCAACAGGTCGCCGGCGCTGAGCCGCGGTGCCAGAATGCTTTCGAAATTCGCCTGCGTCAGGGGCAGAATATGAAAGGAAACGCCGTACTGTTGGGCTTCTGACTGGCCCCGTGCGTCGGCGGTAACGATGGAAATGCGCGCCGGATCCATCTCGATATGGCGCAGGATGAGCGGCAGCACCCCTTGGCCGACGCTGCCGCAGCCGATCATCAGCAGGCGCCCGGGAAAATTGGCAAGTTTTTGATTTGGATGCATTTTATGTCAAGAAAAGGATCGATTTCGAAGCAGTATAGCGCCGAGCCCGAGCGCTGGGCGTCAATACCCAGGCACCCGGGTTGGGTTCCCAAGAGGGGTTGTGGCAAAGAAAGCTTACAATCTGGGGCGGTGTTTCGAGGAGCGTTGCAGCATGGGGTCCACACAGTGGCCGTGCGAGGCTCGAAACCTGCCGCCGCCGCATAGCCCGGTGTCGGCCCACCCCCTGCAACGACGCTCACCCACTTCTCGTGCGGTGAGCGCTTTGGCGGCTCGGGCGAGCAGTGGTCTGATCAAACCTCTGTTGTTGGAGCCTTTATGAACGCTGCCTTGAAAAACCCCGTCCTCGCCGACTGCGTGATTGCCGACATCGGCCTAGCCGAATGGGGTCGCAAAGAAATCCGCATCGCCGAAACCGAAATGCCGGGCCTGATCGCGATCCGCGAAGAATACGCTGCGCGCCAGCCGCTCAAGGGCGCCCGCATCACCGGCAGCCTGCACATGACGATCCAGACCGCGGTGCTGATCGAAACCCTGCAAGCGCTGGGCGCGCAGGTGCGCTGGGCTTCGTGCAACATCTTTTCCACCCAAGACCACGCCGCCGCCGCCATTGCCGCCGCGGGCACGCCGGTGTTTGCCTTCAAGGGCGAGACGCTGGAGCAGTACTGGGACTACACGCACCGCATTTTTGAGTTCGGCCCCAAGGGCGCAGCAGCCGAAGGCCCGAACATGATCCTCGACGACGGCGGCGACGCCACGCTGCTCATGCACCTAGGCCGCCAGGCCGAGCGCCAGCCCGAGGTGCTGGCCCACCCCGGCAGCGACGAAGAGCGCATTTTGTTTGCCGCCATCCGCGCCAAGCTGGCCGAAGATGCCACCTGGTACAGCCGCAAGGGCGCGCAGATCATCGGCGTGACCGAAGAGACCACCACCGGCGTGCACCGGCTCAAGGAAATGTCGGCCAAGGGCACGCTGCTGTTTCGCGCCATCAACGTCAACGACTCGGTCACCAAGAGCAAGTTCGACAACCTCTATGGCTGCCGCGAGTCGCTGGTCGATGGCATCAAGCGCGCCACCGACGTGATGATCGCCGGCAAGGTGGCCGTGGTGGCCGGCTATGGCGACGTGGGCAAGGGCTCGGCGCAGGCGCTGCGCGCGCTCTCGGCGCAGGTCTGGGTGACCGAGATCGACCCCATCAACGCGCTGCAAGCGGCCATGGAAGGCTACCGCGTGGTGACGATGGACTACGCCGTCGAGCACGGCGATATTTTTGTCACTGCCACTGGCAACAAGGGCGTGATCAACTACGGGCACATGGCGCGCATGAAAGACCAAGCGATCGTGTGCAACATCGGCCACTTCGACAACGAGATCGAAGTCACCGAGCTCGAGTCGCGCTGCCAGTGGGATGAGATCAAGCCGCAGGTCGATCACGTGATCTTCCCGGATGGCAAGCGCATCATCCTGCTGGCCAAGGGGCGGCTGGTGAACCTAGGCTGCGGCACCGGGCACCCGAGCTTTGTCATGTCCTCGAGCTTTGCCAACCAGACCATCGCCCAGATCGAGCTCTACGGCCATCCCGACGGCTACGACGTCGGCAAGGTCTATGTGCTGCCCAAGCACCTGGACGAAAAAGTGGCGCGTCTGCACCTGAAAAAAGTCGGGGCCCAGCTCACCGAGCTCAGCGACGAGCAGGCGGCCTACATCGGGGTGCCCAAAAACGGCCCCTACAAGCCCGACAGCTACCGCTACTAAGCCCATCGCACCGACGCCGGGGCTGCCCTGTGGTGGCAGCTTGGTGTCGGCGTTTGCTTTTTTTTGGGTCGACGCGGCTTGGCTGTCCGGCCCCACGGAGCAGGATCATGGCCGAGGCCTTACCCATCAGTTTCGAGTTTTTTCCGCCCAAAACGCCCGAGGGCGCACTCAAGCTGCGCGCCGTGCGCCAGCAGCTCTACGCCCGCCAGCCCGAGTTTTGCTCCGTCACCTACGGCGCTGGGGGCTCGACGCAAGAGGGCAGCTTTGCCACGGTGGCCGAAATTTTGGCCGAAGGCGTGCCGGCGGCGGCGCATTTCTCGTGCATCGGCGCCACCCGCGCTGGGGTGCGCGAGCAACTGCGCCAGTTGCAGGGCATGGGGGTGCAGCGCCTGGTGGCTTTACGCGGCGATATGCCCAGCGGCTACGGCCTGGGCGGCGAGTTTCAGTACGCCAGTGACCTGGTGGCTTTCATCCGGGCCGAGTTTGGCCGCGCCTTTGTGATCGAGGTGGCGGCCTACCCCGAGGTGCACCCGCAGGCGCGCTCGCCGCAGGCCGATATGCAAGCCCTGCTGGCCAAGGTGCGCGCCGGGGCCGACAGCGCCATCACGCAGTACTTTTTCAACACCGACGCCTACTTTCGCTTCGTCGACGAGGCGTTCGCTCTGGGCATCGAGATCCCGATCGTGCCCGGCATCATGCCCATCACCAACGCCACCCAGTTGCTGCGCTTCTCTGACGCCTGTGGGGCCGAGGTGCCGCGCTGGATTCGGCTGCGGCTGCTGGGCTATGGCGACGACGTGGCCAGCATCCAGGCCTTTGGGCGCGAGGTGGTGGGCGATTTGTGCGAGCAGTTGCAGCAAGCCGGGGTGCCGGGGCTGCACTTCTACACCATGAACCAAAGCGCGCCCACGCTGGCGCTGTGCGAGCGGCTCGGGTTGTAGGTGGGCTCAGGCTTATGGCCCTTGCTCAACCACCCATTGGGCGCCAGGGCCTTCTTTCAAGGCGGCGCTCACCCACGGCAGCGCATTGCGCCACTGCTCAGCCAAAGCGTAGGGCGGGTTGATGACGTGCATTGCGCTGGCGTGCAAGGGCGTGCGGGCTTGGCCACGCGCCACCTCGGCGCTGCGCCCGCTGGCCACGGTCTGCCCGACATCGAGTTGCGCCAGTGCCCACGGCCGCTGCACGCGCGCGCACAGGGTCTTGAGTTTGCGCGCCAGCGAATGCGACTCGGGGCGCGCAATCACCGGGTACCACACCGCGTAGCAGCCGGTGGGAAAGCGCTCGAGCGCGTCTTCGAGGCAGTCGAGCACGGCGGCGTAGTCGGTTTTCAGCTCGTAGCTGGGGTCGATCAGCACCAGTGCGCGCCGCGTCGGCGGCGGCAGCAGCGCGCGCAAGCCGGCAAAGCCGTCGCTGCGGCGCAGCTCGATTTGCTTGCCGCGACCTAGGTCGGCCACGTTGCGTTCCAGCAGCCGTGCGTCGGTGGGGTGGACCTCGAACAGCTTGAGCTGGTCTTGTGGGCGCAGCAGCGACTGGAAAATCCAAGGCGAACCGGGGTAGTGGCGCAGGCTGTCGTGGCCGAGGTTGTAGGTTTGCACCAGATCGAGGTAGGCTTGCACCGCAGGCGGTACCGGCTGGCCTTTTAGCCGCGCCGCCGCTGCCAGGCGCGCGATGCCGTGCTCGGACTCGCCCGAGGTGCGCGCCAGCTCTTGGTCGAGCCGGTAGAGGCCCGCGCCCGCGTGGGTGTCGGCCAGCAGCAGGCCGACCTCCTTTTGGGCAAGGTACTGCAGGCAGGCCACCAGCGTCAGGTGTTTGAGCACATCGGCATGGTTGCCGGCATGAAAGGCGTGGCGGTAACTGAACATGGGCTGCATGGTAAACCACAGCCGGCCCCTCAGGCTGCGCCCAGTGCCGATTTGGCTTGCATGGGTTTGCGTCAACCCAAAATAGAAATAGCCGCTTTTGATCCAAGTAGAGATGTCCGCTTTGGCCCGTAGCGACCCTGCCCCAGCAGGGGCGGGCTGATGTGGGTATTGGGCTGCGAGATGCCGTGCCCGCGCATGTCCTCTTGCATCTCAATTTGCACCTGCTGCATGGCCAAGTGTGGTGTTGCGGCCCCATGGATGAGAAGGCGCTATGTGCGGCAGCGTACAGACGCCACGGCTGGGGCAGCCTACGCTTACACGCTAGACAACCAAGATGACACCACGAGGAATACACCATGAGGAAAACACCATGAACAAGCTATTGCACGGCATCCGGCCGTGGCTCGCCGCCATCCTGCTGGGCGCATTGGTCGCCGGCTGCGGCGGCGGAGGCCGCGGCGAGATCTTGGGCGTCGACGTCCCGCCGCCCGCCCCGCTGCCTGCCCCGCCAACCGTGACTGCGGTCGCCCCCGTCAACGGCGCCACCGGCGTTCCCATCAACAACACCCAGATCAGCGCCGACTTCAGCGAACGCATGGAGCCGCTGACCGGCGCCGCCAGCTTCGTCGTGACCTGCGCCGCGCCTTGCGTCAGCCCGGTCGGCACCACCACCCTAGACGCCACCAGCCGCATCGCCACCTTTGCCCTGTCCGCCGGTACGCTGCTGGAGCCGCTGACGCAATACACCGGCACCATCACCGCCGCCCGCAGCGCCACCACCGGGCTGGCCATGGCCGCGCCCTTCGTCTGGACCTTCACCACCGGCGCCACGCTGGACACCACCCGGCCACGCGTCACGCTGACGGTGCCGGCGACTACGGAGCCCGGCCCCACCCCTGGAGTGCCGGCCAACACCGCGGTAACGGCGACCTTCACCGAGGACATGGCGCCCGCCAGCATCTCGGCCACCAGCTTCACGCTGGCCTGCGCCGCGCCCTGCGTCGCACCGGGTGGCAACGTGACCTATGTAGTCGGCAACCGCACCGCAGTGTTCACGCCGGCCGCCGCGCTGGCAGCGGGAACCACCTACACCGCCACCGTCACCACGGCCGCCACCGACCTCGCGGGCAACGCGCTGGGTGGCAACCAGGCCCCGCTGCCTGCCGCCAGCAACTACGTCTGGCGCTTCACCACCGCCGCCGCGGTGCCGCCGGCCATGATCAGCGTCGCCTCCACCAATCCGGCGGGGGGTGCGGCCAACGTCTGCCTGACGGAGGCCATCAACGCCACCTTCGCCGTGCCCTCGGGCCTGCGCATGGACCCGACCACCATCAACGCGGCCAACTTCAGGCTCACTGGCCCGAACGGCAACGTGCTGCCGGCCTCCGTGGTGCTGGACGTGGCCACCGGCCGCATCGCGACCTTCACGCCGCTGGCGCCGATGCTGGCCGGTGCGCACGTCGCCCGCTTGGTCGGCACCGCCGCCGGCGTGCGTGACTTGGCCGTGCCCGGCAACAGCATGGCGAGCGACTTCAGCTGGAACTTCACCGCCGTCAGCTGCGTCGTGCCGCCGGTCGTGCCGGTCGTGCCGGTCGTGCCGGTCCCGCCGCTGGTGCCCCTGGGCAGCGCCGCCACCTTCGGCATCTTCGGCGGCTCCGCCGGCATGACCAACCAGGGCACCCTGACCATCATCAACGGCGACATCGGCACCACCGGCGTGTCCACCACGGTCACCGGCTTCAATAGCGCCACCGGCCCGGGCTGCATCTACACCGAGACGCCGTTGAATGTGGGCAGGGTCAACGGCGGGATCTTCACCGCGCCGCCGCCGCCCACGGTGGCATGCCCCAACGAAGGCACCGCCGTCACCCTGTTGGCCGCCGAACGGGCCCGCGCCGCCGCTTTGATCGCGTACAACCAGCTCGTCGGCATGCCGGCCGGTCCGGACCCCGGCGCCGGCAGCCTGGCGGGCCAGACGCTCGCACCCGGCGTGTACACCGCCGCCGGTGGCAGCTTCAGGATCCAGGGCAGCGACCTGACCCTAGACGGCCAGGGCAACGCCAACGCGACTTGGGTGTTCCAGATGGCCTCCACGCTGACGGTCGGCGGTCCCGGTGCGGCCTTCCCGCGCAACGTGATCCTGATCAACGGCGCGCAGGCCCAGAACGTGTTCTGGCAGGTCGGTTCGGCCGCGACCATCAACGCGGGCGGCGGCGGCACCATGGTGGGCACCATCATCTCGCAGGCCGGCGCGGCCTTCTCGACCGCGGGTGCGCAAGCCATCACCACCCTGAACGGTCGCGTGCTGTCCCTGGGCCCGGCCGTCACCGTGGTCAACACGGTCATCAACGTGCCGGCACCCTGATGCGCGGCCTCATCCTTCCCAAGAAAGCCGAATCATGATCAACGCAAGAAGAGCGGCAGCACTCGGCTGCATGGCGGCGGCGGCCCTCGCCAGCCCCTTGGCCTTGGCCCAAGCAACCGGCTGGTACGGCGGGGCCAGCGTCGGCCTCACGGCGGCCACCATAGACGAAGACCGCATCACCCGTAGCCTAGTCGGCCAGGGCTTGACCATGAACGGCTTCGACGAGCGTGACCGCGACGTCGGCTTCAAGCTGTTCGGGGGCTACCAGATCAACCGCAACTTCGGCGTCGAGGTCGGCTGGTTCGATTTGGGCGAGATGGGCTACACGGCCACCACCACCCCGCCCGGAAGCCTGCGCGGCGACGTCACGGTGCGCGGGCTGAACTTGGACTTGGTGGGCACGCTGCCGCTGTCCGAGCGGCTGTCGCTGCTCGGACGGGTGGGTGTGGCCCACGTGCACACCCGCGGCCGTTTTGCCGCCACCGGCGCCGTGACCAATCCCTACAGCGTCACCAGCACCAGCGAGCGCGACACCGGCCTCAAGCTCGGCGTCGGCTTGGCCTGGAAGCTCTCGGATGCGTGGGATCTGCGCGGCGAGTTCGAGCGCCTGCGCATCAGGGACACCGTGGGCAACAGGGGCCACGTCGACATGCTGAGCGTGGGGTTGGTGTACCGCTTCGGTGGCCGCCCGGCACCCGTTGCCGCAGCACCAGCCTGGGTGGAGCCTACCCCACGACCGGTGGTGGCGCAGGCCGCACCACCGCCACCGCCACCGCCACCGCCACCGCCACCGCCACCGCCACCGCCACCGCCACCGCCACCGCCACCGCCACCAGCCCAGGTGATCACGGTGCACTTCTCGGCCGATGCCCTGTTCGGTTTCGACCAGGCGACCCTGCGGCCCGAGGCGATCCGCGAACTCGACGATTTCGTAAACCAGATCCGCAACCTGCAGATCGAGCGCGTCCGCGTCGTCGGCCACACCGATCGGCTGGGTTCCGAGGCCCATAACCTGGACCTTTCGCAGCGGCGCGCCCAAGTCGTCAGCGCCCACTTGGTGCGCGCCGGCGTCCCGGCCACCAGCGTGAGCAGCATCGGCGTGGGCGAATCCAGCCCGGTGACGGCTCCCGGCGACTGCCGGGGCAACAGGGCCACGCCTTCGCTGATCGCCTGCCTGCAGCCCGATCGCCGCGTGGAAGTGGAAGTTGAGGCCAGGCGCTTGGCCGCACCTTGAGGCAAGGCAGTCTTTTCCAATTCAGGTATGAGCCTGGAGCGCCCTGAGATCGACGACGCGCAGTGGGTCGATCGGTTGTAGGACTGGCCAGTATATTGGGTCCTGATGTTTTGGCTTTTTCAACCGTGGTAGATG
>Ga0208609_100360_pt1 | contig 18277 bp, 18 predicted proteins | sample SubbioR11_8A_Apr_FD_184813 | JGI IMG/M metagenome (GOLD analysis project Ga0208609, IMG submission 184813) | Serpentinite rock and fluid subsurface biosphere microbial communities from McLaughlin Reserve, California, USA - CR11_8A_Apr (SPAdes) | ecosystem: Environmental > Terrestrial > Deep...
TAAAACAGGGTAAAAGATTCATGGAACCGGGAACAAACGGTGAAATATGAGCAAATAGCTGTCTAAAAACTGTCTCCCAACCCCGGATATTTCCTTAAAATGGCATATGCGTTGGATTATCCGGGGCCGGATGACTACTTGTATTTTGTTTCTGCAGTGGAATCAATTGTGGAAGATGAAGAAAAACTGGCCAGATTTATCGAAATGGAACTGCTGCATGAAGGTTATCGGGTTGAAAAGGCTCACGACGGCAGGGTCGGCCTGGAAAAGGCTTTAAATGGGAGTTTTGATTTGGCAGTTCTGGATATTATGCTGCCCGGGTTAAACGGCATGGAGGTTCTCCGGCGATTGCGCCTGAGTTCCTCCATGCCTGTTATCATGCTTACCGCTAGGGATTCTGTTATGGACAAAGTTGCTGGGTTGGACAGCAGCGCGGACGATTATATGACCAAACCGTTTGTAATTGAGGAGCTATTAGCACGAATCCGCACCGCACTGCGAAAAAACATGAATAAATCTGCCGGCCGTCCTCTAAATGCTTGGGGATTAACGCTGGATGTGGAACGCCATGAGGCTGCCGTTCATAACGAACCTGTCGACCTGACCAAAAAGGAATTTGGTTTATTGCAGTTTTTGCTTGAAAACAAAGGCATTGTGCTGACACGTGAGAAGCTTTTGGAGAAAGTTTGGGGTTTTGACTATTTGGGCGACACCAATGTGGTGGATGTTTATATCCGCTACCTGCGCGGAAAAATTGACGAGGTTTTTGGGATTAAGCTCATCCATACTATTCGCGGGGTGGGGTATGTGATTAAAGATGAATGAAACGAAACCTGTAACTTCATCTATTGTCTATAAACTGAGCACCTGGCATTTGTCTCAGGTGTTCTTGAGTTTCTTCTGGATCAACCTAATTTTATTGCTTTTTTTGGCGGGACTGCTTTGGCTGCGTGCGGAGCAGACTGTGGGTGAACAGATAAAATCAGGACTCTATGGGGAAAATGCATTACCGGAGGAGCCCGGCGGGCTCAGGCTGCCGGGTTTTTTCGATTCTTTCTTTCCGGCTCATTTACAGGGCGCAGTCCGCCAAGTCGTTATAACAGAGGAAAGCGGAGAGTTTTGGCGGAGGATTGAAGGGCTCAGATACCGGGTATGGGTGCCTGCAAATGACATATATCATTTTGCTGATTACAACATTGGAGAGCATATTGTTGTTTTTGTTCCCGCCGGTATGGTTCTATTGGTCTTTGAACTTTTCTTCTTGCTGAGCAGCGCCGGCAAAGGTGCTCGCTTTATGAGCAGGGCGCTGCAGCCAATTTATGACTTGACACTGAAAGCAAAAACAATAAGTTCGGCGCAGGGTATGCCATCAGATAAGCAGTTGGTGGATTTAAAAGGGAGAATAGATAATATTGATGTTACTGAACTGGATACCAGAATCTCCGTCAGTTCGCCGCAGAGCGAATTGACGGATTTGACCGAGGCCATTAATGGCATGCTGGAGCGGGTAAACAATGCTTATCGCTCACAGATTCGTTTTGTTTCCGATGCTTCCCATGAACTGCGGACGCCTATTGCTGTCATACAGGGGTATGCCAATCTGTTGGATCGATGGGGTAAAAATGATGAAAAAGCACTGGAGGAATCTATCGTAGCCATAAAAAGTGAAGCGGAAAACATGAAGGAACTGGTTGAGCAACTGCTTTTTCTGGCTCGTGGCGATAATAATTCCATGCATCTTTCTCTGCTGGAGCTGAACTTGTCCGAGGTTTTGTCGGAGGTTATACGGGAGACGGAGATGATTGATCCAAACCACAGTTTTATTTTAAAAACTAAAAATGATGTTTTTACTGTGGGAGATGCGCAGTTAATTAAGCAGGCCATGCGGATCTTTATTGACAATAGTGTAAAATACACTCCGTCCGGCGGCGTGATCACCGCAAATGCCTTTTATGAAGATGATTATGCAAAAATTATTATCCAGGATGAAGGAATAGGCATCGCACCCGCAGATATCTCCCAAGTGTTTGACCGGTTTTTCCGCTCAGACGATTCGCGTACAAGAAAAACAGGGGGGACGGGGTTGGGTTTGGCAATCGCCAAATGGATTGTCGAGCGACATAAAGGCCATATTGAATTGCTTAGTCGCAAAGATTTCGGCACAAGAGTTACAGTTTTTTTTCGCAGGCAGTAACCTCCGGTATCGAACGGGAGGATTTCTATGATGCCTAAGGTTTTCTTAGATATTAACATCTATTTAGCCGAAAGTTGCCAAATTGCGAATTGAAGTAATAAACTTCACAAAGCAATAAACTTCTCTTGATAAGATGCCAAAAAAAAAGTTATAATTGTTCTTGTAAAGATTTTCTCGCAAAGGGAGGTAGCAGAAGTGAAAAATCGGGTTAAAATGTACTTTCTGATTGTGATACTACTTGCCTTTTCCCTTGGTCTGGCAGCTTCGGGCTGGATATTGTATTTTAATAACCTGTCAGCCACCGCTGTTACTGCCGATCAGGCGTCTGCTCCAATTTCAACCGTTAATTTTTCACAACCAAACAGTCTGCCTGGATTAGGCCCAAATACGATTGCGGATCTGGTAGAAAAGGTCGGTCCAGCCGTTGTCTCCATCGAGACATTTGTAGAAACCAGGCGCAGACAGCAAGATCCTTTCCAGAACGACCCCTTTTTCCGGCAGTTTTTTGGCGAAACTCCTTTTTCTCCTGGAAACCAAGTGCGACGGGGGATGGGCTCTGGCTTTATTATTTCCCAGGACGGCTATGTCCTGACTAACCAACACGTCGTACAGGGCGCCACACGGATTGAAGTGAGAATGCCTGGACGGGAAGATGTCCATGAGGCAAAGCTGATCGGGTCAGACTTTGAATTAGACTTAGCAGTACTAAAAATAGACGCTGATAATCTGCCCGCCCTGACCTTGGGGAATACGGATGAAGTGCGGGTAGGAGAGTGGGTTGTGGCCATTGGCAACCCTTACGGCATGGCTCATACTGTAACAGTAGGGGTGATCAGCTACAAAGGGCGAAGAGTTACTGTGGAGGACCGCAGGTTTGAAGACCTTCTGCAAACCGATGCTTCCATTAACCCGGGCAATAGCGGCGGCCCGCTTCTTAACCTAAAGGGAGAAGTAATCGGGATTAACACAGCCATGAAGACGCAAGCCCAAGGAATTGGCTTTTCCATCTCCGCCAATACAGTAAGGATGGTCTTGCGAGATCTGATTGAAAAAGGTAAGGTCATCCGTCCCTGGATGGGTGTTTTGCTACAGGATGTTACCCCACAGCTAGCCCAACAGTTTAACCTCAATGCCTCTAAGGGTGTCCTGATCGCCGATGTGGTACAAGGCGGCCCTGCCCACAGAGCCGGACTGCGCCGGGGTGATATAGTCTTGGAGATTGACGGTCGCAAAATAGACAACTCAGAGCAGTTCATTAAGGCCATCCGAGCTACACCCATAGGCAATCAGATTGCCCTGCTGATTCATCGGCAAAACACCACCAGGCATGTAACAGTTTCTGTCGAGGAAAGGCCACAGACCCCCCAACGCTGAAAAATGAAAGATCTAACAGCCTAAGTATCTCATGCAGATGCGCTCCCTTTTTAGTAGATACCCTGAGATGGCAAAAATTCAGGACTACGCAAAGGGGAGTTTTTTATTGGCAGTTAGCAGATAAAGTTAAATTTTGGCAGGCATATCAAGTTCTACAGGCAGAAATAAAAAAGGATTTAACTCGGTTCTTGCCGAAATATCGCTTAATAGACGCACATGGTCCTAAAAAGCTAAGGTATGTCCTTAGAGGGCAATGGGTGAGGGCAGGTTATGCGTTTGTTGCTTGCCGGTTACCCTGTACTGTTGTTATCGTCTATTGCCTTATTATCGAAGGATGTAGGAACAAGTTTAAAATAGACAAATAGTCATTATCCAAACTATTTTGGAGGGCATAAATCGGTGAAAACGATGAGAGGGATGTTGCTGGCGCTTGCTCCGACGACTCTGGCCGCGCTTTGGTTTTACAGGTTTCCTGCTTTATGGTTGATTATCATCAGTGTGGCAACCGCAGTAGGCGCAGAGGCACTTTGGCAGAAAATTTACAAAAAACCTGTAAAAACTAAAGACTTAAGCGCAGTAGTTACCGGTTTGCTGTTTGGCCTCAGCCTCTCACCGTCCGTACCGTTGCCAGTAGCTGCGGCTGGAGCAGCTTTTGCTATTATTGTCGGAAAACAAATATTTGGCGGATTTGGAAAAAACCTGTTTAATCCAGCGCTGTCAGGGAGACTATTTGTCGTTTTGGCTTTTCCCGGCGCGATGCGCCCCTGGCTGGACCCAGTGCTACTGACCACCGCTGCAACCCCGCTACAAATTTTCCGCGCGGAGGGGATAACCGCTCCTTTGGCGGCACTTTTTGTCGGCAACGTACCCGGCTCCATCGGTGAAACTTCAGCGGTAGCCTTACTTGTCGGTTTTATGTGGCTGGCATATAAAAAATACGCCAACTGGCGAATTCCGACCGCCTGCCTTCTTACTACAGTCGTCATCGCGTTAGCGGCAGGTGATGACCCGGTGTTTCACCTTATGTCCGGCAGCCTGCTACTCGGTGCGCTGTTTATGGCCACCGATCCGGTTACGTCTCCCCGTACCCAGTCCGGTCGCTGGCTGTTTGGGGCGGCAATCGGAGCCGGAACTATGGCCATGCGTTATTGGAGTCCACTTCCCGAAGGTACCACCTTCGCTATCCTGGCCTTCAACGCTGTTGTGCCGCTGATAAACCGTTTTAGAGTCAGTCCTTCATCTTCATCACGCAGGTCTGACCGCTAAGAACTATTTGTATCGCGCTTTCTAGTCAAAATTATTGATTATCTCTTAAGATTCAGGAAAGATGATCTTTTACAAAGGATGGTGAAATCCGCTTGCTGAAACGTTTGTCTATTCTCCTGTCCCTGTTCCTTTTTGCCGTTATATTAAGTACCGGGCTTACAGCTTCTGCCGCCGCCCGGCGTACTGCCACAGTTAATGTCGATACGCTAAACGTCCGTTCCGGTCCAACTTTGCAACACAGCCGTATCAGCAGGCTTCAGCGAGGAAATGTTCTCCCCGTACTGACAGAGCGTTCCGGCTGGCTTCAGGTACACCTAGCCACTGGTTTAAGTGGTTGGGTAGCAGCCCGGCACGTGTCGGTCAGGGAAAACTCTGATTTAAGCAGGATCTCGGGAGCCAAGGCCATAGTCAATGCAGGAATGCTTAACGTCCGCTCGGGAGCAGGCACCGCTTTTGGTCGTCTAGCTACCGTTTCGCGCGGCAGCCTGCTCCAAGTGCTCTCCCGGCAAGGCAACTGGTTGCAAGTGAAATTACCCGATGGACGAAACGGGTGGGTGGCCGCTCAACACACGACTATTCGAGAGGGAGCGCAGTTGTCTCAGGCAGTCTCGGTAATGCCAGTACCTGCCCGAATACAGGACTCGTCCGCACGAGGCCTCTTGCGAGCTGCAGGTTCTCCCACCCCTTCGGGCACAGTCGGTGCCGTAACGGCAAATGTTCCGGGCTTGACTGTCGCCCCACCTGCCGATCCCACAGAACGGCGGGTATATGTCACAGTTGACGGTTCAATGGTCTGGTCGGGGCCGGGCTTTGAGACAAGGCAGATTTCTACGCTTTCGCGGGGGACAAGCCTGACGGTGGTCGGCAAACAAAGTGATTGGCTGCAAGTACGCTTAAACGGCGGTGAACTTGTCTGGATTGCTTCTTGGCTGGTTACGGCTGCAGAAATTGAGCTACAGACGCCAACGGCTGAAGCGTCGCCGCCGGAACAACAAAAACAACAGCCTAATCCGGAACCGACCGGTACGCCTGCCGATCCCACAGAACGGCGGGTATATGTCGCAGTTGACGGTTCGACGGTCTGGTCGGGGCCGGGCTTTGAGACAAGGCAGATTTCTACGCTTTCGCGGGGAACAAGCCTGACGGTGGTCGCCAAACAAAGTGATTGGCTGCAAGTGCGCTTAAGCGGCGGGGAACTTGTCTGGATTGCTTCCTGGCTGGTTACATCAGGTGAGGCAGAGCCACTGAGACCTGCGACTAAAAACCTTGTGGCGGAGCGATCGGCGTGGGGTTCACCGCTATCCGGTAGAATCGTCGTCCTTGACCCGGGGCATGGTATTGACCCAATCCGCGGCTGGGAAACCGGTGCGGTAGGTGTCACTGGTCTGGTCGAAGATGGGTTGGTACTGGACGTTTCCCTTCAGGCGGCGGAATTGCTGCGTCAAGCGGGGGCTGAAGTGGTGCTGACTCGTGGTGATACTACTATCTCTCTCAGACAGCGAGTAGCTATTGCAGAGCAGGCGCAGGCACATGTTTTTGTCAGCGTTCACGCTAACGCATATTTTAGCCGGAACATTTCCGGTACAGAAACATTTTATTTCCGAGGCAGGCCTAATGATACTGAGAGTCGCAGGCTGGCCAATTGTTTGCAAGCGGAGATGTTACAGGCGTTTGGCTTGCCTGATAGGGGTGTTAAACATGGCAATTTTCACGTCATACGTGAAACCACCATGCCGGCCGCTCTAATAGAGTTTGGCTTTCTTTCCAATCCACGCGACGAGGCGTTGATGCGGACTCCGCAGTTTAGGTCTGCAGCCGCCCGCGCCATATTTTTTGGATTGGAACGTTTCTTTCAGCTTCGATAGCCTGTTAGACAAATGTGCCATCGCTGTGCCGTGCACGTTTGAATTATTTTGCTTTTTTAACTTCTTTAGCAATCTTTAAAGAAGGTTTTTCTTATTCATAAACAATTCAAAGGTGGCTCCAAGAAAAATAGCGGCTTTTCTGCACTGCACATCATCATCCTATGTGATTCAATATAAACCAAGCGTGCCATCGGGTAGGAGGGAAAACTGAACAGCTTTTCCGACCGCCACACCACTTATCCTGTTAACGGGATAACCACCGTACGTACCGTTCGGTATACGGCGGTTCCTAAGTTTACACCTTAACAGTTTTAAGGTAATTAAGGTAATCCAAGAAGAATAGATAACCAGCTTCTCTAAGGCGGTTATCTGTAATCGAACAGGAAAGAATTTGGCTTCCGGCGGTCTGCCAGTAGCCTTTTCTTGTGTTGGCATACTTAATCGCGTTTTGGTGGTTGAAGCCAAGCTTTTTCAGCATTTGATACCGTGTCTTGACTTTCTTCCACCGTTTCCAGATGAACATGCGAAGCCTTCTGCGTAACCATGAATCAGTCTTGTCTAAGAGAAACCTCATGTCGGCAAGCTTGAAGTAGTTGACCCAGCCCGTGATTATTGGGTTGAGTATCCTAGATAGGTCCTCAAGGGTCTTATCTGGCTTTAGATGCATGCGCATCCCTTGTTAGCAACATTAATTGTCTGGCGGCCAGTGCCACCTGAAATTCCTCAATAGAAACTTTTTCAATACCATCATCTGTTGGCAGCAAAAAGTAGTTGTCCTGTCTTTCTAAACCAACCTTCTTGCCATCGACAACCGCTACTTCCGGCCAAGGGAATTTATATTATCTCTAAACTGGAGGTTTCCGAACAGAGTAGCAAAAATAGGTATCCTTTGTTTCGCTGATGTAGAGACACATATACTACCAAGCACTTCTTTCCCTTGGTGTTACAGCTACCGCATAATGTCCGGAACCTGATATAGCTCTTTGTATCCGAACGTTACCTAAACTAGATTCTTGAACCACTCACGACTGAAGTCGCGAGAGGTTCAAACCTGTTGCTCTATTCCGCTTCCTCTTCTTCACCGTTAACATTCTCTGCGCCATTTTCGCCGTTGATTTGCTGGTCAATGGCTGGAGTGCCGCAACCTGCGGTGAAAACAAGAAAGATAGTTAGGAGCAGCAGCAAGCAAAATCCTAGTTTAAAAAACTTTTTCATGATAAGCTCAAACCTCCTTTCTTTTCAGTCGCGATCCGGTTGCGATCCGGTTTTTGTTTAACGGCGCCAACGAGCTCTTCCTATTAATCTACTTTTTAATCTACTTTGCTACTAGATGCGCAATTCCCTTTAACCAAGGCGATGCGGCTGGGGCAATGTATTTTCAGGAGCGCTTAATCCATTAAGAGATTAGAATGGTTTTTCTGGAGTGCTTTGTTCTCAACATTTTTTCTCGTGCAAGAAACTCAATATTTTTTGGCAAAAGTTTTTGCAAACTTATAGAATGGGTGTCAAAGTGACAAGGAGTCGACCCCTGTAATACCTCCAGCCACTCATTACATTTAAGGTTTTGAACCTCTCACGACTGAAGTCGCAAGATTCTTAATTCATTGTCCCGTGCCTTCCCGCAGGAGAGGTCTTACTGGAACTCTACAGGCTATCCCCGCAGTTCCTGCGGTTCCAGATTATCAGGCCACGAGAAGTCGCAGCCCTTCTTCTAAAATGTTCTTCGCTGCGTTCCGGTCGCGATCATGAATAGCTTCGCAGGTAGAACACTGCCTCTTCCTGTCGCTTAACGTAAGCATCTGATTGCTGACGTAGCAGCGATTGCATCTCCTAGCAGACGGATAAAACTTGTCTATTACCCAGGCAAGAGATGAACTATTTTCGCAGCAGCGTTGCGATGATGATTCTGATCCCTTCACTTACTACTCTCAGATATGTGAGTAAATCCCTGGTGCTCTCCGTGACTGTGGCGGCAGTTTCCACCAGACTGCCATGCACAATCTCTAAAGACTGCTCTGCTTTTTCGCCGGTCTTTTTTAAAGCTGTAGTGATTGCGTAGATGTTATTGATTGAGCCGGGGATTTTTTCCTCAAACAGTTGCTGGTTTTTGCGCAGCACACCAGTCAGCACACTCACATTTGCAGCGCTCTCGCTAATATCTTCAATCATCCCCTGAACATGCCGGCTGTTTTCAGTCAATGTTTTATGCAAATGAGTCACCAGCCTGTTAAGATTAGCTAAGGTGACAAGCAGAAAGCTCCCGGCCATAAGCACCATGACTACCACAAGAAAAAACCCCAGCTCATGTAGCGAAATATACATAGTCGCACCTTCTCATAGTCTGAATTTTTAATTTTCCTCTTTTGCCTCTGGCTGAGGCTCTGTCGCTTCGCCTTGCTCAGCACTGACTTTTTCGGCAGGCTTCTCCCGCAGTCCGGCCAGTCGTATTTTCTGCTCCTGCATAAGCTCTTTTGCTTGCTGGACGGCGTCTGTTGCCTTTTTAGCAAAATTACCTCTGACTTCTTTCCCGGCTTTGGGAGCGAGCAATATTCCGGTGGCAAGCCCGATGATTGAACCTACAGCCAAGCCGGCGCCGACTTTTGCCTTGCTTTTCCTTCGCTCTTTAATCTCTTTCCTTTTTTTGTATTCCTTCGCTTTTTCCAGATACTCTTTTAACATGAGCCTGTCCTCCTTTTTCTCAATTTGGAGTTCAACAAACTGCGCACTTTGCAGTCTCCTGTTCACGTTTGACATGTATACAGATTTTTCCTCTTTGTTTGGCAAATTGCAATATTTAGTTAATCTTCTTGACCGACCGCTCTAACACAATAGAGCCCCAGCAAATTTATTAGTACCTAAATTCCACGTGTAATTTTCATTCGCATGAATTAATATGATTTTACGAAGAATCTAGACCGTTGCATGAATATTTTACCATTTCTGCCATCACCTCAATCGCCGAGCTACTGGCTCAGGAAGTGCACCACTTCAAGCTGCTGGCACAAGGCGGCACCAACGACTACGACAATCTCAGGGCCGTATGTTGTTCTTGCCACTCGTCAATTACAGCTTGCGATTGCGGGCGCTGGCAGAGACGCTTAAAATAAATCGCTGTGGGTACCCGTACGGGTCAGCGTAAGGACAAGAACATCATTCAAAATGCGATAGATAAGCAACCAATCGGGCTGGATATGACATTTCCGATGCCCGGCATAGTTACCAGTCAGTTCATGGTCCCGGTTGCTCACAGGCAGCGGGATGCCCTGCGCCAGTTTCGCGATGATTTTGTCAAGCAAGGACATATCCAAGTTGCGTTTTTCCATCAGCTTGTAGTCCTTGCGGAATCTGTTTGTGGGTTTGACGATGTATTTCATGCTTTCAAATCCTTAAACAGCGCGTCAAGATCGGTATAGCCACGTGCGTTCGGGTCGCGGGCAATAGTTTCCGCTTCTCTCATTGCCGCGATTGTTTCCGCATTTGGAACACGGGAAATCTCAAACGGGATTCCTTGGCTACGTACAGCCTGACGGAGGAACATGGTCATGGCTGTTGTCATATTGAGACCCAATTCCGAAAAGAGCTCTTCGGCCTGCTTCTTAAGTTGAACATCTACCCGGATGCTGACATTTGTGGTTTCATTCATGGTGTCGCACTCCTTTCGTTGTTTAGTATGTTCAGCATACTGCATGGCATGCACGTTGTCAATACAAAGTCAAAAAGCGTGCTGGGGGGTAGTAGGGGCGGTCTAAATCCCTATACTCCAGTTTTCGAGAATTCGGTGTGGTCGCGCCTCTGGTTGTTGATGAGAAATACAATTTGCTCGTAGGTCATGGGCGACTTATTGCAGCCCGAGCCGAGGGTCTAAGCGAGCTTACTTGCATTGTGGTTGAGCACCTGACTGATGCCCAGAAAGGAGAGTTCTATTTAAAGGCTCTAATCCAGCTTGAACAGGAGCGTGAGGGGTTATGATCACGTCCTTAAACATAAAATTCAATAGAAAAAACAGAATTTAAAGGAAATGCTGGACAATAATCGAAATCTGGTTTAGCTCGCATAAAGCCTAATCAGATGACATCATTGCTTGGCACAAGCGCTCTCTTCGGCGGCATTCAGGGATATTTCCTTGGCAAGTATAGAGAAAAATTTAATTGAACAATCAAATCTAATTATGGTACAGGAAACGAGCGATCAGCAATTCAGACAAAAGAGAATGGCTCGGAAACGACAAAGGCAAGCGCAGCACTGACTGCGGGTAGATTGTTAAACTGTCATTTTTATGATAAAATGTAAGAAGTGAATAGATGGGAAATGCGCTGAGTTCTTGCTTTGGCAAGAAGCGGGGGAACCAAATTTATTGGGGTGAGTCTCACTTTTTGTGAGTAGGGTTAGCTCTTTCGACCCGAACCCGTCAGCTAACCTCGTAAGCGCTGAGAAAGAGGTCGCACTTTTTCCCGGAAACCATTCAATCCAGAGCCTCTCCTGGGTTTTTCTGTCTCTGTGCGCCTCACACTCCACCTATCGACGAAATCGTTGAAGGAGGGATTATTGTGAGTACGGAAATCAGTTGTTTATTCAAAGGCGCTGGTGAAGGCCTTAACCAGGCCAAACTCACACATTTATTGAAAAAGGACGATTTTCTAGTCCAGAAACGTTTTGAGCTCTTCCGGGAAGAAAATCCGGTGTTCCACCAACTGGTTCAGGAGAGTGTCAACCTGGAAGCGGCTCGCAAAAAGATCTACTATTATCTGGCCGAATATGAAAAAAAGACTCTTAAACCCACCGGTCACAGCCAGCCAATGGACAGGGCGCTGGCTCGGCGGGCTCTTAATGTACTAAAGAATATTTTTGCTGAACGGAGCGAAGAACTAGCCGGTTTCAGTGTCCTGGAAAGCTTGATGAGTCTTATCCGCCATCAGGAGACCCATGTGCACGCCGCCTTTGTGGAAGAGCTGAGACATCTCTTTATGGCCATGAAAGAGAAAACCGGGCTTTTTGAGAAGCACTACTTTCAACATGCCAGTTTGGAAGAGGCGGATTCCAGAGCTAAGTCCTCGGTTAGGTCCGCAGTGCTCGATGAAATATCCGGGCGGGCGAATTTGCGGATGTCCCGCTATTTATCCGGACTTGATCAGGAGACAGTTGAGCGCCGGGAATCAAACAGAACTCGGATTATGCGGCACTTTGGCGCCGGCAAAGAGGAATGGGCCGACTGGACTTGGCATTGCCGGCATGTAATCAGGGACATTGATACTTTAATAAGCCTTATCTCCCTTACTCCGGAGGAAGAGAAGGCCGTCCGGTCGGCCAAGGAAAAAGGGTTGCCTTTTGGCATTACCCCGTACTATGTATCTTTGATGGATTTTGAGTCGGACAGGAAAAGGGACCACGCCTTGCGGTCTCAGGTTATTCCACCCGAGGATTACGTCACATCGGTATCTTCCCTGCGTCAAAACCCAGGCAAAGCACTTGATTTCATGGGTGAAAATGATACCTCGCCGGAAGCGCTTATTACCAGACGCTATCCTATGATAGCCATTTTAAAGCCATATAACACTTGTGCTCAGATATGTGTGTACTGCCAGCGAAACTGGGAGATCACTGATGTTTTGGATAAAGGGGCAGAGTACCCGGGAGATGTCCTAGATGGGGCTTTGGACTGGCTGGCCCGGTGCCAGGAAGTAACGGAAGTCCTTGTCACCGGTGGAGATCCAGGCATCATGTCAGACAATAAATTGCAGAACTTGCTGGATAGGGTAGCGGAAATGAGCCATATTAGCAGAATCAGGATTGGTACAAGGTTGCCGGTAGTGTTGCCCATGCGTTTTACCGAAAATTTTGCTGACATGATCAGCACTTACCACGTCCCCGGGCGCCGGGAGGTAGCGGTGATGACCCACTTTGAACATCCTTATGAAGTAACACCGGAGGCTATGGAGGCAGTCCAAAAGTTGCGGCGACGGGGTATGCCGGTGTATAATCAGGGGGTTTTTACTTACGAAAATGCGCGCCGCTTTGAAATGGCAGCGCTACGTAAAACCCTGCGCTTAATTGGCGTAGAGCCTTATTATACTTTTAACGCTAAAGGCAAAGAAGAAACCAGCGCTTACCGAGTACCTATCGCCCGCCTGTTGCAGGAACAGGCCGAGGAAGCGCGGCTAAATCCCGGCTTGGATCGCACCGACGAGGCCGTTTTCAATATCCCCCGGCTGGGTAAGAACTACCTCCGGGCAGGCCAGGACCACGAAGTGATCATGATTCTACCTGACGGTTCCCGCTTGTATGAATTTTATCCTTGGGATCACAGCTCCATTGACGGCAGTCCTTACTTGCATAGGGATGTGCCAGTGCTTGATTTTTTGAGCGCCATGGAACGTCGTGGTGAAAACCCAGGGGATTACAGGAGCATCTGGTATTACTATTAGCATTCTGTCTGTCGCAAAGTTGATTCTACTGCACAGAAAACTCACGTATTTTCCTTCATAGCAGGCTATTGTTGATACTGACGTCAGTTTGTAATAATAATTTTCCTTGTGGTATGAAATTTTTCTGAGGTGGGATATGCATAAAGCTAAGGAAACAATACGAGAAGTTATTTTTGCCATGCTTCCCGTTGTGTCAGTCGTAATAATTATGCAGTTCAGCATACTGCATTTGCCAGAGGAGGTGATGCGGCGCTTTTTGGGCGGGGCTGTGATGGTAGGAGGCGGCCTTTTCCTCTTTCTGCTGGGTGTACAGGTAGGCATGCTGCCTATGGGAGAGTTGATCGGTTCAGCCATAGCGCGACAGGGTAAACTTTGGCTACTGATTGTATTTGGCTTTATCCTGGGGTTTGTAGTTACAGTGGCTGAACCGGATGTGCGCGTGCTTGCCTTGCAGGTAGACTTGGTTTCTAGCGGGGCTATAAGCCGGTCAGTGCTCGTTTATACCATAGCACTAGGTTTGGGTGTTTTTGTCTCCTTCGCCATGCTACGTATAATTTTTAATATCCCCCTTGTCTATTTACTTATTTTCGGCTATAGCCTGATTTTTATCGTTGCTGCCTTTGCTCCTCTCCATTATATTCCTGTCTCTTTTGATGCGGGTGGTGTAACAACCGGTCCAATGGCAGCACCATTTATCCTTGCCCTTGGTGTCGGTATAGCTGCAGTATTGGGTGGCAATCGCACAACGGCGGATCGTTTTGGACTAGTGGCTCTTGCTTCTATCGGGCCGGTGCTGGCAGTACTGCTACTGGGTGTGATTTATCGGTGATACGCCTTCTTTTCCAGAACTTTTCTAATATTGTTATTGAAGTAGCTTTTGCCCTTATGCCGCTACTTTTGGTCTTTCTTTTTTTTCAATATGTTTTTTTAAAAATGCCCCGTGAACAAGTATTTAACATTGTAAAAGGCTCAATTCTCGCTTTTGTTGGTTTAGCCCTATTTTTGCAAGGGGTAAAAGCGGGATTTTTCCCCGCAGGAGAATTAATTGGCAGGCAGTTGGGCGCTTCCGAACATAACTGGATTCTGGTACCCATTGGTTTTATCCTCGGCTTTGCGGCCACCTTTGCTGAACCGGCAGTACGTATCCTCACTTTGGAGGTGGAGAAAGTTTCCAGCGGCTCCATTCCCCGCAGGATTCTGCTGTCTGCCATTTGTTTTGGTGTGTCCGTCGCGGTGGCTCTCTCCATGTTACGCATTCTTACAGGCTGGTCATTGTTCTACTTTATCATTCCCGGCTATCTGCTGGCCCTGCAACTCACGCGCTTCGCCGGGCCAACATTTACGGCTATAGCTTTTGATGCTGGAGGGGTAGCCACAGGTCCTATTATCGTTACCTTCATCCTTGCCGTTGCTGTGGGCGCCGCTTCAGTGGTGGATGGGCGTGATCCGTTGTTGGATGCTTTTGGTATGGTCTCCCTTGTTGCTTTGGCGCCCATTCTCTCAGTGCTGATACTGGGTTTTCTGTTTCGGAAGGGTGGGGAATTCTGATCAATTCGTTGCCGAAGTGCCTTTTAGGTTATAAGTTGCTGGTTACCATCGTGTCTAAGGGAGTGGCAACTAGAGCCCGGCTCGCCTCTTTAAGTTCTGGTGCTGAGGGGGGTACAATCTTGTTGTGTCGGGGGACAGGTATGCACGAATTTAAAAAAATATTTGGGCATTCCCTTGATCAAGAAAGAGAACTGATCCTTACCTTGATTCCGGCAGAGTCGGCGGCGCTAGTGTTAGAAAGCCTTGTTGCGACTGCGGATCTGCATAAACCAGGAAGGGGTATTGCCTTTGTGGTCGATGTGCCTAGGGTAGCCGGAGTTGTTCATCATAAACCGGAAAGCACGAAAGGATGTGCCCCTGTGCAGAACGAAGAGCCTCGTTTCGTATTGATTGTGACCATTGTCAGCAAGGGTTTTGCCGATACGATTGTGGATATCAGTAAAACTGCGGGGGCGGAGGGAGGCACCATCGTTTATGGCCGTGGTGCCGGTATCCATGAACAAGCAAAGTTTTGCGGTATTCCGATTGAACCGGAGAAAGAGATGGTTTTAACGCTGGTTCCACGGGAGAAGGGTGAACGGGTGCTAGAGGCCATCCTTGAAAAAGGTGAGCTGTGCAAACCGGGGCGGGGGATTGTCTTCACTCTAGATGTGGAAAAAACTGCTGGCATCAATCACCCCATCCGTTAAACAGCGCCGGTGTGAACCCTGTCTAGCTGATTATCGACTATACCTTTGAAAAAAACAGTACAAGCGATAACAAGATGCTTCAGAAGCGGTTAACTGATATTAAAGATCTTGCAGAGATTTACAACCTGACTTTTACAGTTTAAAAAAAGTGAGAAGCCCATAGTGTTTACGCTGAACTAAAAGGACCGAAAGCTAACGGTATTGCCTGACCGGAAGTTGCTCGATATAATGACCATACGATGGCAGGAAAACACTCCATTGGTCGAGAAATACCTGAATAGCATCTTTAGTGTTATTCGAGGCAGACGAAAATTAGTGCCCGATTGGTGCCCAAAAGTTGCCCTAACGTGCTAAAACCTGCATAAATCTGCATAACGCAAAACAGAAAAAACCTAATAACCATCGGAACTATCCCCATATTTATTGATGTTATTGAAAGTGATAAACTAAATGGAGTATTTTGAAATTTTCTTGCACAGGATGATGATGTGCAGGAAAGCCGCTATTTTTCTCGGTGCCACTTTTGAATTGTTTATGAATAAGACAAAACTTCTTTAAGATAATAAAGTTTAAGCTCACATTCTAATTATTAGACCTAAAAAAGAAAGAGGTAGTTGAAACGTGTCAACTGATTTTTTGTCATTAGGGGTTAGACCTGAATTAAACGAAATCTTAAAAGAACTGGGGGCCAGGGTTCCTACCCCTGTGCAAGTACAGTCAATTCCTCTTTTACTCTCGGGTAAAGATATTGTGGTACAAGCGCAAACAGGAACAGGAAAGACCTTTGCTTTTTTACTACCAATTTTAGAGAGAGTAAACGGTAAAAACAACAATGTACAGGCCCTAATAATTACTCCCACCAGAGAATTAGCACTTCAGATTACGACTGAATTAAAAAAATTAGCTTTTAAGGTGAATGCAAATGTATTAGCTGCTTATGGCGGTCAGGATGTAGAACGACAAATCAGAAAATTGAAGGGTTCAATTCATATAGTTGTTGGAACCCCTGGTCGAATTTTAGATCATATCCGGCGAGGTACCATAGCCCTTGCTGAGCTTAAGATGTTAGTTCTTGATGAAGCCGACCAGCTGTTACATATGGGATTTCTACCAGATGTTGAGCAAATAATTAAACAAACATCTCCTAAACGCCAGACTATGCTCTTTTCAGCAACAATGCCGCCAAGCATACGTAACCTAGCTAAGCGTTACATGAAAACCCCTGTGAATATTCAAATAGAGAGCAAACGAGTCACACTAGAAGAAATTAGACAAGTGGTTGTAGCTACTACGGATAGAGAAAAACAAGCTGCGTTATTTAAAATACTCGATGAATTTGTGCCATACTTGGCACTGATCTTCTGCCGCACAAAAAGAAGGACTAAAGCACTTAATAAAGCCTTACTTGAGCACGGGTATTCATCTGATGAACTGCATGGTGATTTATCGCAAGCCAAAAGGGAGCAGGTTATGAAACGCTTTCGCGAAGCAAAACTGCAAATCCTTGTGGCAACAGATGTGGCAGCGCGAGGTTTAGATGTGGAAGGCATTACCCATGTGTTCAATTACGACATCCCTCAGGACGTAGAGAGTTATATTCACCGAATTGGCAGGACCGGAAGAGCTGGAGAAAAGGGGTTAGCTATAACGTTAGCAACTTCAAGTTATAGCACAATGTTACATGCCATCGAACAAGGCATTGGCATGTCTATTGAAAGAGAAACAACGATTTCTAGTGAAAAATATCCAAAAACGTTTAATAAACCGCAGGAACAAGGTAACAAAGGGAATCAACATCGCACTCAACGACAGGACTCGAATAAAAATCACTGGAAACATCAAGCTGTTCGAGGGAGAAAACCAGCAAAAGAACAAGGTAGAAGCCAATTTAGTAAGCCAGATAGTAGCGGGAGTCAAGGTAAAGCTGAAAGAACTGGCTCCACTCAATATCGCAGCAAACCATCAGATACGCAAGGGGCAAAGCCAGCGACAGAGCAGCGGAGAACTAAAGCCAGTAACCAAAGCCCCAGAGGTGCAAAAGCAGGGCAAGAGCATAAGAAGAGAAAGTGATAGATAGATAGCTTTACATATTTTCGTGCAAACTTAACTTGTTTGTGATACAATGCAGAGATGTGTGAACTTAAAATTGATAAAGGCGGGACAATGTTGTGATAACTGTGAGTGATATAGGCCTACGATTTGGAGAGCGTAAGCTCTTCGAAGGTGTAAATTTAAAGTTTACTCCTGGCAATTGCTATGGAGTTATTGGTGCAAATGGAGCTGGGAAAAGTACATTTCTGAAGATACTTGCTGGCGAAATTGAACCGGATAGCGGTCAAGTTGTGATTGCGCGAGGTATGCGGATGTCTGTTTTAAAACAAGATCATTATCAATACGATCAATCTCTTGTGCTAGATACCGTGATCATGGGCAACCAACGTCTCTTTGAAATCATGAAAGAGAAAGAGGAGCTTTATAGCAAGGAAGAATTTAGTGATGAAGATGGTATGAAAGTGGCCGAGTTGGAACACGAATTCAGTGAAAACAATGGTTGGGAAGCCGAGTCAGAAGCTTCTAGCCTGTTACAGGCATTAGGCATAGGGACGGAGCTTCACGATAAAGTGTTGTCTGAGCTGCAAAGTTCAGAGAAAGTTAAGGTGCTCTTAGCACAGGCACTGTTTGGCAACCCTGGGATCCTTATCCTCGATGAACCGACTAACCATTTAGATCTGAAGTCTATTGCGTGGTTAGAAGAATTCTTAATTTCCTTTCAGGGAATTGTGATCGTTGTGACGCACGATCGGCATTTTGTGAATAATATTTGCACTCACATGGCCGATGTAGACTATGGTAAAATTAAACTCTATGTTGGGAACTACGATTTCTGGTACGAGTCTAGCCAATTAGCGCTACAAATGT
>Ga0208609_100361_pt1 | contig 18165 bp, 20 predicted proteins | sample SubbioR11_8A_Apr_FD_184813 | JGI IMG/M metagenome (GOLD analysis project Ga0208609, IMG submission 184813) | Serpentinite rock and fluid subsurface biosphere microbial communities from McLaughlin Reserve, California, USA - CR11_8A_Apr (SPAdes) | ecosystem: Environmental > Terrestrial > Deep...
TCCTTGAGCTGTTCCTCAGTCTTGCCTACTGAGGCCAGCTCGGGTTCGGTGTAGACCACCGCCGGGATGCTGTTGTAGTCCACATGGCCGTAACCGCCGACGAAAGCCTCCACACAGGCTATACCCTCCTCCTCGGCCTCGTGCGCCAGCATCGCTCCGCCGATGGCGTCGCCGATGGCGTAAATACCGGCCACACTGGTCTGATAGCGCCCGTCGACCACAATCCGTCCCTGCTGATCGACCTTGACACCCACGTTAGCTAACCCCAGGCCCTCGGTATTGGGCACCCGCCCTACCGCTACCAACACGCGGTCGGCGTGGAGAGCTTCCGACCCCGCCACCGTCACCACAGCCTTGCCGTTTTCGACATGAGCCCCGGTGACGCGGCTCCCGAGCCTAAAGGTCAGCCCCTGCTTAGTGAAGATCTTCTGCGCCTCGTTAGCGATCTCGCCATCCAGGGTCGGCAGGATGCGCTCCAAGTACTCCACAACGGTGACCTTGGCCCCCAAGCGGTTCCAGACCGAGCCTAGCTCGAGCCCGATGATACCGGCGCCGATCACCACCAGGTGCTCGGGGACCGTCGGGTAGCTAAGCGCCTCGGTACTGGTGCCGATAATCTCACCATCTACCTTAATACCAGGTAGGCTAGCGGGCTTGCTGCCGGTAGCGATCAGGATACGCTTAGCCTCAAGCTCGCTGTTGCCCTCTGGCGCCTGCACCACGACCTTGCCTGGCGCACGGAGCTCGCCCCGGCCCTGGTAGTGGCGGATGCGGTGCTTCTTAAACAGGTAATTAAGGCCGTCGGTGTTAGCTTTGACCACCGCCTCCTTGCGCTGCATCATAGCGGCTAAGTCAAAGGTCACGCCTGTGACCTTAACACCGTGCTTGGCCAGGTCCTCCTTGGCCTCGCGGTACTTCTCGCTCGACTCTAGGAGTGCCTTGCTGGGGATGCAACCGATCCGCAAACAAGTGCCGCCCAAAGTTGCGTGCTCATCGACACAGGCCACCGTGAGCCCCAACTGCGCCGCACGAATAGCGGCTACGTAGCCACCCGGCCCCGCGCCAATCACCAGCAGATCGACCATAGTTACCCTCCTTCATGACTTTATAACGCCCGTCCTGGTCAGGTTGTCATGAGAGCATAAAAAGCGGGCCCTAGGGCCCGCATAAGCAAAGCGGTTGTCGGTTCAGGCGGAGATGAAGCGCTCGCGGGCCGCCATCACACAGGCCAGCGCAATCGAGTTGAGCTTAGTCTCAGCGCTATCGGCGCGGCTAGTCAGCACCATCGGTGCAGCCGCCCCGGCGATCACGCCGGCTACCTGCACCTGCGCGAAGTATACCAGCGCCTTGTAAAAGACGTTGCCAACATCGATGTTATCCACAATCAAGATGTCGGCCTCGCCAGCCACTTCGGAGTTGATGTTCTTAAGACGCGCGGCGGTGGCATCCACAGCGTTATCCAGCGCCAGCGGCCCGTCGATGATGGCCCCCTTGATCTGGCCGCGGTCGGCCATCTTGGCGATAATGGCGTCGTCCACGCTGGTCTGTTGATTGGGATCGACCAGCTCGACCGCTGCCAGCATCGCCACCTTGGGTTTGTCGATACCCAGCAGGTGGGCAGTGTGAATGGCGTTCTTGACAATTTCGATCTTGAACGCCAGGTCGGGCTTGATATTCAACGCCCCATCGCTCATGAAAAAGAGCCGGTTAAAGAGCGGCGACTCATATACCAGCACGTGCGAGAGCTTACCCGGCCCGCGCAAACCGTACTCCTTGTTAAGCACCTCTTTCATTAAGGTCGCGGTCTGAATCTGGCCCTTCATCAGGACGTCGCAGGTCCCGCTGGAGATGGCCTTGACGGCCAACAGGCCGGCCTCCTCCTTGGACTGGGTGTGTACGATGGTAACCTGGTCCAGCGTTAGGCCGAACTCCTTGAGCAAGCTGGCGATGGCGCTCGAGTTACCAAACAGGTAGGGTTCGATCCAGCCAGCCTTGGTCGCGTCGGCTACCGCCTCGATGACGTGGGCCTCGGCGGCACTAGCCACTGCTAGCTTGCGCTTACCTTCACGCTTAGCAGCCAGTCGCGCTAGGTTGTGAATGTCGGCCATGCTGGTGCAGGGATTGATGTGCTCTAGGGCTCGGGTTTCAGCAACAGTCTCCATAGGTCTCTAGTGTAGCCCATGTCGCTTGCTTGCTTAATGGTGCGTTTGTCCCTGGTCAAAGCAGGCTCACCAAGCTTGTCGCAAGGGGAGGGTATACTAAGCCCATGATCTGGCTTCTTGCCGCGGTGCTCATCGCTGCTGATCAGCTTGCCAAACTATGGGTAGCCACTAATATCCCGCTGGGTGGACCAGGGTTTATTCTCGGTTTAGGCTTTCATCTCACCCATACACAAAACACTGGCGCTGCCTTTGGCATCTTGCAGAGCTTCGCGCTGCCGCTAGGCATCTTCTCGGCGGTGGTGGCGGTAGCCATTCTGGTCTATCTGAAGCGCCATGCTAGCAACCTTCCGGTCTGGCAGGCAGGGGCGCTAGTGCTAATTTTTAGCGGTGCGGTGGGCAACATGATCGACCGCTTGCGGCTTGGCTATGTGGTTGACTTAATCCACTTCTCAGTGCCGGGGTTTGATTTCCCAGTCTTCAATATCGCCGATGCCTGTGTAGTGATAGGAGCTGGGTTGCTGATCTTAGCCGGCTTCCGCAAGACCCCTCAGGCATCCCGGGGCCAGACCGAGCTAAAAGGCTCGAGCGATAGCTAGCGCTGTAACAACAGGAAGCGCGGGCGGTCCAGCAGGTCGGGCCGGAGCTGCCTGTCCGCCCAGTTGGTGGCACTAGCTAGCGCTGTCTCGGCGTTGCGCGGATCGAGTTCGGCCAGCAGCCAGGCGCCGGGCTTGAGCAGGGCATGAGCCTGAGGCAGCAGCCGCTTAAAGTGCTGCAAGCCGTCCTGACCAGCAAAAATGGCTAGTGGTGGGTCGGCCTGGACCTCAGGGCTGAGACTGTCCCGGTCCCCCTCGGGTAGATAAGGGAGGTTAGCGGTCACGAGGTCGGCCTCCCGCGCAAAAGCCTCCACCTCAGGATGAGCTAACAGATCGGCCTGGACCAAAGTGACCGCATAGCCCAGCGCTGAGGCGTTGGCAGCGGCTACTTCCAGCGCCGCGTGAGACAAATCGGTGGCCATCACCAACGCATCCGGAAGTTCGTGCTTGAGGGCCAGGGCGATAGCGCCACAACCGGTCCCTACGTCCAGTACCCGTGGCGTCGCTAGGATGCTGAGCTGCTCTAAGGCGATTTCGACTAACTGTTCGGTCTCCGGGCGAGGGATCAGCACAGCAGGGGTAACGCGCAGCGTCAAGCCATAAAACGGCGCCAAGCCCAGGATGTGTTGCAGGGGCTCACGGCGTTCGCGCCGGGCCAGCCAGCCCTCCAGCGTGCGGGCGTCCGCCTCATCCACGGACTCGCCCCCCACGAGCCCCAACTTAGCCCGCGAGACACCCAACAGGTGCGTCAGCAGCCAGGCCGCTTCCGCTTCGGGAGAGGCGATCCCGGCCCGGGCCAGCCGTGCCGTTAGCTCCTGGCGCAGTTCATGAACCGTCACCCCCTCATGCTACACGATTGCGGCACCCACTCCTGCATCAAGCTCCGGCGATTCTGTTATATTAGCTGGCACAAAGACCCTGACCCTACCACAACTCGTTTTCATAGCGTGCAGGGTTGGAGATGGTTAGCGAGTGATGAGGAGGCAGGTCAGTGGACGCCAAAGCAATCGTGGTCACATCCGGCAAGGGCGGAGTTGGCAAAACCACCACCACCGCCAATGTGGGCGCGGCCTTAGCGCAACTCGGTGAGAAAGTTGCGGTAGTCGATACCGACGTCGGACTGCGCAACCTGGATGTGGTGATGGGGCTCGAGGGCCGGGTGGTCTTCGACCTGATCGACGTGTTTGAGGGGAAGTGCCGCCTGCGGCAGGCACTGATTCGCGACAAGCGGGTAGAGAACTTGCACCTGCTAGCCGCTTCGCAAACGCGCGACAAGAGCGCTCTGTCGCAAGCGCGCATGCAGGAGACCGTCACCGCGCTGCTCGAAGAGGAGGGCTTCGACCGGGTGTTAATCGACAGTCCGGCGGGCATCGAGATGGGTTTCCAGACTGCTGCTAGCGCGGCCCAGGGGGCGCTAGTGGTGGTTAACCCAGAGGTGTCGAGCGTGCGCGACGCCGACCGGATCATCGGGCTGTTGGAGGCGCGGGAGATCCGGGAGGTCAGGTTGATTATTAACCGCCTGCGGCCCGAGATGGTCAAGCGTGGCGATATGCTCGAAGTCGATGACGTGCTGGAGATCTTAGGGGTCAAGCTGATCGGCATCGTTCCCGAAGATGAGAAGATTCTGGTCTCCACCAACCTGGGCAACCCGATTGCTATTAGCGACCCGAGCCGTAACGGTGCCGGCCTGGCGTTTAGGCATATCGCCCAGCGCCTGCGCGGCGAGGAGGTGCCGCAGATCAGCTACGAGCCGCCAGGCGGCCTCTTCTCCAGCCTGCGGCGGCTGTTTGGGGGAAGCTGATGTTCGGGCTTTTTAGGCGCAAAAAGAGCAAAGACCACCTCAAAGAGCGCCTTAAGCTGGTGCTCTCTTACGACCGCGCCAAGCTCTCGCCAGGCAAGATGGAACAGCTCAAGAACGACCTGTTAGAGGTAATTACTCGCTACTTCCCCATGGATGGGCGGGACACCGATGTGAGGCTCGAGCAGCACGGCGACCGGATGGTGTTAATCGCCAACCTACCGATGCGACAGGAGGCCTAGAGAGTCAGAAATTCCCAGCAAGAACCGTGTGGTTGCGTCCTGTAGGGGCGACCGGCCGGTCGCCCCTACTCAAACGATGGGTTGTAGCTATTTTTCGAATGCGCTCTAGCGCGAGAGGTAGCGCGTTAGCGGCGGCAGCAGGCTGGCGGCGATTATTAACTTGAGCACGTCGCCGGGGATGAAGGGATAAAGCCCCCACTGGAGCGCGGTAGGCCAGTCGGGGGCGAACTGCGCCAGCCAGATCAGGCCGGGCAGGTAGATGACTAGGTTGCCGAGCAGCATCGCCGCCATCGTCCCCTTAGCGCTTTGCGTCCAGCCGCGCTGCGCCAGGTAGCCCACCAGAGCTGCGGCCAGCACGAAACCCGCCAGATAGCCTGCGGTCATGCCGGTAAGGTGCGACCACCCCGCCGCCCCACCGGCGAATACTCCCAGGCCCGCCCCGCCTAACACTAACAGCAGATACAGCAACATGCTCAGGCTGTCGAGCGGGTACGGACGGGGGGTAGCGGGTAAGTGCCGACTGGCCCCTACCGGTATACTGGGCGGCATGGCGGAGATGCCCATAGTCTCGGAGTGGGTTACCAACGTCGATATCGTCTTTCCGCACCATGCTAACCCACTGGGCACGCTCTTCGGTGGGCGCGTGCTGGCGCTAATGGACATCGCCGGGGGCATTGCGGCGGTGCGTTTCTGCCGCCTGCCGGTGGTAACCGCCTCGACCGAACCGGTCGACTTTCACAACCCCATCCTGGTCGGTGAGATTATCGAACTCAAGAGCCGGGTGGCCTGGGTGGGACGGAGCAGCATGATCGTCCGTTGTGAGGTCTTTGGCGAGAACCCCTTATCTGGCGAGCGGCGACTATGCACCGTTGGCCACCTCAACTTTGTGGCCATCGGCGGAGATGGCAAGCCCACCCCCGTGCCACGGCTGCGGGTAGCGACCGCGCTCGAGCAGCAGCACTGGCAAATCGCTGCGCAGGTCCGTGAGGCCAGCTTGTTACGGCGCCAGCAGCGGGGCGATGGCCCTTGACCAAGGTGGGATCAAGGTGAGGTAGTAGACCACTACCCGCTTGTCGAGCCGCTGGTTCTGGCCGTAGGCCGCACGCGCGTTCAGGCCACTAGTCAATCGGGTGCTTGAGGATCGGTTTGCGGGCCGCGGCGACTTCATCGAGGCGCCGCACCGGGGTCTGGTAGGGCGCGTTCGGCAGATACTCGGGGTCGGCCTGGGCGCGAGCTAGGATCGCTTGCAGCACCGCGGTGTAGGCGTCCAAGGTCTCCAGCGACTCGGTCTCGGTCGGCTCGACCATCATCGCTTCCTTGACGATCAGCGGGAAGTAGACGGTCATCGGATGCACGCCGTAGTCAAGCAGCGCCTTGGCGATGTCGATGGTGCGCAGCCCATCGGGGGGTTGCGCCACAAACTCGTGCATATTGAGGCGGTCAAAGGCGATGCGCAAACCCGCCTCTTTGAGCTTGACGCGCAGGTAGTTGGCGTTGAGCACCGCTAGCGCCGAGACGCGCTTAAGCCCGTCAAGCCCCAGCGCCCGGATGTAGGTATAGGCCCGCACCAGGTTGCCGAAGTTGCCATAAAAGCTGCGCAGCCGCCCGATGGTGCGGGGGATATCGTAATTAAAGGCAAAGCCCGCCTCGGCCTTGGTCACCGTCGGCACGGGCAAATACTCTGCCAAGTGCGCCTTCACGCCAACCGGACCGGTGCCGGGGCCGCCACCGCCGTGCGGGGTGGTAAAGGTCTTGTGCAGGTTCAGATGCACTACGTCAAAGCCCATGTCGCCGGGGCGAGCACGGCCCACGATGGCATTAAGGTTGGCGCCGTCGTAGTAGAGCTGCGCTCCGGCCTCGTGCGCTAAGCGGCTGATCTCCAAAATCCTGGTCTCGAAGATGCCGAGGGTATTGGGGTTGGTCAGCATCACCGCCGCCACGTGCGGCCCGAGCGCCGCCTTAAAGGCCGCCAGATCGACCTCGCCGTCAGGGCCGGTAGGCAGCTCTTGCACCTCATAGCCGACCATTCCGGCGGTGGCCGGATTGGTGCCATGCGCGCCGTCGGGCACGATTACCACTCGGCGCTGAGCGCCTTCGCCATTAGCGTGGTGATAGGCGCGGATCATCAAGATGCCGGCCAACTCGCCGTGCGCCCCTGCCGCCGGCTGCAAGGTGATGGCGTCCATGCCGGTGATGGCCATCAGGTGGTTTTGCAGGTTATAGAGGAGCTCGAGCGCCCCCTGGATGGTAGCCGGGTCTTGGTAAGGGTGCAGGTCGCTAAAGAGCTTGGCCGCCTCCTCGTTGACCTTGGGGTTGTACTTCATAGTGCACGAGCCCAAGGGGTAGAAGTTGCCGTCGATGGAGAACTGCCGGTGCGCCAGCTGGGTATAGTGCCGCACCAAGTCGAGCTCTGATACTTCAGGCAGGCGTGGCGGCTCATGGCGCAGGTTCTCTGCCCCCAACAGCGCGACCAGGTCTACCTTTGGTGCAGCGGGCGGCTGCGCGGCGCGGCGGCCCGGCTGGCCGCGCTCGTAGATCACCGGGAAATCAGTCATGGGCAGCCTCCAGCGGGCGGGCTCGAGCCCGTATCTCGCGCAAGGCCGTTACTAAGGCCGCGATGTCCTGGTCGGAGGTAAGCTCACTAGCACTAAGCAGCACAGCATTGCCCAGCCCGTATTCCGGCGGCACCGGCACCCCGGCGTGGATGTCGCGCTCGGCCAGCAGTCGGCGGAACACGGTGGCATTAAGCGGCACCGGCAGCGCAAACTCGTTGAAAAACGGCTTGTCGGTCAGGGCAGCCAGGCCCGCCGTGCGCAAGGCGTCAGCCAACTGATGGGCCCGCGCCACGCTGGCCGTGGCCAGTTCGCGCAACCCCGCGGGCCCCAAGGCGGCCAGGTTCACAGCAGCCATCAGCGCCGTGAGCTGATGGTTCGAGCAGATATTCGACTTGGCCTTGCTGCGGCGGATGTGCTGCTCACGGGCTTGCAACGTCAATACGAAGGCCCGCTGGCCATCAACGTCCTGGGTCTGCCCTACCAGGCGACCGGGGAGCTGGCGTATTAAGGCCTCCGTGACCACCATGAAGCCGAAGCTCGGCCCGCCTAGGTTGAGCGGGTTGCCGATGGTCTGGCCGTCACCCACGGCGATATCGGCGCCAACTTCACCAGGTGACTTGAGCAGCGCTAGGCTGAGCGGCTCGACCGCGGCGACAAATAGTGCACCCGCCGCGTGGGCGGTCTCGGCCAGAGCCGCTATCGGCTCCAAGTAGCCCAGGTAGTTGGGGTTCTGAACGATGAGGCAAGCCACGTCCTGCCCCACTGCCGTCACCGGCGTGGTTAGCTCGGCTAGGGTGACGGTAGCGATCTCGGCCTCTATGGCGTGTAGGTAGGTGGCCAAAACCTCGCGTGACTCCGGGTGAACCCCCCGGCTTACTAGCACCTTACGGCGGCCGGTCTGGCGCAGGGCCAAGAGTGCCGCCTCCGCTACCGCCGAAGCGCCGTCGTACATGCTGGCGTTGGAGACCGGCAAGCCGGTGAGTTCCGCCATCATGGTCTGATACTCGAAGGTGGCTTGCAACACCCCTTGCGCCACTTCGGGCTGATAGGGGGTATAGGCGGTGACGAACTCGCTCTGCATAGCCAAGTGCGCCGTCACGGCAGGGATGAAGTGGCGCTGCGCCCCGCCGCCCAGGAAGTTCGGACCTTCAGCGCAATTCTTGGCCGCCAAGGCCCGCAGGTGCGCCAACAAAGCGACCTCATCAAGGCCCGCCGGTAGGTCGATTGGGGGCGACCTGAGCGCCTCCGGCAGATCGGCAAAGAGCGCCGCTAGCGAGTCCACGCCGATGACCTTAAGCGCCCTGGCGATATCCTTGTCGGTGTGGGGGGTGTAGTCCATCAGCTCTCCGTAGCCACCTGCCGGTAGCTCTCAGCGTCGAGCAGGTGGGCTAGCTCAGCGGGATTGCTCAGGTGGATCTTCAAGAGCCAGCCCTCGCCGTAAGGCGCACTGTTGATCGCCTCGGGGGCGTCGAGCAGCGCCTGGTTGACCGCAGTGATCTCGCCCGAGACCGGGGCGTAGATATCCGAAGCGGTCTTGACCGATTCGACCACGGCCACCGACTCGCCCGCCTTGACGCGGCGACCGACCTGCGGCAGTTCAACAAACACCACGTCGCCGAGCTGATCCTGAGCGAAGTCGCTGATACCTACGGTTACCACTTCGCCTTCCAGGCGGGCCCATTCATGGCTGGCGGCATATTTAAGATCGGTAGGGATGTTCATCATCGCTCCTTTAGCTTAAGAGACTGAGGGGTGGTAAAAGGGGGGTTTGACAACAGTTGCTGGGAGCTGTTGACCTCGCACCTCGACCGTCAGCAGGGTGCCCTGCTCGCTCAAAGGCGCTTCTAACCAGGCCATGGCGATGCTCTCACGGGTGAGCGGCGAAATGGTTCCCGAGGTGACCCAGCCCACCACGCGATCCCCCTTAGTGACGTGATAGCCTTGCCGGGCAATCCCGCGCTGCAAAAGCTTAAGGCCGACCAGCCAGTGGCGGCAGGGCGCGTCCCACATCGCCGCGCGACCGTAGAACTCCTTATCCTTGACCACCCAGGCGTAGTCGCTACAGAGGGGATTGGTATCGGCGGCAAACTCATGGCCAAAGAGCGGAAACCCTGCTTCAAGCCGAAGCGTGTCGCGCGCACCCAAGCCGCACGGCACCGCACCTGCGGCTATCAGGGCCTTGAAGATCGCCACGGAGTCATTAGGGCGGGCAAAAATCTCAAACCCCTCCTCGCCGGTATAGCCGGTGCGGGCCAGAGTTACCGGGTACTCGCCAAGGCGTGCTGGCAAGGTGCGGTTCTTCTTGACCGCTAGCAGATCGCCCTCGACCAGGCGGCTTAAGAGCAAGAGCGAGGTCGGCCCCTGCACTGCGATCAGCACCCAGGCCATCGACTCGTCAACAAGCTCTAACTCGTAAGGGGCGGCCAGCACCTGCAGGTGCGCCCATACCGCTGTACTATTGGCGGCGTTGCAGACCACCAGGTAGTCAGCCTCAGCCTGCCGGTAGATATAAAGGTCATCGATTAGGCCGCCGCGATCGTTGGGCAGCATCGAGTACTGCCCTGCGCCGACCTTGAGCTTGGCCGGGTCGTTAAGGGTGGCGTAGCTAAGAAACTCGGTCGCCTGAAGGCCGCGCACACAGATCTTACCCATGTGACTGACATCGAACAGACCACAGGCCTCACGCACCGCCAGGTGCTCCTGATTGATACCGGTGGGGTACTGGAGGGGCATCTCCCAGCCAGCAAACTCCACCATGCGCGCTCCAAGCGCCAAGTGTACTTGGTACAGCGGGGTCCGCTTCATAATCAGCACGATAACACGCCCCTCTCGCACATTGACATGGCAAAGTAGCCAATCCCTATCCGGGTCGCCCCTTCACCAGACATGGACTTAAAGCCCCAGCTCTAGCCGTGAGCAGTGTCAATCTATCCGATATACCAGCAGGTTGAGTATAACCCTTTGCAGCCCCTTCCGATAAGTATTATACTGAAGCTGGTGAGGCTGGCGAACGGCGAGGAGGAAATGAATGAGTCTCGATTACGTCAAGTTTACCCCTGGGTTTGAGAAATTCATGCCCAAAGAGTACCGCGATCTGGTTGAGCACGGGCCTTTCGGGAAAAAGGTCGGGGTTCCCCAAATGGGGACCTTCAAGGAGCTGCTGGAAGAGCACCCGATGTGCGCCGGCTGTGCCATGACGCTCTTCATCAGGCTGGCGGTTATAGCCTTCCCCAACCCCGAAGATACTATTACCGTAGGGACGGCCGGTTGCGGACGCCTAGCCCTCTCGCAAGCCGCCATCCCCTTTGTCTACGGCAATTACGGCGATACCAACGGGGTAGCAAGCGGACTCTCCCGAGGGCTTCGCTTGCGGTTTGGCGATAGACCCAAGGATGTAGTGGTGATGGCCGGCGACGGAGGCCTGGCCGACATCGGATTTTCCCAGGTGCTCCACTCCTGGCTCCGTAAGGAGCGGTTTACCACCATTATGCTGGACAATGAGATCTATGGCAATACCGGAGGTCAGGAGAGCGGCATGACTAACCGCGGAGTGGTACTCAAGATGGCGCCGTTGGGAAAGAAGTTCGACAAAACCAATATGGTTGAAATGGCCAAGGTCGCTGGCTGCGCTTATGTCGCTAGGGTGGTGCCGAGCAAGCCGAGCAGGGTTGCCAGTACCATCAAGAAGGCCGTGCTGATCGCCCGCGAAGTCGGACCGACCTATATCCAAGCCTACACTTCGTGTAACATTGAGTACGGGATTGCTACCGACAAGGTCTTGGAGGATGCCAAGAACGTCGAGGACGAGCGCTACCAGTTCTCGGAGTACATCACCGAAGAGGCCAAGCAATACCTGGCGCAACAGCACGAATACAAGGAGTATCAGGTTAAGCCATCGGTAAATAAGCCGCTGGAAGTCGGTGCTTAACAAGCACAAGGAGGTTTGTCATAGCTAAGCGGTTCAATATCAGAATGGCGGGTGTGGGCGGGCAGGGCGTGGTCACCGCCTCGCACATTTTGAGTACGGCAGTCATTAACGCCGGCGGCGAGAGCACCATCGTCCCCTTTTATGGCTCAGAGAAACGCATGGCCCCGGTAGAGAGCTATGTGCGGGTCTCGGACGAGCCGATTTACGAGGTTGGGGAGATTACCTTCCCTCACATCATCATCATCTTCCATCCGCAAGTTATAACGCACGGCAAGTCCTACACCATGCCGTTCTACTTCGGCCTAAAAGAGGATGGGGTGGCGCTAATCAATCACGAAGGGCCGATGAAGCTATCAAGAGATTATGCCCGCGAACTAGCGGAGCGCCGCGCGAAGCTTTTCTATCTGCCGGCCACAAGAATATCGTTGGAAGTCTCGGGGATGGACTTAGCCACCAATATGGCCTTGATGGGAGCGATTGGCTGCATCACCGGCTTGACCAATCTGGACGCTTTGAGCCAGGCAGTGCAGGATAGGTTCCTGGGCAAAGGTTTCGTGGTCTCTGGTGGAACGGCGGCACTGGACAGCGTGGTGGAGAGGAAATTTAAAAAGAAGCAGGAACTGATCGATAAAAATATCGCGGTGATAGAGGCTGCTTGGAAGTTCGCAGCCGATCACGGCTGGGGTGAAATCTCTAAGTCAGCCAATCCAGTCGAGGCTGTCGCCATGATTAAGACCTGATTTTTGAAAAAGAGGAGTCTATGTACCTGGTAGCCGACATAAACGTCGAAATTTGTGCGCAAACCGGTTGTAAGCTCTGTATGCAGTTTTGCCCCGAGCCGAATACCATCCTCTATAACGATCGGTTGGGTAAGTACGGAGCGGCCTATGTGGTGGTAGATCGCTGCAAAGGTTGCGGCCAGTGTACTTGGGTCTGTGACAATATGTCCAAAAACCATGCTATTAAAATGGTGATGATCGATCAACTGTCCGTGACTGCGCTCACCGAAAACGTGCTGTACGGTGAGAGGTCCACTACCGTCTTGCCCACTCCAACAACTCCAACGACATAAGCGCGAGCAGACAGAGGCATGCCGATGATAGAGCAGACGCGAGAAAAGATTATCGTCCCCGGACCGGCGGGATACCATCCACCGTCCGCGGCGCAGCTGGGTGTTACCTTGCCTGAACCAGGCCAGGGCTTGTGGTACGGACACCATGAGGATGAAGAAGTGGTGATGCGAGAAATTGCTTACCAGATGCTGACCAGGCCTAATGCCACCATTTTCCCTGGTCCTCTGGCGCTCTGGGCCTGGAACCAACACGCAGTAGACAGGGCCAGAGCGGTTCTGGAGATCGCAGCACAGATTCCTAACGTAATGATTATCCCCATGCCCGACTACCGCCCGAAGTACCCCAAGATCGATCCCGAGGAGGTAATTAATCCCAACCATCCAAACCTGACGATTTGGGGCAACAGGATTGAAGCCTGCATCTTCGTGGGTGTGCATTGCCACTATGCCAATCTCACGCTGAAGATGATTCGGGCCGGGACTAGCTGTTGCACTATCGCGCTGTGCGCCGAACAGGGGCATGAAGACGCCATGCTAAGCATCCGCGATGCCAACGCGACCAAACTGCTTCGGTTGGCTCAGGTCGTGAAGCGGGTACGCGAAGAGATGGGCCTAGAGTTACCTGAAAACGGCGAGAACGTCCGCTTTACCGGTACTCAGTCCAGGATACACGGCGGCAAGACTCACACCAATCCCCTCGAGTTCATGTCGCTTTCAGCCGATCTGGCCGGGGCTGCGGCTTACGGACACCGGCCGGAAGGTATGGAGAGCGAATCCTAGAGGCTATGTATATGAAATCTCCGCAATCCGAAGTCAAAACCAGCGGCCCCAGCGTTGGCGAAACAGCTCCACACTCCCCCGAAGACGCCAAAGACCCTCACGCTGAAGCCAAGAAGCAGCGCGTAGTCACACCGGAATACCTGTTTTTAGAAGCGCCGCGAACTCGCGAATTCATCACCGGCAGCGAAGCCGCCAAGGAGGCGGTGCGCCGTTCGAATGTGGATTTTTCGGTGGCCTACCCCATCTCGCCGCAAAGTGAGACCATGCAGCTAGTCGGTGTGCTGTACGGTGAGGGCTACGTCAAGGAATACTATCGCGGCGAGGAGGAGTACGGCGTAATGTCGGCTATCGCTGGCGCCTCTCGAGCCGGGGTGCGCTGCTTTACCGCCACCGCCGGACCCGGCACCTTGCGTAGCATCGAGGCTATCGCCTCGTGGCCCGGCCATCGGCTGCCAGCCGTAATTTTGTTTACCTGCCGGGTGGTCAACGCCCCACTGGCGATTCAGCCAGACAACATCGAAATTAGCTATCTCTTGAACTGCGGGATGATTCTCTTCCACGCCGAAAATCAGCAGGATATGTTCGATTTTCTTATGAAGAGCTTCATCATCAGCGAGATGAACGACGTTACCCTACCGGTCGGCGTGGCCTGTGATGGCTTCTTTGTGACTCATGCCCGTGGCAATGTAGCGATGCCGGATCGGAGCCTCAAGCTTCCACCGCGCGATGCCTGGGGTGGTGCGGTTCCGGTACTAGACGCAGAGAACCCGCCAGCTCGGCTCTCCCGCGATGCGCCGGTACAGAAGTCCAACTTTATGGCTTATAACATTCATGCTGTCTGGCAGCAGGAGGTTTGGGCAGCGGTAGAACGCTCGCGCAAATACATCCACAGGTACTTAGATGGGCTGTGTGTGGCCGAAAACACTGAGGCGGCGGACGTCATCCTGATTGCGTCTGGCAGTGCCGTGGCCCAGTCCCGCGAGGCGATCAGGCTGTGCCATGAGAAGGGTATAAAAGTCGGCCTAATCAAGATCCGCTCACTGCGCCCCTTCCCCATCAACGAACTTCGGCAGCTTTGCGCTAATGCCAAGCTGATCGTGATTCCGGAGTTCAACTACTTAGGCTGGCTGGCCAAGGAGGTCGCGGCGGCGATTTACGGGCACTCCAAAGCCAAAATTATCGCCGGACCCCACGTCTACGGCGGTCAGTCCATGCCAGTGGAATTGATTGTGGATGAGGTCGAGTCGGCACTGACTGGCAAGCGATCCACCAATGTGCCGCTGTCTCAGATCATGGGCGGAGACGAAACCGACCCCGCTGCCCTGGACCACTTTTTGCGCAACATCTGATCATAGCACCTGCTCAGCAGCTCTTTAGCTATTAGCCCTAGCTAAAGGCTAATAGCTTACACCACAACTCATAAGGATCAACTCGGTTTGGGAGGCTCGATCGCCAACTTTTCCGCAGGGGCGTGCCTCGGCCATGTTACGCTGAAGTCGCCATGGTAGACACTAATCTGACGGTGATAGACCATCCGCTGATCCAGCACAAGCTTGCTATTTTGCGCGACAAAAACACCAACGTGCGTGATTTTCGGGCGCTCTGCACCGAGATCAGCATGTTGATGGCCTTCGAAGCCATGCGGAACCTACCCCTTGAGGAGGTGATGGTCGAAACACCCTTGGCGCTAGCCAAAGCCCGGCGGCTGGCAGGTAAAAAGTTGGCCCTGGTAGCCATCTTACGGGCCGGGTTGATCATGGTGGACGGGATTCTCAATTTGGTACCCACAGCGCGGGTCGGCCATATCGGTCTTTATCGCGACCCGAAGACGCTAAAACCGGTGCAGTACTACAGCAAGCTACCTGCTGACATAGCCGAGCGGGACGTGTTCGTGCTCGACCCGATGCTGGCTACCGGCGGGAGCGCCGCAGCGGCCATCCGCCTGCTTAAAGAGCAGGGGGCCAAAAGCATCCGGTTGCTGTGCATCATCGGGGCACCGGAGGGAAAAGCGGTAGTCCACCGCGAGCACCCTGAAGTAGAGATCTTGCTGGCGGCCCAAGACGAGCGCCTAAACGAGCACGGCTATATCATGCCGGGTCTGGGTGATGCCGGCGACCGCATCTATGGCACGCGCTAGGGTTCTCATGCCCAGAACATTTCTCGGCGTAAAATAGGTCGTGCGCGAGTATCTTTTCTCTTATCTGCCGATCGCTGCTGGCGCGTTCTGTGTAGCGCTTATCGGGGTAGCGCTGTTTGTACCGCAACTTCGGCGCTTTGCGCTGCGCATCGGGGCGGTGCAAGACGGAGGAAAACCACACGGCAGGGGCCTGCGCATGCACAGCGGCAAGGTGCCTAATATCGGCGGTATCGCTATCTTTGCCGGTTTCATCGTGGCGCTGCTGGTCGGCTCAGTGGTTGACAGCCTGTCCGGCCGCCACCTGCTCGAGCCTTATCGGGTGCAACTGCTGGCGATCGTGCTCGGCGCGGCGCTGATGACGCTGGTAGGGTTTATCGACGACCTCTGGGAGGTACCGCCCGCCATGCGCCTGGGGACGCAGTTCGTAGCAGCCGGGATTTTGGTCGTCAACGGTGTAAAGATCGACTTCATCACCAACTTTCTGGGCGATACTCCCTATATCTTTTTTGGCGAACCGCTGGCGATAGCGGTAACGATCTTATGGGTGGTGGGCTTTACCAACGCCTTTAACTTCATCGACGGGTTGGATGGCCTCTCTTCCGGCATCGCTACCATCGCCAGTTTTAGCCTTCTGGCGGTGGCCTTACAGCTTGATGACCGGGGGGCAGCGGTGCTGCTGCTCGCCGCGCTAGCCGGGGCAGCACTAGGCTTCTTGCGCCATAACTTCAACCCCGCCACCATTTATATGGGCGATTCGGGGGCCTACCTGCTCGGCTATACCCTGGCGGCGGTCAGCGTCTTGGGGGCGCTCAAGGTCACTGCGGCGGTAACAGTGGCGGCGCCGATTCTGATCCTGGCTCTGCCGGTGGTAAATATCACCCAGGTCACGCTGCGGCGCCTCTGGCGCGGCGCTAGCCCGGCGCTAGCCGCCAACGATCACCTGCACGACATGATTCGCGAGCGCAGCGGCTCTAAGCGCCTAACAGTCGTGATCTTGTGGTTAGTAACATTGCTACTCGGAGTAATGGGCATGATGATCTCACGCACGCCCCCGGAGCTGATGTACCTGACTATTGCGGCTACTGTGCTGCTGATTGCGGCAGTGAGCCTGATGCGCCTGCGCGACGCAGCCCGCGAGAGCGCCGCCGCTTGAAAGCCCGAGTGTGCGTGGCCTTCGGCACTCGCCCGGAGGCTTCCAAAATGGCGCCGGTGATCAAGGCGCTGCAACACCAGGGCAGCGTGACACCACTGGTACTGGTTACCGGACAACACCGCGAGCAGCTCGATATGATGCTTAAGCTCTTTGCCATCACGCCGGATGCCGACCTAGCAGTGATGACCGAGCGGCAGACGCTCCCCGAGCTGTTAGGCCGCTTGGTGCCGCACGCTGCCGCCGCCTTGCGCAAACTTAAGCCTGATTACGTGCTGGTGCACGGCGACACCATGAGCGCCTTTGCCGTGGCGCTGGCGGCATTTTTTGAGCAGCTTCCAGTAGCCCACGTCGAGGCTGGCTTGCGCTCCTTCAGCCTGGCCGAGCCTTTTCCAGAAGAGGCTAACCGCCGCCTCATCGACGTGCTGACCGACCTCGATCTGCCACCGACCCCGCTGGCCAAGGCCAACTTGCTCCGTGAGGGGAAGCACCCGGCGCGCATGGTGGTCACCGGGAACACGGCCGTGGACGCCGTGCGAGAGATCGCCCGGCACGCCGCCTTACCGAGCCATCTCCCCCCCGGACCCTACGTGACCGTGACCATGCACCGGCGCGAAAACCTGCCGGTCATGCGCGGCCTGGCCGAAGTGCTGGCAGCCGAAGCCCGGGCCCACCCGGAGCTGACCTTCGTCTATCCGGTCCACCTCAACCCAGCGGTGCGCGAGGCGGTGTGGGGGGTCTTGGAGGACGTGCCAAACTTTATCTTGGCTGAGCCTTGGGACTACGCCCCGCTGGTGGCGCTGATGCAGGCCTCAGAGTTGATCATTACCGATTCGGGAGGGATGCAGGAGGAAGGGGCGGCGCTCGGGGTGCCGGTGGCGGTGTTGCGCAATGTAACCGAGCGCCCTGAGGGGTTAGCAGCTGGCGTGCTCAGGCTGGCTGGTAACGAGCCAGAGCAGGCGAGGGCCGTGCTTGCCGAACTGCTCTCAGACGCCACCTTGCGCGCCAGTATGCGCCAGCGCCCCAACCCCTACGGTGACGGCCGGGCCGGCGAGCGGGTGGCGCAGGCGGTGGCCTGGCGGCTGGGCTTGGCAGCGCGGCCCCCCGACTGGCTCCCTAGCTGATCGGCACTTCGCTAAACATCCCGTGCCAGCCGCACTGCTGACAGCTTACCCGGCTGGCCTCATCCCACTCGGCGTCACTAAGGCGCTCGCTAACTACGCGCAGGCTGTTCTCGCTCAGGTCGAACACGATGCCATGCGTCAGTTCAGCCTGGCAGCACACATCTAGGGTGTAACTGCCACAGACGGGACAGAGCGACTGTAAGTGGGAGCGGTCGGTGGTGGCCACGTTCCAGGTTATAACAGGGCAGCTCTTACAAAATCATTACAGCTGGTTTGATCCTGCGGGTGCTCGCAGGACTACCAATCGTCGTCCAGGGCGTCTTGGCAGCGATGATGCCGGCGCTTAGCCGACTCAGTATTTATGACAACTGCTGCAGGTGCCAGCACTACCCCCAACCCTAGCAAGAATGCGGATTTTCACGGCTTACCACCGGCAAGCTCTGCTATACTCACGACTATGTTGGAGCCGTCGCTCGAGCTCTACGGAGACTCCTACAGCAAGGTAGACGCCCTGTTAAGCGAGCTACTGGCACGCAGCCACGCTCGCTACGCCATGATTGTGGACCTCAAGGGGTTCGTGCTGATGCACGCCAGAGCCCTCTGGGCCCCTAGGCCGCCGTCACT
>Ga0208609_100365_pt1 | contig 18099 bp, 15 predicted proteins | sample SubbioR11_8A_Apr_FD_184813 | JGI IMG/M metagenome (GOLD analysis project Ga0208609, IMG submission 184813) | Serpentinite rock and fluid subsurface biosphere microbial communities from McLaughlin Reserve, California, USA - CR11_8A_Apr (SPAdes) | ecosystem: Environmental > Terrestrial > Deep...
GGCGGTCGCCGGCGCGGCCATCGGCACCGTCGCCGGGATCTTCATGGGGCTGGTCGGGCTGCTGTTCATGCCGCTGCTGGGCGCCGCGGTCGGCGAGTTCCTCGCCCGCCGTGACCACCGCCGCGCCGCCCACGTCGGCGTCGCGACCTGGCTGGGCATCATGGTCGGGCTGGTCGCCAAGGTCGTGCTGGCCTTCGTGATGGTCGGCGTGCTCGTTGCGGCGCTGTTGATCTGACCCCCGGCGGCGCAGCGAGCGGGCGGCGGCTGTCACGGTTTTGTCACGGTTTCGGCCTAGGGTAAGCACCGATCCGGCCGGCGCTTGCTGCGAGCCGGGCCCCGAACCGAAAGGACTGCCGCCGATGATCTCGATCGCCCACCGCGTCTACGCCCTGGCCCCGATCGGCGTGCCGACCGAGCTGCCCGGGGCCGGGACCTCGCTCGAGAACCCCTACGCCTACGATGCCGCCGCGCGCGAGATCAAGGCGCTGGCCGGGCGCGGCTGCACCGAGGTGCTCAGCGAGCGCCACGGCCGCGCGGCCGACGGCAAGCCGGTGATCCTGCACCTGGTATTCCGGCGCTTGAGCTGAGCGGCTTGAGCCGCGGCGTCAGCCCCGGGGTCAGCGCGGCGCAGCAACGGTTGCGCGCGTGCGCGAGCGCGTGCGCGCGGTGCTCGGCGTCAGCCCCGGGGTCAGCGCGGCGCAGCAACGGTTGCTCCGGCGGCTGAGGTCAGCAGCGTGGTCGCGGCGCTGTGTGTCGCGCAGCTCCCGATGAACTCGCCCCCGATCAGGCCGATGTCGAGCGCTGGGTGCAGCGTGCGGCTGGCGTAGTGCAGCAAGCCAGTGCGCTGCGACTGCGCCTCGCGGGTCAGCGCATCGAGTGCATCTTCGCGGACTCCCGCATCGTGCATCACCGGTGCGACGGTGACCCCACACCAATTTCCGCCAAGGCGAGCGCAAAGAGTTCATTGCGATGGTGAATGCCCAGCCGTTCGAAGGCGCGGTCACGGTAGGTCTTCACCGTACCGGATGAAATGCCGAGGTCGGCGGCGATGCCGTCATGCGTCCAGCCCTTCAACAGCCGCGCGCAGACCTCGCGCTCCCGCGGCGGCAGACGCTCCAGCAGCCCCGCCGCCGGCTGCTCCTTCTGGCGCAGCGCGATGTGGCGCTCGACAGCCGTCAGGACGAGCGGACTCACGCGCCGAACCCGGTCAACTTCTTCGTCGGCGAATTCTGGCTGCGACTCATGGCGGAAGAGGTTGATGGCCAGAAGGCCAGAGTCCGAGCACAGGGTCGAGATGGAGAGCCGCTCCTTCAGCCCAGCGCGGCCGTAGATCTCTGCCCGGTGGCGCATCGGGAACTCACTTGAGTGCCGGTGCAGGAGCGCCGAACGATGCACCGTGAGGTGATCGCGTACTGGCTGAAAGCTGTCATCGAAGTGATACAGCGACTCCCGATAGACCTCCCAGCACCGCCGTGTACGGTCTGGTATGCCGATTGAGCCGAGAGCATGCAGCACCGGTGGCGCGTCAACAAACAGCCGGTAGATGGCCCAGGCGGCCGCTGGAACCCAGCGGTTGAAATGCCGCAACCCGTCGGTGCCGAACAAATCAGAGCCGATGCAGCCGACCAGTCCCGCCATGGCGACCACGGCAGACTCCTGGGCTGTCAGGGTCAACCCAGGGGGCGCAGGCTCGGGGATCGAGATCAGTTGCATGGAAGGTGAGGGCGTCCCCATCGTGGAGGACAGTGTGCAAATCTCGTTTAATCTAACCTCAACGCGCCTTCTCGTTAACCCGAATAAACCCTTGCATACAACAGTGCACGGCTACCCTCATGCCCAGTCCTACACCAGCTATCGCATCGCTGTCTGACATCCAGCGCATCAGCGAAGGGTCCTACGATGCATTTATGCACCACCGACGAATTCTGGAAGCACTGGAGTGCGTCGAACGAAGCCACACTGGACGGATCGCGCTGACCGGAATTGACAGTACGGATTGCACCGACGCCCCGCGCCGCTGGACCTATGCTCGCCTGGTTGCCGACGTCCGCCGCGCCGCCAACCTGTTCCATCGTCTCTCGGAAGGTGGACCGGCCCGCGTCGCGTTGCTGCTGCCTCCGATGCCCGAGACGCACCTGGCGTTATGGGGCGCTGAGACGGCCGGAACCGCCTGCCCGATCAACTTTCAACTGCAACCGACGCACATCGCTGAACTCGTTAAGGCGCTCGATGCCAACATCCTGATCGCCCTGGGGCCTGCCCCGGACCTCGATATCGCCGATAAGCTCGATGCCGTGCGTGAATCCTGTTCCGGGTTGCGCCACATTCTGCATGTGGCGGCGGGGCCGACGCTACCACTGAACCCCGGCCAGCGAGACTTCGTTGCCGAGCTTGCAGCTGAGGATGGTTCTCGGCTCCTGTTCAAGGAGCCGCTGGACTGCGCCGCGGCGATATTCCACACCGGTGGAACAACCGGCGCACCGAAGCTGGCTCAGCACACTCACTGCAACCAGTTGCACGCGGCCTGGGGTGCCGCCTGCATGTTCGGCACACAACCTGCCGATGTCGTGCTCAATGGGTTTCCGATGTTCCACGTCGCCGGCTCCTTCGTGTATGGCCTGTCGACGTTGCTCGCGGGGGGTGAGGTTGTCCTGCCGACGCGTACCGGGCTGCGCAACGCAGCATTCATGACAAGGTTCGCCGAGTTCGTGGAGCGCTACGGTGTGACGCTGCTCGCCGCAGTGCCGACCGTCATTGCGAGCCTGCTCGCGATGAATATGCGATCTTCGGCGCTGACTGGCGTCCGGGCCTTGCTGACGGGCGGCTCGCCGCTACCCGACGAACTGGCCGCAGCTTTCGAGGCCCGCCACGGGATTCCCGTGAGGAACATCTTCGGCATGACCGAGAGTGCCGGAGTCATCAGCATCGAACCGCTGTCTGCACCACGCACTCCGGGGTCGTGCGGGTTGGCCTTGCCCTTCACCGAAGTGGCAGTCCTCAGACCGGACGGGACGAGAGCCAATCCGGGCGAAAGTGGAGTCCTGAGCATACGTGGCCCCAATGTCAGCCCCGGCTATACAGACCCGACGCGCAACGGTGGTACATTCGAAGATGGCTGGCTGATCAGCGGCGACCTGGGCCATCTTGACGGTCAAGGCCGCGTATTCGTTACCGGGCGCGCCAAGGATGTGATCATTCGGGGGGCTCACAACATTGACCCGGGGATGATCGAGACCATTCTCATGCGGCACCCCAGCGTGATGCTCGCGGCCGCGGTTGGCGAGCCAGATGCATACGCGGGCGAGCTCCCCGTTGCTTTCGTGGCGCTGAAGCCTGGCGAGCAAGTGTCACCGGATGAACTGCTGAAGTTCGCGGCGCCACTGATTGCCGAGCGACCAGCCATACCAAAAAGGATTTACATCGTCACCGACATGCCGGTGACTGCGGTCGGGAAAGTCTACAAGCCGCGTCTGCGCACAAATGCAATCAGGCATGCGATGACGTCGCTTGTTGCGCAGCATCGGCTGGGCGATCGTGTCGACGTCGAGGTGGAAGAATCGGCCGGCGGGCTCTTGGTTCGCTACCTGGTGCCGGATGCAGATGCGGAAGCCAAGATCAAGGACATGATGAGGCCTTTCGCAATCACGTATGCCATCGTGCCGAGGACCGCAGGATGACTGAACCTGTCCAGATGAATAGCACAGGACATGTGCTGTGCATCACGCTCAATGCGCCTGAGCGGCGCAATGCACTCACGCCGGAGATGCTGTGCCGACTGGCAGACGCGTTCATCTCTTTTGCGCAGGATCCATTGCTACGGGTCGCGGTGGTGACTGGCGCCGGTGAACAAGCCTTTTGTGCTGGCGGCGATCTCGCCCGCACTTTACCGTTACTGACAGGCGACCGCTCGCCCGAGGACGACTGGGACCGCCGGCTGTTGGCGGAGCCGCAGGTCTTGGCGGTATCGGGACTGCGTGACTTTCCGCTGGACAAGCCGGTCTTGGCTGCGATCAACGGCCATTGCCTGGCTGCCGGCCTTGAACTGATCCTCGGCACCGATATTCGGATCGCATCTGAGCGCGCGCGCTTCGGTCTGCCAGAGGTTCAACGTGCGTTGCTGCCATTTTCCGGATCGATGGCGCGCTTGCCTCGTCAAGTTCCGCATGCGAATGCCATGCAATTGCTCTTGACCGGCGACTCGATCGCCGCTGGCGAGGCGCTCCGGATTGGCCTCGTGAACGAGGTCGTATCGCACGACCAGGTTCTCGCTCGCACAATGGCCGTTGCACAGCGCATCGCCCAGAATGGCCCACTGGCCGTGCGTGCGATCAAGCGAACGGTGGCAGCCACCAGTGGTCTGCCATTGGCGCTTTCCTACGACCACGAGAATGCCGCGTGGCGCGAGGTGCGAGCAAGCGCAGACGCGCGTGAAGGGCCTCGCGCGTTTGTCGAGAAGCGCAGACCTCGCTACGAGGGCCGCTGATGATCGCAGCTACGCACCATCGCGCTCAGTCACCCCTGAATCCAGAGACCCTCACGATCTCGGCCCAGCGCTGTGCCTCGCTGCGCAGGATCCGATCAGTATCTGCTCGCGAGGCACCGGAGACGCTGAAGCTCGCTTCACTGATCCTCTGGCGAGTTTCCGCAGTTTGCAGTGCGGCGAGGATCTGCTCGTTGAGCATGTCAAGTACGGGCACGGGCGTTCCGGTGGGCGCCATCACCGCGAACCAGCTCGCGATGTTTATCCTTGGATGGCCCGCCTCAGTAAAAGTCGGCACGTCGGGCAGCAGGGTCGGGCGCTGCGCAGCCGTTGTGGCCAACGCGCGGAGTCGGCCACCTTGGACTTGGGCAGCGCCTAGCGCGGTCGAGACGAACGCTCCTGCAATGTCGCCATTCACCAGTGCCATGATGACGTCGCCGGTCGCGCGGTAATGAATGGGCTCTATCTTGATGCCCACTGCTTCGCCGAACATCATTGTGAGGAAGTGCCCCGAAGTGCCAGCACCGAACGTGCCGAAGTTGACGGGGTCAGCCCTGCCCCTGTGAGCTTGAATAAAGTCGGCGACATTCGTTGCTGGAGACGCTGCCGGCACGACCAGCAGGAAGTGGATCCGGGCTACCTCGGTCACACCGATGAAATCCCGCGCGGGGTCGTACGGCAGCCTGCTGAAGGCGGCAGGCGCGATGGCCAGCGAGCCGACATCCCCGAGCAGGAGGCTGTAGCCATCGGCGGGGCTTCTGGCCACGTTCTGCGCAGCGATCCGCCCGCCAGCGCCGGTGCGGTTGTCGACAATCACCTGCTGTCTCAGCAAATCGCCGAGCCGTGGCGCCAGTAGTCGGGCAAGTGTGTCTGGTGCAGTGCCTGGCGCAAACCCCACCACGAGACGGACTGACCGGGTGGGGTATGTCTGCGACCAGGCGGTGGGCAAGGCGAAAGCAAGCGTCGATGCTGCGGCTGCGGCGAGCGCAAACCGGCGACGGGCAATTGGCGTGGGCATGTGCGGTGTCTCCATCCGGTGGACGGCAGAGTCTCGTCAATCCGGCCACATCAGCGTGTCCCCTGCAATGGAGACAAGCCCGCCAAGTTGCTGCATCACCAACGCCTGTGGCTGATGAGGCCGCCTCTGCCGCGCTGGACTCGACCGATCAGACTGGGCGCGCAGCGGCCGCCGCCGCAGTCGCGACCTGCAGCAGTTGCGCGACGACGGCGATGGCGATGACCTCGGGCTGCTTGCCGGCGATGCCGGGCACGCCGACCGGGCAGGTCAGCCGCGCCAGCACTTCGGGCGCGATGCCGCGCGCGGCCAGCCGGTGCTCGAAGCGCGCGCGCTTGCTGCGCGAGCCGATCAGCCCGCACCAGCCGAAGTCGCCGCGGCGCAGCACGGCCTCGACGATGCCCAGGTCCAGCGCGTGGCTGTGGGTGAGCACCAGGTAGTACGCGCCCGGCGGCGCGGCGCGGACTTCGGCCGCGGCGGCTTCGGTGGCCAGCGCCTCGATCTGCGGGGCGAGCGCGCGCGCCGCGAAGTCGGTGTCGCGTTCGTCGACCCACTGCACGCGGCAGTCGAGGCCGGCGAGCAGCGTCGCGACGGCGCGGCCGACATGGCCGGCGCCATGGACCTGCAGCCAGAAGCGCGGCGCCGGCTCGGGCCATTGCGCGAGCGTGGCTGCCGACAGCGGCTGCGTGCGCAGTCTCAGCGCGCCGCCGCAGCACTGGCCCAGCGAGGGCCCGAGGACGACCGGCCAGTCGTCGACGTCGGCGGCCGCCGCGGCCAGCCGCGCGCGCGCGCGCCCGATGGCCTGCAGCTCCAGGTGGCCGCCGCCGATCGTGCCGGCGACCGCATCGGCGGCCACCAGCATGCGCGCGCCAGCCTCGCGCGGCACCGAGCCGCGGTGCTCGAGCACGAGCACGACCATCGCGGCCCGGCCGGCGGCCAGCCAGGCGCGCGCCGTCGCGCGCAGCGCGGCCTCGGTCATCCGCGATCCGGCAGCAGGCGGGCGCGCACCGCGTCGACCGCGGCCAGCACCGCCTCGGGCGTGGCCGGAGCGCGCAGCGGCGGGTCGATGCGGTGGTCGCCGACCGCCGAGACCGCATCGCGGATCGCCAGCAGCACCGAGAACGCCAGCAGCAGCGGCGGCTCGCCGACGGCCTTGCTGCGGTGGATGCTGTCGGCCGGGTTGGCGCCCTCGTGCAGCCGCACCTCGAACACCGGCGGGCAGTCGTTGGCGGTCGGGATCTTGTAGGTGCTCGGCGCGTGGGTGGCCAGGCGGCCGGTCTGCGGGTGCCAGACGAGTTCCTCCATCGTCAGCCAGCCCATGCCCTGGATGAACGCGCCCTCGATCTGGCCGATGTCGATGGCCGGGTTCAGCGAGCGACCGACGTCGTGCAGCAGGTCGGCGCGCAGCAGCCGCGACTCGCCGGTCAGGGTGTCGACCACGACCTCGCTGAGCGCCGCGCCGTAGGCGTAGTAGAAGAACGGCCGGCCCTGCAGCCGCTCGCGGTCCCAGTGCAGGCCGGGCGTGGCGTAGTGGCCGTCGCTCCAGAGCTGGACGCGGGCGAGGTAGGCGCGGCGCACGACCTCGGCGAAGGCCAGCCGCAGGCCGCCGGCCTCGACCGCGTCGTCGGCGAAGCGCACTTGCGCGGCCTCGACGCCGGTCTGCGCGGCGAGCAGCGCGGCCAGCCGCTCGCGGATGCAGCGCGCGGCGGCCTGCGCGGCCTTGCCGTTGAGGTCGCTGCCGGTCGAGGCGGCGGTCGCCGAGGTGTTGGCGATCTTGTGGGTGTCGGTGGCGCTGACGCGCACGCGCGCCAGGCCGATGCCCAGCTCGTGGGCGACGACCTGCGCGACCTTGGTGTGCAGGCCCTGGCCCATCTCGGTGCCGCCGTGGTTGACCAGCACCGAGCCGTCGGTATAGACATGGACCAGCGCGCCGGCCTGGTTGTAGTGGGCGACGTTGAACGAGATGCCGAACTTGACCGGGGTCAGCGCCAGGCCGCGCTTGAGCACCGGGCTGGTCGCGTTGTACGCAGCCGTCGCCGCGCGCCGCGCCGAGTAGTCGGCCTGGGTGGCCAGCCGCTCGACGATCTCGTCGACGATGTTGTCCTCGACGACCTGCCCGTAGGGCGTCACGTTGCGCTCGCGGGTGCCGTAGAAGTTGACGCGCCGCACCGCGAGCGGGTCGCGGCCGAGCTGCCGCGCGAGGCTGTCGAGGATCATCTCGACGGCCAGCGCGCCCTGCGGGCCGCCGAAGCCGCGGAATGCGGTATTGCTCTGGGTATGGGTCTTCGCGCAATAGCCGTGCAGCGCGACGGCGGGCAGCCAGTACGCGTTGTCGAAGTGGCACAGCGCGCGCGTCATGACCGGGGCCGAGAGGTCGGCGCTGCAGCCGGCGTTGGCGATCAGCGTGACCTCGGCGCCGAGGATGCGGCCCTCGTCGTCGTAGCCGACCTCCCAGTCGAACTCGAAGCCGTGGCGGCGGCCGGTGATCAGGAAGTCGTCGTCGCGGTCCAGGCGCAGCTTGACCGGGCGCTGCAGCCGCACCGCGGCGACCGCGGCGACGCAGGCGAACAGCGCCGACTGCGACTCCTTGCCGCCGAAGCCTCCGCCCATGCGCCGGCACTGCACCTGCACCTGGTGCGCCTGCCAGCCCAGCGCGTGGGCGACGACCTGCTGCATCTCGCTCGGGTGCTGCGTCGAGCAGTGCAGCAGCAGCGTGCGGTCCTCCTGCGGCAGCGCGTAGCTGATCTGGCCCTCGAGGTAGAACTGCTCCTGCCCGCCGAGGCTGAAGCCGCCCTGCAGCCGGTGCGGCGCGGCGGCGATCGCCGCGCGCGCGTCGCCGCGCGCGAGGTGCATCGGCGGCACCACATACTGCTGCTCGGCATGCGCCGCGCGCGCCGTCAGCACCGCCGGCAGCGGCTCGGCCGTGATGACCTCGGCGGCCAGCGCGGCGGCGCGGCGGGCCAGCTCGCGGTCGGTGGCGATCACGGCAAACACCGGCTGGCCGAGGTAGACCAGCTCGTGCGTGGCGAGGATCGGGTCGTCGTGGACGATCGGCCCGCAGTCGTTGACGCCGGGGATGTCGGCCGCGGTCAGCACCGCGACGACGCCGGGCAGCGCGCGCAGCCGCTCGACGTCGACCGCCAGCAGCCGCCCATGGGCCAGCGGCGACAGGCCGAGCGCGGCGTGCAGCGTGCCGGCGGCCTCGGCGATGTCGTCGGTGTAGGTCGCCGCGCCCGCCACATGCAGGTGCGCCGACTCGTGCGGCAGCGCGCTGCCGACCACGCCCGCGGGCGCCAGCGGCGGGGCCGGGTCGCGCTTCATGGCTGCAGCACCGGGTTGACGACGCGGACCTGGGTCGCCGCGGCCGGCAGCGGCTGCTCGCTGCGGGTCTGCAGCCAGCAGCGCAGCAGCAGGTTGCGGGCGACGCGCAGGCGGTAGCCGGCGCTGCCGCGCAGGTCGGTGAGCGGGGTGTAGTCGGCGGCCAGCGCGGCCATCGCCGCGTGCACGGTCGCTTCGCTCCAGGGCTGGCCACGGACCGCGGCCTCGGCCTGGGCGGCGCGCTTGACGACCGCCGCCATGCCGCCGTAGGCGAAGCGCGCGTCGGCGACGCGCCCGCCCTCGAGGGTCAGCGCGAACGCGGCGCAGACCGCCGAGATGTCGCTGTCGAAGCGCTTGCTCAGCTTGTACGCGCGCACCACGGTGGCCGCCGCCGGCAGCGGCACCTCGATGGCCTCGACGAACTCGCCGGGTTCGAGCCGGTTGACCTGGTAGTCGACGTAGAAATCGTCGAGCGCGAGCCGGCGCTGCCGCGGGCCGTGGCGCAGCAGCAGGCGCGCGCCCAGCGCCATCAGCACCGGCGCGCCGTCGCCGATCGGCGAGCCGTTGGCGAGGTTGCCGCCGAACGTGCCGGCGTGGCGCACCGGCGGCGACGCAAAACGCAGCCAGACTTCGGCCAGCGCCGGCACACGCGCGGCCAGCGCCGCCCAGGCGTCCTCGAGCGAGGCCGCGGCGCCGATCGTCAGCACGCCCTCGTGCTCGGCGATGCGCCGCAGCGGCGCGACCGCGCCCAGGTGGATCAGCAGCGGCAGCGCGCGCCCCTGCTTGTTGACCCAGACGCCGATGTCGGTGGCCCCGGCCAGCAGCCGCGCCTGCGGCTGCGCGGCGCAGGCGGCGGCCAGCGCCTCGACGCTGCGCGGGGCGAGGCAGCGGTCGAGCGCGCCGGTGGCCGGGTTGCGCGCGGCGTAGTCCAGCGGCGCGTCGGCGGCCAGCGTGCGCAGCGCGGCCGCCAGCGCGGCGGTGTCGAGCCGCTGCGGCGGCAGCTCGAACATGCGCTGGCCGGCGTCGAGGATCGGCCGGTAGCCGGTGCAGCGGCAGAGGTTGCCGGCGAGGGCGTCGGCGAGCTGCTGGCGCGTCGGGCGCGTGCCCTGGCCGGCGTGCTGCTCGTAGCAGGCGGCCAGCGAGACGGCGAAGCCAGGGGTGCAGAAGCCACACTGCGAGCCGTGGCATTCGACCAGCGCCTGCTGCGCCGGGTGCAGCGCGCCGCCGGCGGCGGCCAGGTCCTCGACGGTCAGCAGGGCCTTGCCGTCGAGCATCGGCAGCAGGGTCAGGCAGGCGTTGACGGGGCGCAGGCGCAAGTCGCCGGCCGTGCCCGCGTGCGCCGCCGGCGGGCTGGCGGTGTCGGCGGCCGCCGCGACGGCCTCGGCCGGCTCGGCGATCAGCACCGTGCAGGCGCCGCAGTCGCCCTCGTTGCAGCCTTCCTTGGTGCCGGTGCAGCGGGCGGGCCCGCGCAGCCAGGCGAGCACCGAGGTCGTCGGCGGCAGGCCTTCGACCTCGACGACGGCACCGCGGTGGACGAAGCGGATCGGGCGGGTCGACATGCGGGCTGGCTCGGGACGCGGGCTCGGGAGATACCCGGAACTTACGCCGCCGTCATCGTGCGGTCATACGACAATGCGCATACCGTTTATCAGGCTGGTCGTATGGCTGACCGCGTCGCGATCGACAAGATCGACCTCCACCTCATCCGCGTCCTCCACACGGTGATCACCGAACGCAGTGTCTCGCGCGCCGCGCTGCGGCTGGCGATGACCCAGCCGGCCGTCAGCGCCCGGCTCAAGCAGCTGCGCGCGCTCGTCGGCGACCCGCTGCTGGTGCGCGCCGGCACCGGGATGGTGCCGACCGCGGTCGCGCTCGAGCTGCTCGCGCCGGCGCAGCAGGTGCTGCAGCACGCGCAGACGCTGTTCGGCGCGCGCGCGCCGACACTGGCCTTCGACCCGGCGACCGCGCGGCTGCGCTTTCGCGTCGCCGCCAGCGACTACCTCGACCCGCTGTTCCTGCCCGAGCTGGTCGCGCGGCTGCAGGCCCAGGCGCCCGACGTCGGCCTCGAGATCCTGCCGCTGACGCGCGACTTCGACTACCGGCGCGCGCTCGCCCAGGGCGAGCTCGACCTCGTCGTCGGCAACTGGCTGCACCCGCCGGCCGAGCTGCACCTGGGCCGCTTGCTCAGCGACGAGATCGTCTGCCTGGTCGCTGCCGACCACCCGGCCGCGCGCAGCCCGCGCGGCTGGAGCGTCGAGCGCTACCTCGCCGCGCGCCATGTCGCGCCGACTCCGCTGCACGCCGGCGCCCCGGGCATCATCGACGAGCACCTCGCCGCGCAGGGCCTGCGGCGCGAGATCGCGGTGCGCAGCCCGCATTTCGGGCTGCTGCCGCTGATGGTCGCGCGCTCGCGGCTGGTGCTGACGACCGGGCGGCTGTTCTGCAGCCGCTACCTCGGCCGGCTGCCGGTGCGCATCCTGCGCTGCCCGGTCGCCTTCCCGCCGCTCGAGTACTACCAGCTCTGGCACGAAGCGACCCACGCCGGCGCCGCCGCGCGCTGGCTGCGCGAACAGGTGCGCGACGTCGCGCGCGGGCTGACGCGGGCACCCTCATGAGCCCCGCCCGGCCGCCCGCAGGGGCTCATTCCCGCCCGGCGGGACCGGCCGCAGGCCGCAGGGTGTCCCAGTGAGCGCCATGGCCTCCGCCCCCCCGCCGCAGCGCGTCGCGATCCGCGCCGACTTGCTCGACCTCGTCGCCGACCCCGGCTTCGACGCCCTCGAGTCGCCCGCCGTGCGCTTCGACGCCGACGCCTGGCTGCTGATCGAGAACGGTCGCATTGCCGGCCGCACCCGCGCCGACCCCGGCCCGGGCTGGCAGCGCGTCGACCAGCGCGGGCGGCTGCTGACGCCGGGGCTGATCGACAGCCATGTGCACCTGCCGCAGCTCGAGGTCATCGCCAGCCACGGCCGCGCGCTGCTCGACTGGCTCGAGACCTACACCTTCCCGGCCGAGCTGCGCTGGGCCGACCCGGCGGTCGCGCAGGCCGGCGCCGAGCGCTTCGCCGACGCGCTGCTGGCCCACGGCACGACCGCCGCGCTGGTCTACCCGACGGTGCACGCGGCCAGCGCCGACGCCATGTTCGCCGCCGCGCAGGCGCGCGGCATGCGGCTGGTCTGCGGCAAGGTCCTGATGGACCGCCACGCGCCCGAGGGGCTGCGCGACGACGTCGCCGGCGCCGAGCGCGACTGCGCCGCCGGCATCGCCCGCTGGCATGGCCGCGACCGGCTGGCCTACGCGCTGACGGTGCGCTTTGCGCCCAGCAGCAGCCCGGCGCAACTGGCGATGGCCGGCGCGCTGCTGGCCGCGCACCCCGGGGTCTACCTGCAGACGCATGTGGCCGAGAACCGCGCCGAGGTCGAGTGGGTGGCGGCGCTGTTTCCCGAGGCCCGCAGCTACCTCGACGTCTACGACCGCCACGGCCTGCTCGGCGCGCGCAGCGTGCTCGCGCACGGCATCTGGCTCGACGCCGCCGACCGCGCGCGGCTGGCCGCCAGCGGCGCCTGCATCGCGCACTGCCCGACGTCCAACCTGTTCCTCGGCAGCGGCCTGCTCGACTGGCGCGCGCTGGCCGCCGCCGGCGCCGCGGTCGCGCTGGCCAGCGACGTCGGCGGCGGCACCAGCCTGTCGATGCTGCGCACGATGGCCGCGGCCTACCCGGTGCAGGCGCTGCAGGGGCTGCGCCTGTCGGCCTGGAAGCTGCTCGACGCCGCCACCCGCGGCGCGGCGCAGGCGCTGGGGCTGGCGCACGAGATCGGCTCGCTCGAAGCCGGTACCATCGCCGACCTCGCGGTCTGGGACTGGGCCCACGGCCCGGTGGCGCGGCACCGCGACGCGCAGGCGCGCACACTGCACGAGCGCGTGTTCGCCTGGATCACGCTCGGCGACGAGCGCAACCTCGTGCAGACCTGGGTCGCCGGCTGCCCGCGCTACCGACGCGACGAACTGCTGGAAGCTGCCCATGGATGAGTCGCTGCCGCGGCCCGAACCCGACGTCCTCAGCCGCGGTCGAAAGCCCGTGCCGGGCATTCCGCTGATCGAGGCGCGCCATCTCGTCAAGCGCTTCGGCGCACTGGTCGCCAACGACCGCGTCGACCTCAGCGTGGCTGCCGGCGAGGTCCACGCGCTGCTCGGCGAGAACGGCGCGGGCAAGTCGACCCTGGTCAAGATGCTCTACGGCCTGCTGCAGCCCGACGCCGGCCAGATCCTCTGGCAGGGCGAGCCCGTCGCGTTGCCCAGCCCGCGCGCGGCGCGCGCGCTGGGCATCGGCATCGTGTTCCAGCATTTCTCGCTGTTCGACAACCTCAGCGTCGCCGAGAACGTCGCCCTCGCGCTCGACGAGCGCGCGCCGCTGGCGACGGTGGCCGAGCGCGTGGCCGCCCTCTCGCGCACCTACGGCCTGCCGCTCGAGCCCGGGCGCGAGGTCTGGCGGCTGTCGGTGGGCGAGCGCCAGCGCGTCGAGATCGTGCGCTGCCTGATGCAGGACCCGCGCCTGCTGGTGCTCGACGAGCCGACCTCGGTGCTGACGCCGCAGGAGGTCGAGGGCCTGTTCGCGACCCTGGCGCGCCTGCGCGCCGAGGGCCGCTCGGTGCTCTACATCTCGCACAAGCTCGAGGAGGTGCGCAGCCTGTGCGAGACGGTGACGGTGCTGCGCCACGGCCGCGTCGTCGCGCGCACCGACGCGCGCGACGAGTCCGCCGCCAGCCTGGCGCGGCTGATGGTCGGCGGCGAGGTCGCGCAGGTCCGCCACGAACTCACGGTCCAAGCCGACGCCCCGGTGCGGCTGGCCGTGCGCGGGCTCTCGCTCGCCGCCGAGGATCCGCATGGCACCTCGCTGGTCGACGTCCGTCTCGAACTGCACCGCGGCGAGATCCTGGGCATCGCCGGCGTCGCCGGCAACGGCCAGGACGAGCTGTTCGCCGCGCTCTCGGGCGAGTGGCTGGCCCCGCGCGCCGAGCAGGTCGTATTCGACGGCCAGGCCATCGGCCGCGAGGACATCAACATGCGCCGCCGCCGCGGTGCGGCCTTCGTGCCCGAGGAGCGGCTGGGCCATGCGGCGGCGCCGCGGCTGCGCCTGTCGGACAACGCGCTGGTCGCCGGCCACGCCGCCAACGGCTTCGTGCGCGGCGGCTTCGTGCAGCGCGCGCGCACCCTCGGCTGGGTCGATGCCGTGACCCAGGCCTTCGACGTGCGCAAGGGCGCTCGCGACCCCGAGGCGCGCGCGCTCTCGGGCGGCAACCTGCAGAAGTTCGTCGTCGGCCGCGAGGTGCTGCGCCGGCCCGCGCTGCTGGTCATCGCGCAGCCGACCTGGGGCGTCGACGCCGGCGCGACCAGCCTGATCCGCCAGGCGCTGGTCGACCTGGCCAAGGCCGGCAGCTCGGTGCTCGTGATCAGCCAGGACCTCGACGAACTGTTCGAGATCGCCGACCGCATCGCGGTGATCTTCCATGGCCGGCTGTCGGCCGCGCAGCCGGTGCGCGGGCTCACGCGCGAGGCGGTCGGCCTGCTGATGGGCGGCGCGGCAGCCACCGCGCAGAGGGAGGCCGCATGAGACGCCTGGTGCTCGAGCGGCGCAGCCAGACCCCGCTGGCGCTGACCCTGGCCTCGCCGCTGCTGGCCGTCGCGCTGACGCTGCTGTCGGCGGCGCTCATCTTCGCCGTCATGGGCCACGACCCGCTGCGCGCGCTGCACATCTATTTCGTGCTGCCGCTGTCCGACGCCTGGGGCCTGCAGGAGGTCGCCGTCAAGGCCACGCCGCTGGTGCTGATCGCTGTCGGCCTGTCGCTGTGCTACCGCTCGAACAACTGGAATATCGGCGCCGAGGGCCAGTACGTCGCCGGTGCGCTGGCCGGCACCTGGGTCGCGATCGCCACCCACGGCCAGCCGCACGGGCCCTGGGTGCTGCCGGCGATGCTGCTCGCCGGCATGGTCGGCGGCGCGCTCTACGGGCTGATCCCGGCGGTGCTCAAGACGCGCTACCGCGCCAACGAGATCCTGACCAGCCTGATGCTGGTCTACATCGCGGTGCTGCTGCTCGACTGGCTGGTGCGCGGCCCCTGGATGGACCCGCAGGGCTTCAACATGCCGCAGACGGTGGTCTTCGAGCCCGAAGCCACCGTGCCGCTGCTGCTCGAGGGCGGCCGGCTCAACCTCGGCACCGTGCTCATGCTGGTGGTGGTCGCGCTCACCACGCTGCTGGTGCTGCGCACGCTCAAGGGCTTCGAGATCACGCTGGTCGGCGAGGCGCCGCGCGCGGCGCGCTTCGCCGGCTTTTCCGAGAAGCGCCTGACCTGGCTGGTCTTCGCCATCGCCGGCGGCCTCGCCGGGCTGGCTGGCACGCTCGAGGCGGCCGGCACGGTACGGCAGTTGCAGCCCGAGTTCGCCGTCGGCTACGGCTTCACGGCGATCATCGTCGCCTTCCTCGGCCGGCTCAACCCGGTCGGCTGCCTGATCGCGGGCGTGTTTCTTGCTATCACCTTCATCGGGGGCGAGAACGCGCAGATCATGCTGCAACTGCCGCTCGACGCCACCCGCGTGCTGCAGGGCCTGCTGCTGTTCTTCGTGCTGGCCTGCGACACGCTGCTGCTCTACCGCCCGCGCCTGGTGCGCAGCAGCACGGCCTGACCGACCATCGCCTGACCACCGCATGACCCTGCTCGAAGCCATCATCCTGACCGTCATCACGGCCTCGACGCCGCTGCTGATCGCCGCCGTCGGCGTGCTGGTCTGCGAGCGCGCGGGGGTGCTCAACCTCGGCGTCGAGGGCATGATGATCATCGGCGCGGCCACCGGCGTCGCCGCGGCGATCGTCAGCGGCAACTCGGCCGTCGGCGTGCTGGCCGCGGTGTTTGCCGGCATGGCGCTGGCGGCGGTCTTCGGCGCGCTGACGCTGGGCCTGGCGACCAACCAGGTCGCCACCGGGCTGGCGTTGGCGATCTTCGGGCTCGGCCTATCGGGCGTGGTCGGCGCGCCCTTCGTCGGCGTGCAGCGCGAGGGCATCGGCCCGATCGCGCTGCCCTGGCTGTCCGACATCCCCTTCGTCGGGCCGATCCTGTTCAGCCAGGACCTCTTCGTCTACGCGTCGTTCGCGCTGGTCGTCGGCGTCGCCTGGTTCCTGCTGCGCACCAAAGCCGGGCTGGTGCTGCGCGCCTGCGGCGAGAACGCCGCCGCCGCGCATGCGCTGGGCTACCCGGTGTTGCGAATCCGCTTCCTCGCCGTGCTGTTCGGCGGCGGCTGCGCCGGCCTCGCGGGGGCCTACCTGTCGCTGGTGCACACGCCGTTCTGGACCGCCGGCATGACCGCCGGCCGCGGCTGGATCGCGCTGGCCATCGTCGTCTTCGCCTCGTGGCTGCCGTGGCGCGCGGTCGTCGGCGCCTACCTGTTCGGCGGCGTGACCATCCTGCAGCTGCACGCGCAGGGCGCGGGCGTGCCGCTGCCGCCGCAGTTGCTGGCGGCGATGCCCTACCTGATCACCGTGGTCGTGCTGGTGCTGATCATGCGCCTGCGGCTCAAGGGCGCCGTCGGCCCCGCCTCGCTGGGCGTGAGCTTCGTGCCCGAGCGCTGAACCTTGTCTGCTTGTCGTTCGATGTACAACCCGCCCGGCAGCCCGGATCCGGCAGGGCTGCGGGGCTCGAACGGCGGCGAAGCCGGCAACCGAACGAAGGGCCGGGGGCCTCGCGCCGCGGCCTTCGACCGAGGAGTGTGACTGCCATGAACCCGTCCCGTCGTCGTCTCATGCTCGCTGCCGGTGCGCTCGGCGCCGGTGCAACCTTGCCGCTCAGGGCGCAGCCCGCGGCGCCGCTCAATGTCGGCTTCATCTTGATCGGGCCGGTCGGCGACTTCGGCTGGTCGACCATGCACGACCAGGGCCGCCGGCGCATGCTCGAGGTGCTGGGCGATCGCGTCAGCGCGACCCAGGTCGAGAGCGTGGCCCCGCCCGACTTCGACCGCGTCGCGACCCAGCTCGTGCGCGCGGGCTCGCGGCTGGTCTTCACGACCAGCTTCTCGTACTTCGCGCCGACCCAGCGCCTCGCGCCGCAGCACCCGAGCGTGATGTGGGAGAGCGCCACCGGCACCGCGACCGGCCCCAACATGTCGATCTACAACGCGCGCTTCTACGAGGGCCGCTACGTCCAGGGCGTGATCGCCGCGCGCAAGTCGCGCAGCAAGCAGATCGGCTACGTCGCCTCGTTCCCGGTGCCCGAGGTCATCCACGCCATCAACACGGTGATGCGCGGGGCCTGGAGCGTCGACCCGGGCATGCGCATCCGCGTCGTCTGGGTCGGCGCCTGGTTCAACCCGGGGCGCGAGGCCGACGCCGCGCGCGCGCTGATCGACCAGGGCTGCGACGTGCTGTGCCAGCACACCGACAGCCCGGCGCCGCTGCAGCTCGCCGAGCAGCGCGGCATCTTCGGCTTCGGCCAGGCCAGCGACATGACGCGCTTTGCGCCGCGCGCGCACCTGACGAGCAGCATCAACCTCTGGGGCGACTACTACGCCGAGCGCGCGCGCGCCGTGCTCGATGGCACCTGGCGGCCCACCGACACCTGGGGCGGGCTGGCCAGCGGCATGTTCCGCCTGGCGCCGTTCACCAACATGACGCCCGAGGAAGTCGCCGAGGCCACGCGCATCCGCGACGCGCTGGCCAGCGGCCGGCTGCACCCCTTCGACGGGCCCATCGTGCGCCAGGACGGCACCCAGGTGATCGCCGCCGGCCAACGCCTGAGCGACGACCAGATCCGCGCGATGAACTACTTCTACCAGGGCATCGACGCGCGCATGCCGGGCTGAAGCGCGCCGCGCCGGCCGCCCGCCGGCGGCCGGGCTTCAGCCCGGGTACGACCCGGGCGGCAGCACGAGCGCGAGGCCCAGCGCGCTCGCGCTGCGCTCGCCCTCGGCGCCGAACCAGCGGATGCGCCCGCTCAGCTCGACCAGCACGACTTCGCGCGCGCCGGCTTCCAGATACGCGGTGACCTTGTCGTTGAGTTCGCGGCGGGTGTTGTCTGCCGACTGCACCTCGACGCAGACCGCCGGCGCGGGGCTGACCGGGTCGACATCGCCCCACACCGGCTGCCAGACGACGTCGGGGACGCGCACGCCGATCGCCGTCAGCACCGCGACGCCGGGCAGGGCCTCGCCGCCGAGCGCCCGTTCGAGCTGCCGCTGGATGGCGCCGACGATGCGCTGGTGGGCAGTCTTCGGAGCGATCATCTCGATGACCTCGCCGTAC
>Ga0208609_100366_pt1 | contig 18094 bp, 13 predicted proteins | sample SubbioR11_8A_Apr_FD_184813 | JGI IMG/M metagenome (GOLD analysis project Ga0208609, IMG submission 184813) | Serpentinite rock and fluid subsurface biosphere microbial communities from McLaughlin Reserve, California, USA - CR11_8A_Apr (SPAdes) | ecosystem: Environmental > Terrestrial > Deep...
CGGCGGGCCGGCGCTGCAGGCCGCGGGCGCGCTGACGGTGTCGGCCTGGGTCCGGCCCGAGCGCGCCGAGGGCGAGCTGCTGGCCGCCGGTGCGCTGAGCCTGACGCTGCGCGCGGGCGTGCCGGTGCTGGCGCTGGGCGGGCAGACGGCGCCGGGCCCGGCGCTGGCCGCCGGGGCCTGGCACCATGTCGCGGTGGTCGCCGACGCCAGCGGCGCGGCGCTGCTGGTCGGCGGGCGCGAGGTCGCGCGGGTGGCCGCGGCCTGGGCGCCGGCCGAGACGCTGCGCATCGGCGCCGGGCTGGCCGGGCTGATCGACGAGCTGCAAGTCTCGACCGTCGCGCGGCCGGCGGCCTGGCTGCTGGCGCAGGCCGACACCCAGGGCATGACCAGCCGCCTGCTGACGGTCGGCGCCGATGAGTCGGCGCAGGCGGCGCGGCCGCCGAGCTATTTCCTGATCACGCTGGAGAACATGACCCTCGAGGGCTGGGTCATCACCGTGCTGTGCCTGCTGCTGCTGGCGCTGGCCGCGGTGGTGACGGTGGCCAAGGCGGTGATGGTCTCGCTGCAGGCCGGCACCAACCGCCAGTTCGAGGACGCCTTCGACGAGCTGGCCGACGCGCTGCACGCGATGAACGGCAGCGACGTCAGCCAGGCCGGCCGGCTCGACGCGCTGGCCGCGCGGCGCGAGGACTTCGAGCATTCCTCGCTGCACCGGCTGTTCGACACCGGGGTGCGCGAGCTGCGCGCCCGCGCCGCCGCCAACGGCGGCAGCGTGACCCAGCGCGGGCTCGATGCGGTGCGCGCGATCCTCGACACCCAGCTGATGCGCGAGCGCCAGCGCCTCGACCGCGGCATGGTGATGCTGACGCTGGCGATCTCGGGCGGGCCGTTCCTGGGCCTGCTCGGCACCGTGATCGGCGTGATGATCACCTTCGCTGCGGTCGCGGTGGCCGGCGACATCAGCATCGCGGCGATCGCGCCGGGCATCGCCGCGTCGCTGCTGACGACGGTGGCCGGGCTGGCGGTGGCCATCCCGGCGCTGTTTGCCTACAACTACCTGCAGACGCGAATCAAGGCCCTGACCGCCGACATGGTCGTCTTCTCCGACGAATTCGTCTCGCGGCTGGCCGAGAACTACAGCCGCTGACACCCCGCCTGGAGTCCGACCATGGCCCGCCTCGCCGACGACGCCCCGATCTACGACGACCTCAACGTCACCTCGATGCTCGACGTGGCGTTCACGCTGCTCATCATCTTCATCCTGATGACCACCGCCGCGGTGCAGGGCATCCGCGTCAACCTGCCGCAGGCTGCCGACACGCCCAGCCTGAGCGAGCCCAAGACGCGCGCGATCACGATCACCGAGAACGGCACGCTGTTCCTCGACGCGTTCCCGATGGGCTCGCTCGCCGAGCTCGAGGCACGGCTGGCGCAGCACCGCGCGGCCAACCCGCAGTTTCCGGTCATCGTGCGCGGCGACGCTGCGGTGCAGTATGCGCGCGTGATCGAGGTGCTCGACATGCTCGGGCGGCTGCAACTGACCCAGATCGGCCTGGTCACCCAGCGGCTGGTGCGCTGAGGCGGCGATGGCTACCAGGAAGCGGTCGAGGTCCAACCCGCAGCGCCGGCTGCTGGTCATCGTTGGCACGCTGGCGGTGCTGGGCATCGCCGGCGTCGCGGCGGTGCTGCTGTATCTGCAGATGACCGCGCCGGCCGAGACGCCGCGCCGCGTGGTGCACGAGATCTCGCTGCTGACGCCGCCGCCCCCACCGCCACCGCCGCCGCCCGAGCAACCGCCGCCGCCGCAGCCACCGCAACGCATCGACGCGCCCGAGCCCGAGCCGGCACCGACGCCCGCGGCCGAGGCAGCGCCGCCCGCCGCCGACCTGGGCATCGATGCAGCCGGCACCGGCGCGGGCAACGGCTTCGGGCTGGTCGGCCGCCCCGGCGGCCGCGACCTGCTCGAGGCGCCGACCATCGGCGGCGGCGGCAACCCCTACGCGCGCTTCGGCGCGCTGGTCCAGGAGCGCGTGCGCGAGGCCGTGCTGGCCCACGAGCGGCTGCGCAGCGCGCCCGACTACCAGCGCGTGGTGCTGGTCTGGATCGGCAGCGGCGGCGACATCAGCCGCTTCGAGCTGGTCGGCGCCGGCCAGCGCCCCGAGCTCGACGAGGCGCTGCGCCAGGCGCTGGCCAACGCCACCCCGGTGCGCGAGGCGCGGCCGTCGACCCTGCCGCAGCCAATCCGGCTGCGCATCACGACCCGCTCCTGAGGCGCGCGCCCGCCGCCTTGTTCGACTTCCTGCGACTGCCCAAGACGATGAAGACCACCCTGAGACCGAGCGCGCGCGCCTGCGCAGCCGCTCTACTGGCCGCGGCCGCGCTGTGCGGCGGCGTCGCCCAGGCCAGCGAGCGCGCAGCGCTCGAGACGCTGCGCCAGACCACGCAGAACCTGATCGATGCGCTGGTCCGCCAGGGCGTGCTCAGCCGCGAGGCCGCCGAGCAGTTGGTGACCGACGCCGAGGCCCGCGCCCAGGCCGCCACCGAAGCACAGCGCCGCGCCGACGAGACCACCGTGCGCGTGCCCTACGTGCCCGAGACGCTGCGCCGCGCGATCGCCGACGAAGTCCGCGAGGAAGTCGTCGCGCGCGCTCGCGCCGAGCGCTGGGGCGATGTCAACGTCGTGCCCGAGTGGATCGACCGCATCCGCCTCGACGGCGATTTCCGCTTCGGCTGGCAGCGCGACATGTTCGCCGCCGACAACACGCCCGAGGAGACGCTTCGGTTCGCCGGGCAACTGATCGACAACACCCTCGAAGACCGCGACCGGCTGCGCGTGCGCGCCCGGCTGGGCCTGCGCGCGCGCGTCAGCGACGAGCTGTCGGTGCAGCTGCGGCTGGTCACCGGCAGCGTGGCCGACCCGGTGTCGACGACGCAGACGCTGGGCAACTACGGCGGCAAGTTCAGCTTTGCGCTTGACCGCGCTTTTGCGCGGCTGCAGGCGCCGCAGGCCGCACCGGGTTTCGGCGTGCTGCTGGGGCGCATGGCCAACCCGTTCTACACGAGTGACCTGGTGTGGGACAGCGACGTCGGCCTCGACGGCATCGCGCTGCAGTACGCCGACCCGGCGCTGCCGGGCCCGGGCCGGGTGCGGCTGTTCGGCGCGCTCGGCGCCTTCGCGCTGCAGGAGGTGCAGCGCTCGGCACTCAACCGCGCGCGCAGCAAGTGGCTCTACGGCGCGCAGATCGGCGCCGAGTGGCAGCCGGTGCCCGAGAGCCGCGCGCGCATCGGGCTGGGCCTGTACGACTATCGCAATGTCAGCGGCGTGCTCAACGAACCGGACCAGACGCTGACCAACGCGACCGCGCCGGCCTTCCGCCAGAAGGGCAACACGCTGTTTGACATCTTCAACGATACCCCGGACGTCAACCGGCTGTGGGCGCTGGCCGCCGACTACCGGCTGCTGAACCTGACCGCCGACTTCGACCTGCGGCTAGTCGGCGCGCAACACCTGATGCTCGGCGTCGACTGGGTGCGCAACATCGGCTTCGACGCCCAGCGCTCGTTGGCCCGCACCGGCCTCATGCTCGACGCGCAGACCCAGGGCTACCAGTTGCGCCTGGCCTTCGGCCGCCCGGCGATGGAATTCCGCGGCGACTGGCAGTTCAACCTGGCCTGGCGCCACCTCGAGGCCGACGCCGTGCTCGACGCCTTCGCCGACTCGGACTTCCACCTCGGCGGCACCAACCACCGCGGCTACGCGGTCGGCGCGCAGTATGCGCTCGCGCGCAACACCTGGCTGTCGGCGCAATGGCTGTCGACGCGCGAGGTGACCGGGCCGCCGCTGGCGATCGACGTCTTCAACCTGCAGCTGCACGGCCGGTTCTGATCCGCATGGCTGCCTCTGAGCGCAGGGCCGGGCCCATACCGACACGCGCGCCGACCCGTGCGTTGGGCGCAGCCCTGGCTGGCGCGTTTGCATTCGGCACCGCCGGGCTGGCCGCCGCGGCCGCGCCAGCGCCCACGCACGCCCCGGCGCCCGCGCCGCACGAGGGCCTGCCCTGGCTGCAGCCACCGGCCAGCCACCCGCTCGACGCCGAGCTGCTGCAGGCCGCCGCTGCCCAGCAGCCGCAGCGCTTGCGCGAGCTGCTGCGCGCCGGCGCGCACCCCGATCCGCGCGACCACGACGGCCATACCCCGCTGGTGCTCGCCGCTGGCCACGGCGACCTCGACAGCGTGCGGCAGTTGCTGGCCGCCGGCGCGCGCATCGAGGGTCTGGGCCGCGGCATCCGCACGCCGCTGGGCGCGGCAGTGGCCGGCGGGCACCTGCCGGTGGTGCGCCTGCTGATCGAGCGCGGCGCCGACGTCAACGCCACCGGGCTGGACCGCCAGCCGCCGCTGCTGACCGCGATCCGCCTGCAGCAGCAGGCGGTGGCCACCGCGCTGCTGCGCGCCGGCGCCAGCACCAGCCCACCCGGGCGCTGAGCGGGCTGCGCGCCCCCAGAACGAGGACCACGACCATGTCGACCAGGCTGTTGTCCATCCTCAGGTGCGCCGTGCTGGCGCTGCTGGCCGGGGCGCTGGTGGCGCCCGCCTGGGCCCAGCCGGACCCGCGCGCGACCCGCGAGCGCGAGATGCTGCGCCGCGTGCAGCAGCAGCTGCAGCAGACCCAGCAGCAGTTGCAGACCGCGCAGCAGGAGCTGCAGACTGCGCAGGCCGCCAAGGCCGCGCTCGACGCCGAGCTGCAGCAGTGGCGAGCGCGCGCGCGCGCCAACGCCACCCGCGCCGAGCGCACGCAGCGCGAGCTCGAAGCCCAGACCGCACAACGCGAGACGCTGGCCGGCGAGCACGACCGGCTGCGCCGCGAGGCCCGCGAAGCCGCCGAACAGCAGGCGCAGCAGTTGCGCGCGGCCGCCGAGCGGCAGGCCCAGCTCGAGCGCGAACTGGCGCAGGCCCGCGAGCAGGGCCGCACGCTCGATGCGCAGCTCGTCGCGCAGCGCGAGGCGCGCGGCGCCTGCGAGCAGCGCAACGAAGCGCTCTACCAGGGCGGCCGCGACCTGATCGAGCAGTGCCGCGACCGCAGCGCGACCGCCACGCTGCTGCGCCTCGAGCCCTTCACCGGGCTGCGTCGGGTGGCCATCGAAAATATGCTCGAAGCCCAGCGCGACCGCCTCGACGAGCAGCGCACGCCGCCGGCGCAGCGGCCCTGAGCCTCACATCAAGCCGGCCGCAGCGCGCGCTCGATCGCGTCGGCCTCGGCGGCGCCGTTGAGGCGCTGGCCGGCGCGGGTGAAGATCGTCGGCGTGCCCTGGACCCGCAGCCGCGCGGCCAGCGCCATGTTGCGCTCGAGCGCGCCCAGGTCGCAGCCCGCAGCCGGCGGCGGCGTGCCGCCGGCCATCGCGGCGGCCCAGGCGGCGCGGCGGTCGGCCGAGCACCAGATGGTCTCGTTGAGGGCGCGCGAGTCTGGGCCGAGGAACGAGACCTGCAGGGTGTGGACGGTGATGTCAGGCATGCCGGCCAGGGTCCGGTGCAGCTGGTGGCAGAAGCCGCAGCGCGGGTCCTCGAAGGCAACCAGTTCGCGCCCGGCGACTTGACGGCCGTGGACGGTGCGCACGGCGTCGCGCAGGTCGAAGTCGCTCCAGGCCCAGGCTGGCTGCAGCGCTCGCTCGAGCTCGGCCCGGCGGCGCGCGGTCAGCGAGCTGCGCGTGGCGATGTCGAAGATCTGACCGTCGATGAGGTGGCGGCCGGCGGCGTCGACGTAGAACACGCGGCCGCCGACGAAGACCTCGTAGAGCCCGGCGATCGGCGCCGGTGCGATCGAGTCGACGCGCGCGCCGGTCAGGGCCTCGACGACGCGGGTCAGCGCCGCGAGGTCGGCCGCGGCGGGGGCCGCGGCGGCCGCCGGGGCCGCCGAGCCGGCATTGGCGGCGAGCACGGCCGGGCCGGCGGCGGCCGCCACCGCGCCCAGCCCCGCCCAGCGCAGCGAGTGACGCAGCGCCCGGCGGCGCGCAGAGGAAAGGTCCTGAGTCATGGTCGCAGGCAGCGCAGTCGATCAAGACCGTGACGATAAGGCATCACGGTGACAGGCGGGTGATGCAGGGTCGGGCCGGGGCGCCGGCAGCGCCCGGGGCCACGCCCCGCGGCTCGAGGGTGCGCGCGCCGTCGTGCTGTCACAAAAGCCACGCAAACTGTTCCTCTGTCTGCCGCTCGCCCCGCCTTGCACAGCCGTCACCGACCTGCGGTCCACGCCATGATCCTGCCCGCCCATTCCGCCGCGATCCCGGCGCGCCGAGCGTCCGGGGTCGGTGCGGCCGCGCACCGCGTCGGCGTGCTGCGCCTGCTCGAGCGGAGCCTGAGCCCGGTGGTCGGCGTGGGCTGCCTGTGGGCGCTGGCCTGGGCGATCGAAGGCGGCGTGCGCGGCGAGCACCTGGTGCTGGCGGTGATCGTCTTCGCGCTGACCTTCCCCGGCCGCTCGCGGCTCGAGATGACGCCGCGGCGCATCGCCGTCGACGTGCCGATCGGCTGGTGCGGGGTCTTCGGCCTGCTGTGGGCGGCCTGCCTCCTGCTGGGCTACGAGGCGATGTTCGAGCCGGCCCTGCTGATGGCCTGGGCTGCGGCCGTGCCGCTGCTCGACACGGCGGCCTGGCTGGCGCTGCGCCGCGGCGCGCCGGCGCTGGCGCGGCTGCAGGGCCCGCCCGAGCGCGCGGTGCTGGTCGGCATGAACGCGCATGGGCTGGCGCTGGCGCAGCGGCTGCGTGCCTCGGTGCTCGGCCATGTCGAGGTGCTGGGCTTTGCCGACGACCGCGACGCGCAGCGTCTGGCCGCCGCCGGCTGCGGCTTCGCCCACCTGGGCGAGACCGCCGGGCTGGCCGAGCTGGTGCAGCGCCAGCGCATCGACCGCATCTACGTCACGCTGCCGATGACCTCGCAGCCGCGCATCCTCAAGCTGCTCGAGGACCTCAAGGACACCACGGCCTCGGTCTACTTCGTGCCCGACATGTTCGTCACCGACCTGATCCAGGGCCGCTCCGAGGTGCTGTGCGGGATGCCGGTGATCTCGGTGTGCGACTCGCCCTTCCGTGGCTCGGCCGGGCTGGTCAAGCGCGGCAGCGACCTCGTGCTGGCCTCGCTGATCCTGCTGCTGATCGCGCCGGCCCTGCTGGCCATCGCGCTGGCCGTCAAGCTCAGCTCGCCCGGGCCGGTGATCTTCAAGCAGCGCCGCTACGGCCAGGACGGCGAGGAGATCGTGGTCTACAAGTTCCGCTCGATGACGGTGGCCGAGGACGGCGCGGTGGTCACGCAGGCGCGCGCCGGCGACCAGCGCGTCACGCGCGTCGGCGCCATCCTGCGCCGCACCTCGCTCGACGAGCTGCCGCAGTTTGTCAACGTGCTGCAAGGGCGCATGAGCGTGGTCGGGCCGCGCCCGCATGCGGTCGCGCACAACGAGCTCTACCGCAAGGTCATCCGCGGCTACATGGTGCGCCACAAGGTCAAGCCCGGCATCACCGGCTGGGCCCAGGTCAACGGCTACCGCGGCGAGACCGACACCCTCGAGAAGATGCAGGGCCGCGTCGACCACGACCTGGACTACCTGCGCAACTGGTCGCTGCGGCTGGACCTGTGGATCATCGTGAAGACCGTCAAGCTGGTATTTCGCGACAGCAAGGCGTACTGACCGTGCGCCGCCTGCCCCGCCGCCGCAGTGCGGCAGCGCTGCCGGCCGCCGCCGGGCTGCTGGCCGCGGCCCTGCTGCTGGCCGCACCGCCCGCCCGCGCCGACGAGCGCTGGGAGCTCAGGGCGTCGTACCGCCTGGTCCACGACAGCAACCTGTTTCGCCTGCCCGACGGCGTCGACCCGCTGCCGCTGCTCGGGCGCAGCAGCCGCGCCGAGACGCTCGACATCTACGCGCTCGGCTTCAACGCCACCCTGCAGCACAGCCTGCAGCGGCTGGAGCTGGCCGCCGGCATCGTCGAGCACCGCTACCGCCGCTACCCGCACCTGAACCTGCGCGCGCGCAACCACGACCTGGCCTGGCACTGGGCACTGACGCCGCGCCTCACCGGCAGCCTGCGCTCCGAGCGCGACGAGGACGTCAACGAACTGGCCGATGCGGTCGCGGCCGCGGGCGCCGGCAACCGCCGCGTGCGCCGCCACGACAGCCTCGATGCGGCCTGGGACGTCGGCGGAGCCTGGCGGCTGGTCGCCGCGCTGCGCCGCCAGGAAGACCGCAGCGACCGCCCGCTGATCGGCCAGGACAGCCAGCGCAGCGACCAAGCCGAAGCCGGATTGCGCCACGACGCCGGCGGCGGCAGCAGCGCCCAGCTGCGGTTGCGCCAGTCGGCCGGCCGCACCGGCGACGAGCGCGGCGCGCTGGCGCTCGGGCGCGACCCGCGCTTCGAACAGCGCGACCTGGTCTTCGACCTGCGCTGGCCGTTGGGCGGCCGGACCTTGCTCGACCTGGGCCTGACCCACCTCGAACGCGAGCACCCGCGGCTGGCCTTTCGCGACTACGACGGCCTGAACGCGCGCGCCGACCTGCACTGGGAGGCGAGCGCGCGCACGCGCGCGGCGCTGCGCTGGTCGAGCGAGCTGGCCAGCTTCCAGACCGACAACGCCAGCCACTCGCGCAGCCAGCGGCTGGGGCTGAGCCTGAGCTGGCTGGCCAGCGAGCGGCTGCAGTTCGACGCGAGCGCCGCGCAGACCGCGCGCCGCTCGCTGGGCGCACCGCCCGGGCAGGCGCTGGACCCGCGGCGCGACACGACGCGCGACCTGCGCCTGGGCCTGCGCTGGAGCATCGGCCGCCACCTCGCGGTCGACGGCGCGCTCGAGCGCAGCGAGCGCGAGGTCAACCTGCCGGGGCTCGACCACTCCGCCACCCGCCTGAGCCTGGGGCTGAGCGCGTCGCTGTAGCCGGCGGCGCACGACCGCGGCGCTCGTCAGGCCCGGTCGACGCGGGCCGCGGCCGCGGGCGACCCGTGAGCCGCCTGCCCAAAGGAGGTCACTGCGGGCGGATGTTGTTGCGCTCGATCACGTCGCGCATGCGCGCGGTGTCGAGCCGGATGCGGTGGGCCAGCCCTTCGGCGGAGGTGCCGGTGACCTGCCAGCCCTGCGCGAAGATCCTCTGGCGGACCTCGGGCTGGCGCACGATGGCGGCCAGCGCCGCCGAAACACGCTGGACATGCGCCGCGTTCATGCGGACGGGGGCGGCGACCGCGTTCCAGATCTCGAGCTGGAAGCCGGGCAGGCCCAGCTCGGCCAGGCTGGGCACCTGCGGCAGCACGCTGCTGCGGCCGGTCGAAGTGAGCCCGATGGCCTTGAGCCTGCCGGCCTGCACCTGCGGCATGGCCAGGCCGGGGGGCAGCAGGGCGACCTGCACATGCCCCTGCAGCAGCGCGGTGATCACCTGCGGGTTGCCGGGAAAGGGCACATGCACCGCCTGCCAGCCGACCAGGGGCTTGAGCATCTCCATGCCAAGGTGGGCCAGGGTGCCGACGCCGGGCGTGCCGTAGTTCCAGCGCGCGCCCTCGGTGCGGCCGGCGGCGAGGAGGGCGGCTGCCTCCCCCGGCACCTGGGCGCCGGCCACCAGCAGCAGCGGCGCGGTGGCCAGCAGCGAGACCGGCGCGAGATCGGTCAGCGGGTCGTACGGGGTCGCGGGGTTGAGGATGCGGGCAGTCGTCAGGTTGCCGTTGATCATCAGGCCCAGGGTGTGGCCGTCGTCGGCCCGGGCCACCTGCTCGGCCGCGACGTTGCCGCCCGCGCCAGGGCGGTTTTCGACCACCACCGGCTGGCCCAGTGCCTGCGCCAGCGGCTCGGCGATGGTGCGCGCCATGAGGTCCGGCGAGGACCCGGGCGGAAAGCCCACCAGCAGCCGCAGGGGCCGGCTCGGCCAGCCACCCTGGGCCCGGGCCAGGCCGTGGCCCAGGCCCAGGCCGCTCAGCCCCAGGCCAGCCACCACCGCCTGCACGAGGCGGCGACGGCTCGGTGGCCCCAGCGGGCGGGCGGGTGTCTTCGGTGTCATGCGGGGTTCCCCATCGGTGTCTTCAGCTGCCACGATAACCGATGTACCGACTGGCCCCGGGCCCGGTGCGGCCGGCAGCGGGCTTGGCCGTCGTCTGGCAGCATCGGGCCATGACCACCCTCTTCGACCCCCTCCAGGTCGGCGCCTGGACGTTGCCCAACCGCATCGTGATGGCGCCGCTGACCCGCAACCGCGCCCCCGGCGCCGTGCCCACGCCGCTGATGGCCAGCTACTACGCGCAGCGCGCCAGCGCCGGCCTGCTGATCAGCGAGGCCACCGCGATCACGGCGCAGGCCCAGGGCTACGCCGACGTGCCCGGCCTGTACTCGCCGGCGCAGATCGCCGGCTGGCAGCGGGTGAGCGCTGCGGTGCACGCCGCCGGCGGGCGCATCGTCTGCCAGCTCTGGCACGTCGGCCGCGTCTCGCATGTCGAGCTGCAGCCCGGCGGCGCGGCGCCGGTGGCGCCCTCGGCGATCACCGCCAGGACCCGCACCGTGCTGCTGCGCGACGGCGTGGCCGCCTTCGTCGAGACCTCGCCACCGCGCGCGCTGGCGGCCGCCGAGATCGCCGGCATCGTCGACGACTACGCGCGTGCAGCGCGCGCCGCGATCGCCGCCGGCTTCGACGGCGTCGAGATCCACGCCGCCAACGGCTACCTGATCGACCAGTTCCTCAAGACCGGCAGCAACCACCGCAGCGACGACTGGGGCGGCAGCATCGCCCGGCGCGCGCGCTTCGGTCTGGCGGTGGCGCAGGCCGTGACGGCGGCCATCGGCGGCGCGCGCACCGGCATCCGCCTGTCGCCGGTGACGCCGGCCAACGACGCCAGCGACGAGGCGCCGCAGCCCTTGTTCGAGCACCTGGCGCAGGGCCTGGCGCCGCTGGGCCTGGCCTACCTGCACGTGATCGAGGGCGCCACCGGCGGCCCGCGCGAGCTGCCCGAGCGGCCCTTCGACTACGCCGCGCTGCGAGCCGCCTACCGCGACGCCGGCGGGCGCGCGGCCTGGATGGTCAACAACGGCTACGACCGCGAGCAGGCCGAGGCCGCGCTGGCCGCCGGCGCCGACCTCGTGGCCTTCGGTCGGCCCTACATCGCCAACCCCGACCTCGTGCGCCGGCTGCGTGAGGGCGCGCCACTGAACGTGCCCGACCGGACCACGTTCTACGGCGGCGGCGCCCGTGGCTACACCGACTACCCGGCGCTGGGCTGAGCGGCACCCGCGTGGCGCCGGGACGCAAGCCAGATCAATAGCCGTTGACTATTGAATTTATCCAGCGCCTTGCTTTGACACATGCCCTGCGGGTCCCTACAGTGGGTCGCGACGCTGAGTGCACACCGACCCCAGGGCAGCCGCTCAGACGCTGCCCGCCACCCCGCCCCCGAAAGGAGACCCCATGTCTGAAGCCAAATGCCCCTTCCACCATGCCGCTGGTAGCGGCACCACCAACCAGGACTGGTGGCCGAACCAGCTTCGCATCGAGGTGCTGAACCAGCACGCGAACAAGTCCAACCCGCTGGGCGAGCAGTTCGACTACGCCGAAGAGTTCAAGAAGCTCGACTACCGGGCGCTCAAGGCCGACCTGGTCAAGCTGATGACCGACTCGCAGGACTGGTGGCCGGCCGACTACGGCCACTACGGCCCGCAGATGGTCCGCATGGCCTGGCACGCCGCCGGCACCTACCGCACTCTCGACGGGCGCGGCGGTGGCGGCCGCGGCCAGCAGCGCTTTGCGCCGCTCAACTCGTGGCCCGACAACGTCAACATCGACAAGACGCGCCGCCTGCTGTGGCCGATCAAGCAGAAGTACGGCCAGAAGATCTCTTGGGCCGACCTGTTCATCCTCGCCGGCAACGTCGCGCTGGAGTCGATGGGCTTTCGCACCTTCGGCTTCGCCGGCGGCCGCGCCGACGTGTGGGAGCCCGACCTCGACATCAACTGGGGCGCCGAGAAGACCTGGCTGGGCGCCGACCAGCGCTTCAGCGGCGGCGGCGACCGCAACAAGGGCGAGGGCGAGCTCGACCACAACCTCGCCGCCACCCACATGGGGCTGATCTACGTCAACCCCGAAGGCCCCAACGCCAGCGGCGACTACCTGGCCGCGGCCAAGGACATCCGCACCACGTTCTACCGCATGGCGATGAACGACGAGGAGATCGTCGCGCTGATCGCCGGTGGCCACACCTTCGGCAAGGCCCATGGCGCGGCGCCCGAGTCGCACAAGGGCCCCGAGCCCGAGGGCGCGCCGATCGAGGCGCAGGGCCTGGGCTGGGTCAGCAGCTACGGCAGCGGCCACGGCAAGGACACCATCTCCAGCGGCCTCGAAGTCACCTGGACCAAGACCCCCGCGCTGTGGAGCAACAACTACTTCGAGAACCTGTTCAAGTACGAATGGGAGCTCGAGAAGAGCCCCGCCGGCGCCAAGCAGTGGGTGGCCAAGGGCGCCGACGAGATCCTCCCGGATGCGCATGTCAAGGGCAAGTTCCACAAGCCCAGGATGCTGACCACCGACCTGACGATGCGCTTCGACCCCGAGTTCGGCAAGATCTCGAAGCGCTTCCTCGAAGACCCGCAGGCCTTCGCCGAGGCTTTCGCACGTGCCTGGTTCAAGCTGACCCACCGCGACATGGGCCCGAAGGTGCGCTACCTCGGCCCCGAGGTGCCCAAGGAAGACCTGCTCTGGCAGGACCCGCTGCCGGCGCCGACCCTCAAGCCCACCGCCGCCGACATCGCCGATGCCAAGGCCAGGATCGCCGCCTCGGGCCTGTCGGTGGCCGAGCTGGTCTCGGTGGCCTGGGCCTCGGCGTCGACCTTCCGCGGTGGCGACAAGCGCGGCGGCGCCAACGGCGCCCGCCTGGCGCTGTCGCCGCAGAAGGACTGGGCGGTCAACCGCATCGCCGTCCAGGCCCTGCCCCGGCTGCGTGGCATCGCGGGCAAGCTGTCGCTGGCCGACGTGATCGTGCTGGCCGGGGTGGTCGGTGTCGAGCAGGCCGCCAAGGCCGCCGGGGTCACGGTCGACGTGCCGTTCGCGCCGGGCCGCGTCGACGCGACGCAGGCGCAGACCGACGTCGAGTCCTTCGCGCTGCTCGAGCCGGTGGCCGACGGCTTTCGCAACTACCGCAAGGGCAAGGTCGGCGCGCCGACCGAGGCCCTGCTGGTCGACCGGGCACAACTGCTGACGCTGACCGGCCCCGAGATGACCGTGCTGGTCGGCGGCCTGCGCGTGCTCGGCGCCAACGCCGACGGCAGCCAGCACGGCGTCTTCACCGACCGCGTCGGCGCGCTCACCACCGACTTCTTCGTCAACCTGCTCGACATGGGCCTCGAGTGGAAGGCGACCGACGCCGAAGGCGAGCTGTTCGAAGGCCGCGACCGCAAGACCGGCAAGCGCAGGTATACGGCCACCCGCAATGACCTGATCTTCGGCTCGAACTCGGTGCTGCGTGCCTACGCCGAGGTCTACGCCAGCGCCGACGGCAAGGCGAGGTTCGTCCAGGACTTCGTCGCCGCCTGGACCAAGGTCATGAACCTCGACCGCTACGACCTGGCCTGAGCGCGGCAGCCGGCGGCAGCCGATCGCCGGCCCCGGGGCGTCCGAGCCCCGGGGCCGGTTGCGCTTTGACGCCGGCCTGACCGGGGCGCTACCGGCTGGATCGCGCGCGTCAGCCGGGCATCGCGGCGCCGGCAGCGTCGTCGGCCGCGGCCTCGCTGCGGCTGAGCCAGCGCGCGCACAGGGCGTCGACCTCGTCGAACCAGCCCTGCAGCGGGGGTGCGAAGGCCTCGCCGGCCGCCTGTTGCCAGAGTCGGCGCGCCCGGCGCGCCACCGCGCGCAACTGCCAGGCCGCCTCGCGCGCGATCAGCGCCAGCTCGCCCGCGGCTTCGGCGTCGAGCCCGGCGTCGCCCAACATCGCGAGCTGCGCCGCAGTGGCACCGCTGGCGGTCAAGGCCTTCAGCTCGCCCTCGCACAGCCCGGCGATGCCTTCGACGGCGGCCTGGCGCGCGGGCGGCAGGCTGCCGGGCGCACCGGTGGCGGCTGCGCGCCAGTCGAGCAGCAGCCGCTCGATCCGGCGCAGGTCGCCAGCGGCGTCGCCATGGGCAGCCGGCGGTGGCTCGCGCAGCGGGGCCAGCAGCCGCAGCACCTCCTGCGCCAGGGCCGGGTCGTAGCGGGCCGCGGTCATGCGCAGCGCAAGCGACAGGCGCAGCGCGGGCGCCTCGCGGGCGTCGGCGGTCACCGCGGTCACCAGCTCGCTCAGGGCGAGCACCCGGCCCCAGGGGCTGACCGCGGCGCCGGCGAGGCCACGCGGGTAGCCCGAGCCGTCGAGCGCCTCGTGGTGCTCGAGCACCGCGCGCAGCAGCGCCTGCGGATACTCGCGATGGCGCTCGAGCAGCATCGCCGTGACCAGCGGGTGGGTGTAGAGCTGGCGGCGCTGCTCGCGAGTGAGCGGCACCTGCGGGTCGAGCAGCACCGGGTCGAGGTGGAGCATGCCCAGATCGTGCAGCAGGCCACCGGCGACGAGCAGCCGCTGGTCGTAACGACCGAGTCCGCTGCGCTGGGCCAGCCAGCCGGCAGTGAGCGCGCTGCGCAGCGCGTGCTGCCACAACCCGGGCTGCGTCTCGCGCAGCACGGTCAGCCCGAAGCCGATCGGGCGCGGCAGCGGTACCAGCGCGAGCTCCCCGAACAGCGCATCGCCGCCGCCGAGATCGGCAGTCATCGCCGCGCAGAAGCGATCGCGCGCCGCGAGCGCGCGCACCTCGTCGCCCAGCGCGCCGGCGCTGACCGTGGGGTCGACCTCCAGGCACTCGTCCAGCGGCACCACGAACTGATGCTGCATCAGGCGTTCGTACAGCCGGGCGTCGATCGCGACGCCCTTGTCGATGACCTTGAGCCCCTGCGCGTTGTAGATCGCACTGTGGGCAACCACCGGCCGCCGGCTGCCGAGCTCGGTGACGGCGCGCGCGTAGTGGCGCGCATCGGGCGGCGGTGGGGGCAGGCGTTGCGGCTGCGGCATCGCCTGCGATTGTGGCCGCAGCCGCCACCGCCTGCGCGCGGCCGGCGGCGTTGTGCCCTATAACATGCGCCGCGCCATGACCGCCGCCACCGCCACCGAACTGCCCACGGCCGACCTCTCGCGCCACTCGCCGATGATGGCGCAGTACCTGCGCATCAAGGCCGAGCACCCGCAGACGCTGGTGTTGTTCCGCATGGGCGACTTCTACGAGCTGTTCTGGGACGACGCGCGCAAGGCCCACCGCCTGCTCGACATCACGCTGACTACGCGCGGGACGAGCGCCGGCGAGCCGGTGGTGATGGCCGGGGTGCCGGTGCACGCGGTCGAGACCTACCTGGGGCGCCTGCTGCGGCTGGGCGAGTCGGTGGCGATCGCCGAGCAGGTCGGCGAGGTCGGCGCCGGCAAGGGGCCGGTCGAGCGCAAGGTGGTGCGCGTGGTGACCCCGGGCACGGTCACCGACAGCGAGCTGATGAACGAGCGCGCCGAAACCCTGCTGCTGGCGCTGGCGCGCCAGCGCTCGACCTGGGGCCTGGCCTGGCTGGGCCTGGCCAGCGGCCGCCTGGGCCTGAGCGAATGCACAGAGGCCGAGCTGGCGACCTGGCTCGCGCGGCTGGACCCGGCCGAGATCCTCGTCGAGCGCGACGAGCTGCCCGCCGCCGCGCTGCCGCTGCGCGCCGCGCGCACGACCCGCCCGGCCTGGCAGTTCGACGCCGCGCTGGGCGAGCGCAAGCTGCGCGAACTGCTCAAGGTCGCGACCCTGGCCGGCTACGACGCGGCCGAGCTGCCGCTGGCCCACGCCGCCGCCGCGGCGCTGCTGAGCTACGCCGAGCACACGCAGGGCCAGGCGCTCGCGCATGTCGGCACGCTGCGGGTCGAGCGCGCGAGCGAACTCGTCGACCTGCCGCCGGCGACGGTGCGCAACCTGGAGCTGCTGCAGACGCTGCGCGGCGACTCCGGCCCCGACGCGCCGACCCTGCTCGCGCTGCTCGACACCTGCCGCAGCGGCATGGGCAGCCGCGCGCTGCGCCACTGGCTGACGCACCCGCCGCGCGAGCGCGCCAGCGCGACGCAGCGCCACGCCGCCCTCGCCCGGCTGATCGCCGCGGGCTTTGCGGCGCTGCGCGAGCGGCTGCGCGAGGTCAGCGACGTCGAGCGCATCGTCGCGCGCATCGCGCTGCGCCAGGTGCGCCCGCGCGAGCTCGCCGGGCTGCGCGCGACGCTGGCCGGGCTGCCGGCGCTGCGCGCTGCCACGCCCGCGGGCTGTGCGCTGCTCGACACGCTGCACGCCGCCCTGCAGCCGCCGCCGCAGGCCCACGCGCTGCTCGCCGCCACGCTGGCCGAGGAGCCGGCGCCGGCGCTGCGCGAGGGCGGCGTCATCGCCGCCGGCTTCGACGCCGCGCTCGACGAGCTGCGCGGCATCGCGACGAACTGCGACGCCTTCTTGCTCGACCTCGAGGCGCGCGAGCGCGCGCGCACGGCAATAGCCAACCTGCGCGTGCAGTTCAACAAGGTGCACGGCTTCTACATCGAGGTCAGCGCCGGCCAGAAGGACAGGGTGCCGGCCGACTACCAGCGCCGCCAGACGCTGAAGAACGCCGAGCGCTTCGTCACGCCCGAGCTGAAGGCCTTCGAGGACCGCGCGCTGTCGGCGCAGGAGCGCGCGCTCGCGCGCGAGAAGTGGCTCTACGAGCAACTGCTGGACGCGCTGCAGCCGCTGCTGCCGGCGCTGGCCGAGGCCGCGCGCGCGCTGGCTGCGCTCGACGCGCTGGCCGCGCTGGCCGAGCGCGCGACGACGCTGGGCTGGTGCGCGCCGCAGTTCGTCGCCCACCCGTGCATCGACATCGAGGCCGGCCGCCACCCGGTGGTCGAGGCCCGCCTGCAGCAGACCGGCGGCGGGGCCTTCATCGCCAACCACTGCCGGCTCGACGCGAAGACCCGGATGCTGGTCATCACCGGCCCGAACATGGGCGGCAAGAGCACCTACATGCGGCAGGTGGCGCTGATCGTGCTGCTCGCCGCGATCGGCTCGTACGTGCCGGCCGGCGCCTGCCGGCTCGGGCCGATCGACGCCATCCACACCCGCATCGGCGCGGCCGACGATCTGGCCAACGCGCAGTCGACCTTCATGCTCGAGATGACCGAGGCCAGCGCGATCCTGCACGGCGCGGGCGAGCACAGCCTGGTGCTGATGGACGAGATCGGCCGCGGCACCAGCACCTACGACGGGCTGGCGCTGGCCGGCGCGATCGCCAGCCACCTGCACGACCGCTGCCGCGCGTTCACGCTGTTCGCGACCCACTACTTCGAGCTGACCGCGCTGCCCGAGAAGCATCCGCACGCGGTCAACGTCCACGTCAGCGCGGTCGAGGGCGCCGGGCGCGACATCGTCTTCCTGCACCAGATCGAGGCCGGGCCGGCCAGCCGCAGCTACGGCGTGCAGGTCGCGCAGCTCGCGGGCATGCCGGCGGCCGTGATCCGCCAGGCGCGCGCCACGCTCGAGGCGTTCGAGGCCCGGCAGCGCGCGGCCAGCGCGCAGATCGACCTGTTCGCGCTGCCGCCGCCGGCGGCCGCGGTGCCCGCCCCCAGCCCGCTCGAGGACGCGCTGGCCGAGCTCGACCCCGATGCGCTGACCCCGCGCGCGGCGCTCGAGGCGCTCTACCGGCTCAAGGCCCTGACCCGGGTGCAGCCATGACCGCCCCCCGCCAGCCCCCGGCCCCGATCGTCTTCTCGCACGCCAACGGCTTCCCGGCCGGCACCTACGGCGTGCTGTTCGCGGCCTGGCGCGCCGCCGGCCACGCGGTCCATGCCGTCGAGCGCTTCGGCCACGACCCGGCGTACCCGGTGACCGGCAACTGGCCGCACCTGCGCCAGCAGTTGATCGACTGCGTCGAGCGCAGTGCCGGCGGCCCGGCGCTGCTCGTCGGCCATTCGCTGGGCGGGCTGCTCAGCCTGATGGCCGCCTGCCGCCGGCCCGACCTGGCGCGCGGCGTCGTGATGCTCGACTCGCCGGTGATCACCGGCTGGCGCGCCCACGGCCTGCAGGTGTTCAAGGCCAGCGGGCTGATCCGCCG
>Ga0208609_100368_pt1 | contig 18085 bp, 14 predicted proteins | sample SubbioR11_8A_Apr_FD_184813 | JGI IMG/M metagenome (GOLD analysis project Ga0208609, IMG submission 184813) | Serpentinite rock and fluid subsurface biosphere microbial communities from McLaughlin Reserve, California, USA - CR11_8A_Apr (SPAdes) | ecosystem: Environmental > Terrestrial > Deep...
AGCGGCCGCCACGCCGCCGCCGTCTGGCGGCTGGGCGGCTGAGGCTGCGCTGGCCGCGGCCACCGCCTCGGCTGCTTCGCCTGCTTCGGCTTCAAGGCGGGCGCGCCGCCGCGCCGGCGTACCCAGGATGTAGAGCAGGATCGCCAGCGGCAGCAGACCCCAGAGCAGCAGGGTCCCGAGCGCGCGCAGCCAGCCCCCGGGCTCGAGGGCCTGCGCCATCGCCAGCATGACGACCACGAACATCCAGCCGATCACGATCAGGTACATCGCGCCACCACTTCCGTCGCGGGGCAACGGCGCCCCTCGGTGTTTTCCCGGGTCATGCAGCGGTAAGCCGCTGCGGGTACAAATGCCATCATGACACTGTCGGCGCGCCGAGCCTGATCGGAGCGCCAGTATCCAGGAGACCGCCCTTGCCGACCCGCCCCGCGAAGTCCGCCCCTGCCGCCGCGCCTGCCTCGTCTGCCGATGCCGCGCAAGCCTTCGGTTGCGCCGTCGGCGACATCTGGCGATCGTTCGCCGGCCTGAACCTGCCGCAGCAGCAACTGGCCAAGCTGCAGGGCGAGTACCTGCGCGAGGCCACCGCAGTGTGGAACGCCTCGCTGCAGCGGCTGCAGGGCAGCGACACCGCGCCGCTGCCCGACCGCCGCTTCGCCGCCGACGACTGGGCCTCGAACCCGCTGGCCGCGCACCTCGCGCAGTTGTACCTGCTCAACGCACGCACGCTGCTGCAGATGGCCGAGTCGCTCGAGGGCGACGAGAAGGCCCGCCAGCGCGTGCGCTTTGCCGTGCAGCAGTGGATCGACGCAGCCAGCCCGAGCAACTTCCTGGCCCTCAACCCCGAGGCGCTGCGCAAGGCCCTCGACACGCAGGGCCGCAGCATCGCGCAGGGCATGCAGATGCTGCTGGCCGACCTGCAGCGCGGCCAGGTCTCGCAGACCGACACCAGCGTCTTCGAAGTCGGCCGCAACGTCGCGACCACCGAGGGCGCGGTGGTCTACGAGAACGAGCTGATCCAGCTCATCGAGTACAAGCCGCTGACCGCGCAGATCCACGAGCGGCCGTTCCTGTTCGTGCCGCCGTGCATCAACAAGTACTACATCCTCGACCTGCAGCCCGACAACTCGTTGATCCGCTACAGCGTCGAGCAGGGCCACCGCACCTTCGTCGTGAGCTGGCGCAACCCCGACGAATCGCTGGCCGCCCTGACCTGGGACGACTACATCGAACAGGGGCCGCTCGCTGCGATCCGGGTCGTGCAGGCGATCTCCGGGCAGAAGACCTTCGACATGCTGGGTTTCTGCGTCGGCGGGACGATCCTGGCCACTGCGCTGGCCGTGCTCGCCGCGCGCGGCGAGCACCCGGCGGCCAGCCTGACGCTGCTGACCACGCTGCTCGACTTCAGCCGCACCGGCATCCTCGACGTCTTCATCGACGAGCCCTCGGTGCAGTTGCGCGAGATGACGATCGGCGCTGACGCGCCCGGCGGGCCCAAGCTGCTCCAGGGCCGCGAACTGGCCACCACCTTCAGCTTCCTGCGCCCCAACGACCTGGTCTGGAACTACGTCGTCGGCAACTACCTCAAGGGCGAGCCGCCGCCGCCGTTCGACCTGCTCTACTGGAACGGCGACGGCACCAACCTGCCCGGGCCGATGTACTGCTGGTACCTGCGCCACACCTACCTGCAGAACGAGCTCAGGATCCCGGGCCGGCTGACGACCTGCGGCGAGCAGGTCGACCTCGGCGCGATCCGCGCGCCGGCCTTCGTCTACGCCTCGCGCGAGGACCACATCGTGCCCTGGGACTCGGCCTACATGAGCACCGCGCTGCTCAAAGGCCCGACGCGCTTCGTGCTCGGCGCCAGCGGCCACATCGCCGGCGTGATCAACCCGCCGGCCAAGGGCAAGCGCAGCCACTGGATCAACGACCAGCTGCCCGCGACTGCCGCGCAGTGGCTGGCCGGCGCGCAGGAGCGCCCGGGCAGCTGGTGGCCCGACTGGGCGGCCTGGGTCAAGCCGCACGCCGGCAAGCGGGTCGCGGCACCCAAGTCGTACGGCGGGCGCGACTACCAGGCCATCGAGCCCGCGCCGGGCCGCTACGTCAAGCAGAAGGCCTGAAGCGGGCCGGCCGCTGCCACCCCATCACTCGAGGAGAACGTCCATGTCCGATATCGTCATCGTCTCGGCCACGCGCACCGCGGTCGGCAAGTTCGGCGGCACGCTGGCCCGGACCGCGGCCACCGAGCTCGGTGCCATCGTCGTGCGCGAGGCGATCGCCCGCGCCGGGCTCGACGCGGCCCAGGTCGGCGAGGTCATCATGGGCCAGGTGCTGGCCGCCGGCGCCGGCCAGAACCCGGCGCGCCAGGCCATGATGAAGGCCGGCGTGCCCAAGGAGACGCCGGCGCTGACGATCAACGCCGTCTGCGGCTCGGGGCTCAAGGCGGTGATGCTGGCCGCGCAGGCCGTGGCCACCGGCGACAGCGAGATCGTCGTCGCCGGCGGGCAGGAGAACATGTCGGCCAGCCCGCATCTGCTGCCCGGCAGCCGCGACGGCCAGCGCATGGGCGACTGGAAGATGATCGACTCGATGATCGTCGACGGCCTGTGGGACGTCTACCACCAGTACCACATGGGCATCACCGCCGAGAACGTCGCCAAGGCCCATGGCATCAGCCGCGAGATGCAGGACGCGCTGGCGCTGGCCAGCCAGCAGAAGGCCGCCGCCGCGCAGGCCGCGGGCCGCTTCAAGGACGAGATCGTCGGCGTGACGATCCCGCAGAAGAAGGGCGACCCGCTGGTCTTCGCCAGCGACGAATACGTCAACACCAAGACCAGCGCCGAGGCGCTGGCCGGCCTGCGCCCGGCTTTCGACAAGGCCGGCAGCGTGACCGCGGGCAATGCCTCGGGCCTCAACGACGGCGCTGCGGCGGTGGTCGTGATGAGCGCGCGCAAGGCCGCGGCGCTGGGCCTGCAGCCGCTGGCGCGAATCGCCGGCTACGCCACCGCCGGGCTGGACCCGGCGACGATGGGCATGGGCCCGGTGCCGGCCTCGCGCAAGGCGCTGGCGCGGGCTGGCTGGGGCGTCGGCGACATCGACCTGTTCGAGCTGAACGAGGCCTTCGCCGCGCAGGCCTGCGCGGTCAACCAGGTGCTCGAGGCCGACCCGGCGCGGGTCAACGTCAACGGCGGCGCGATCGCCATCGGCCACCCGATCGGCGCCAGTGGCTGCCGGGTGCTGGTGACGCTGCTGCACGAGATGCGCCGGCGCAACGCGAAGAAGGGCCTGGCCGCACTGTGCATCGGCGGCGGCATGGGCGTCGCACTGGCCGTCGAGCGCTGAACCCCGGCGGCTGGCGACGCTCACACCCGGGGCAACCCGCTTGACCGCCGGCGCCGGCTGCGCGAACCTCGCCCCGAGCCGATTCGACAGACACAGCAAGGAGCAGACGATGACGCAGAAAGTGGCTTACGTGACCGGTGGCATGGGCGGCATAGGCACCGCGATCTGCCAGCGCCTGGCCAAGGACGGCTTCAAGGTGATCGCCGGCTGCGGCCCCAGCCGCGACGCCCCGAAGTGGCTGGCCGAGCAGCAGGCGCTGGGCTACACCTTCCACGCCAGCGTCGGCAACGTCGCCGACTGGGACAGCACGGTCGCGGCCTTCACCAAGGCCAAGGCCGAGCACGGGCCGATCGACGTGCTGGTCAACAACGCCGGCATCACCCGCGACCGCATGTTCCTGAAGATGACTCCCGACGACTGGAAAGCGGTCATCGACACCAACCTCAACAGCATGTTCAACGTCACCAAGCAGGTGGTGCCCGACATGGTCGAGCGCGGCTGGGGGCGCATCATCCAGATCAGCAGCGTCAATGGCGAGAAGGGCCAGGTCGGGCAGACCAACTATTCGGCGGCCAAGGCCGGCATGCACGGCTTCACGATGGCGCTGGCGCAGGAAGTCGCGGCCAAGGGCGTGACCGTCAACACGGTCAGCCCCGGCTACATCGGCACCGAGATGGTGCGCGCGATCAAGCCCGAGATCCTCGAGAAGATCGTCGCGACGATCCCGGTCAAGCGCCTGGGCACGCCCGACGAGATCGGCTCGATCGTCGCCTGGCTGGCCGGCCCCGATGCGGGCTTCACGACCGGTGCCGACTTCAGCTGCAACGGCGGCCTGCACATGGGCTGAACGCAGCGCCGGCCGCGCGCCGGCGCTGCGCTATGGGCCGCCGAAGAAGAACTTGATCAGGCCCTTGACGGCGAAGCCGAGCATGCCGAAGCCGAGCACGAACAGCAGCACGAAGGTGCCCAGCCGCCCGGCCTTCGACGCGCGCGCGATCTGCAGCACGATGAACAGCATGTAGAGCATGAAGGCGCTGACGCCGAACGTCAGGCCGAACCATGCGATCTGTTCTTCGGTGATGCCGCCGAGCATGGCCGCCGCCGGTCAGGGGTTTTCGGGCAGGGCCGAGACGTCGACCAGGTCGCGGTAGGCGTGCCAGCTGGCGTGTGCCAGCCAGGGCACGGCCACCAGCAGCCCCAGCAGCCCGGCCGCCACCGCCACCGTGGTCAGCGCAGCCAGCAGGAACGCCCACAGCGCCAGCGGCAGCGGGTGCTCGATGACCGCCCGCCAGCCGCTCAGCACGGCCGTCATGATGCCGACGCGGCGGTCGAGCAGCATCGGGATCGCCACCACGCTGGAGGCGAACACCGGCGCGGCCAGCGCGCCGCCGAGCAGGACCCAGATCTCGAACAGCCACGAGTGCGGCGACAGCACGACGATGCGGATGAAGTCGCCCGGGTTGTGCACCGGCGCCTCGGCGACCAGCGTGATCAGCGCGGCCGAGGTCAGCACCCAGCCGGTGCCGGCCGCGGCCAGCAGCAGCCCGAAGACGACCAGCCGGTGGTCGCGCGGGCGCCAGCAGCGCAGTGCGGTGCGCAGGTCGGCGCGTTCGCCGCGCTCGAGCGCGCGGCTGATCGCGTACAGCCCGGTGGCCAGGACCGGCGCGACCAGCAGGAAGCCGCTGAAGGCGCCGGCGAGCAGCCAGAAGTGGTCGCGCGCGGCGACAAACAAGACCGCGCCGAACAACGCCAGCGCCGCGCCGTGCACCAGCCCGGGGCCGGGGCAGCGGGCGAAGTCGCGCCAGCCCAGCGCGAGCCAGCGCAGCGGCGATGACAAGGCCAGCGGGCGGATCGGCGGGGCGGCGGAGCCGGCGTCGGCAGGGGTCATCGCGGCCATGATGCTGTCATTCCCGGGGGGGACTGCGGTTGACGGCGCTCAAGTGCTCGGCGGGGCGATCGCATCGAGCAGCTCGAGTTCGATCTGCAACTGCGGGCACGGCTCGTCGAGCTCGGGGCCGTCGACGAGGAAGGTGTCCTCGACGCGCTCGCCCAGGGTCGTGACCTTGGCCAGTTGCAGGTTGACGCGGTGGCGCGCCAGCACGCGGGCGATGGCGTAGAGCAGCCCGGCGCGGTCGCTGGTGCTGACCGACAGCAGCCAGTGCTGCGCGCGCTCGTCGGGGCGCAGCGAGACGCGCGGCGTGACCGGAAACGAGCGCACCCGCCGCGAGACGCGGCTGCGGCGCGGCTCGGGCAGGGGTGCGTCGCTGGCCAGCGCCTCGCGCAGGCCGTTCTCGACGAGCGCGCCGAGGTCGCGATAGTTTGCGCTCGGTGCCGGATCGAGCTGCGGATGCACGATCTGGAAGGTGTCGAGCGCGTAGCCGGCGCGCGTGGTGTGGATCTTGGCGTCCTGGATGCTGTAGCCCGCGCCGTCGAAGTAGCCGCAGATGCGCGCGAACAGGTCGGCCCGGTCGGGCGCGTAGACCAGCACCTGCAGGCCCTCGCCGACCGACGAGGGACGCGCGCTCACGACGGGCGCGGCGGCCTCGACCTGGCGGCCCAAAGCGCGCGCATGCCAGGCGATGTCGGCGGCGTCGTGGCGCGCGAAGTAGCTCAGCTGCAGCGTGCGCCAGAGGGCGTCCTCGGCGCCGGGGCGTTGCGAGGCCAGCGCCAGCAGCGCGCGCGCCTCGGCCTTGCGGGCCTCGATCTCGGCGTCGAGGTTGGGCCGCTCGCCGCCGAGCGCCCGCAGGCCCAGCCGGTACAGGTCCTCGAGCAGCTTGCCCTTCCAGGCGTTCCAGACCTTCGGGCTGGTGCCGCGGATGTCGGCCACCGTCAGCAGGTACAGCGCGTCGAGCCGTCGCGGCTCGCCGACCAGGCGGGCGAAGGCGGCGATCACCGCGGGGTCGGACAGGTCCTCCTTCTGCGCGATGCGCGACATCGCCAGGTGCTCGCGCACGAGAAACTCGACCAGCGCAGCGTCGTCGCCGGCGATGCCGTGGTCGCGGCAGAAGCGCCGGACCTCGACCGCGCCGAGCTCGGAGTGGTCGCCGCCGCGGCCCTTGGCGACGTCGTGGAACAGCGCCGCGACGTACAGCAGCCAGGGCTTGTCCCAGTGCAGCGCGAGCTGCGAGCAGAACGGGTACTCGTGGGCATGCTCGGGGATGAAGAAGCGGCGGATGTTGCGCAGCACCATCAGGATGTGCTGGTCGACCGTGTAGACGTGGAACAGGTCGTGCTGCATGCGCCCGACGATGCGCCGGAAGACCCACAGGTAGCGCCCGAGCACCGAGGTCTGGTTCATCAGCCGCAGCGCGTGCGTCTGGCCGCCGTTGCGGTGCTGCAGGATCTGCAGGAAGCTGCGCCGGTTGGCCGGGTCGCGGCGGAACGCCGCGTTCATCAGCCCGCGCGCGTGATACAGCGCGCGCAGCGTGCGCGCCGACAGGCCCTTGATGCCGGGCGAGCATTGGTAGACGTGGAAGGTCTGCAGGATCGCCTGCGGCTCGCGCCGGTAGAGCTCGTCGTCGGCGACCTCGAGCATGCCGCCGCGGTCGAGGAAGCGCGCATCGGCCAGCGGCCGCATCGGCGCAGCCTCGCGGCCGCTGACGCGCTCCTCGATGTTGAGCAGCAGGATCTGGTTGAGCTGCACGACCGCCTTGGCGGCCCAGTAGTAGCGGCGCATCAGCAGCTCGGAGGCGCGCTGCGTCGGCGTCGAAGCCAGGCCCAGGCTGTCGGCCACCGCCGACTGCAGGTCGAACACCAGGCGGTCTTCGCGCCGCCCGGCGACCAGGTGCAGGTGGGCGCGGATCAGCCGCAGCTGCGCCTCGTGGCGCTGCAGTTGCCGGACCTCGAAAGGCGTGAGCAGGCCGCGCGCGGCCATCTCGCTCCAGCGCCGGCCCAGCCCGGCCGCGCGCGCGACCCAGACCAGCACCTGCAGGTCGCGCAGGCCGCCCGGGCTCTCCTTGCAGTTGGGCTCGAGCGCGTAGGGCGTGTCCTCGAACTTCTGGTGGCGCTGGCGCATCTCGAGCGTCTTGGCGCGCAGGAAGGCCAGCGCATCGATGGCCGCGTCGTGGCGGCGGCGAAAGTCCTCGCAGGCGCGCCGCGCGCCGCACACGTAGCGCGATTCGAGCAGCGCCGTGCGCACGGTGAGGTCGCGCTCGCTCTCGGCCAGGCACTGCCCGGCGGTGCGCACCGCCGAGCCGACCTCCAGCCCGATGTCCCAGCAGCCGGTGACGAAGTCGGCGATCGCTGCCTCGTCGCCTGCGGCCTGCAGGCCCTCCGGCAGCAGCACCAGCACGTCGACGTCGGAGTGCGGATAGAGCTCGCCGCGGCCGTAGCCGCCGACGGCCACCAGCGCCGCACCGGCGGGCAGGGCGCAGCGCTGCCACAGCGCGACCAGGGTGCGGTCGACATGCCGGCTGAGCTCACGCAGCAGCCGGGCGGCGGCCGGGGCCGAAGCGCGCTGGCAGGCGAAATCCGCGAGCAGCGCCGCCTTGCCCTCGCGAAAGCCCCGCCGCAACTCGGCGAGCGCCGCCGATGCGGGCAGGGCGTTCATCGCGCGCGGCCCGTCAGGCCGCGACCGTCGCCGGCGGCCGCACGAAGGCCGGCGGCGGCGGGCTGCCGGCCGACAGCGTCAGCACCTCCCAGCCCTCGGCGGTGACCAGCACCGTGTGCTCCCATTGCGCCGACAGCGAGCGGTCCTTGGTGACGATGGTCCAGCCGTCGCCGAGTTCGCGCACCTCGCGGCGCCCGGCGTTGATCATCGGCTCGATCGTGAAGATCATGCCGGCTTCGAGCACCTCCAAGGTGCCGGGGCGGCCGTAGTGCAGGACCTGCGGCGCCTCGTGGAACTTGCGCCCGACGCCGTGGCCGCAGAATTCGCGCACCACCGAGTACCCCGCCGCCTCGGCGTGGGTCTGGATCGCGTGGCCGATGTCGCCCAGGCGCGCGCCGGGGCGCACCTGCACGATGCCCTTCCACATCGCCTCGTAGGTGAGCTGGCACAGCCGCCGCGCGGCGATCGAGCCCTCGCCGACGACATACATGCGGCTGTTGTCGCCGTGCCAGCCGTCCTTGATGACAGTGACGTCGATGTTGACGATGTCGCCGTTCTTCAGCGGCCGCTCGCTGGGGATGCCGTGGCAGACCTGATGGTTGACCGAGGTGCACAGCGAGGCCGGGTAGGGTGGGTAGCCCGGCGGCTGGTAGCCCAGCGTGGCCGGTACCGCGCCCTGCACGTGGACGATGTGGTCGTGCGCGAGGCGGTCGAGTTCGAGCGTCGTGACGCCCGGGCGCACATGCCGGCCGAGCAGGTCGAGCACCTCGGAGGCCAGCCGGCAGGCGGTGCGCATCGCCTCGATGTCGGCGCCGCTCTTGATCGGAATCGTCATCGCCGGGATTATCCTGAAATCCTGCCCAGCGCCGCGTCGGCGGCGGCGGGCGCCAGTGCGTGCCCCGTAGAATGCCCCGGCTCCCGTCGCGGTCGTTCCCGATGCGGGTACGCCCACATCCCAGCCCCGCCCGCGCCGCGCGAGTCCATGTCTGCCGCTGCCTTGCATCTGTCGACTTTCGAGGGCGGCCAGGCGTTGTCGGCCTTTCGCTGCCGGGCGCTGACCGCGCGCCTCGCCGCCGCCGTGCCGCGGGTGCGCAGCGTGGCGGCGCAGCACCGCTACTGGGTCGCCTGCGAGACGGCGCTGGCGCCGGCCGCGCGCGAGCGGCTGCAGGCCCTGCTGGCCGTGCCACCCGGCGCGGCTGCGGCGGGCTGCGCCGGCGCCGACACCGACGCGCTGTTCGTCGTCATGCCGCGCCTGGGCACCGTCTCGCCCTGGGCCAGCAAGGCCAGCGAGATCGCCCGCAACTGCGGGCTGGCGGTGCGGCGCATCGAGCGCGTGTGCGAGTTCCGCCTGCGCCTCGACGCCGGCCTGCTCGGCCGCGGGCGGGCGCTGAGCGAGGCCGAGCGCGCCGCGGTTGCCGCGCTGCTGCACGACCGCATGACCGAGAGCGTGGCCTTCGAGGCCGACGCCGCGCGCCACCTCTTCGACGTGCTGCCGGCGGCGCCGCTGGCGCATGTCGACGTGCTCGGCTGGGGCCGCGAGGCCCTGGTCGAGGCCGACGCGATGTACGGGCTGGCGCTCTCCGGCGACGAGATCGACTACCTCGTCGAGGCCTTCGTGCGGCTGGGCCGCAACCCCAGCGACGTCGAGCTGATGATGTTCGCGCAGGCCAACAGCGAGCACTGCCGGCACAAGATCTTCAACGCCGACTTCACGATCGACGGCCAGCGCCAGCCGCACAGCCTGTTCGCGATGATCCGCCACACCGAGCGCGTGAACCCGCAGCGCACGGTGGTCGCCTACGCCGACAACGCCGCGGTGATGGCCGGCGGCCCCACCGAGCGCTGGGCGCCCGAAGACGGCAGCACCGCCTCGCGCTACGTCGCGCAGGCCTGCGTCGAGCAGGTGCTGATGAAGGTCGAGACGCACAACCACCCGACGGCGATCAGCCCGTTTGCGGGTGCGGCCACCGGCGCCGGCGGCGAGATCCGCGACGAGGGCGCGACCGGCCGCGGCGCGCGGCCCAAGGCCGGGCTGAGCGGGTTTGCGGTCTCCAACCTGCACCTGCCCGGCACCGACGAGCCCTGGGAGCGCGACCCGGTCGGCGGCCCGCCGCACATCGCCAGCGCGCTGCAGATCATGGTCGAGGGCCCGCTGGGCGCGGCCGCGTTCAACAACGAATTCGGCCGCCCCAACCTGGGCGGCTTCTTTCGCGTCTACGAGCAGACCGTGGCCGGCGTGCGGCGCGGCTACCACAAGCCGATCATGATCGCCGGCGGCCTCGGCCGCATCGACGCGACGCAGACGGCCAAGCTCGCCTTCCCGGCCGGCACGCTGCTGGTCCAGCTCGGCGGCCCGGGCCTGCGCATCGGGCTGGGCGGCGGCGCAGCCAGCTCGATGGCCGCCGGCAGCAACGCCGCGACGCTCGACTTCGACAGCGTGCAGCGCGGCAACCCCGAGATGCAGCGCCGCGCGCAGGAGGTCATCAGCCGCTGCCACGACCTCGGCGCGGCCAACCCGATCCTCGCGATCCACGACGTCGGCGCCGGCGGGCTGTCCAACGCCTTGCCCGAACTGGCCGACGGCGCCGGCCGCGGCGCACGCATCGACCTGCGCCGCGTGCCGCTCGAGGAGAGCGGCCTGTCGCCGCGCGAGATCTGGTGCAACGAGAGCCAGGAGCGCTACGTGCTGGCGGTCGACCCGGCGCAGATGCCGCGCTTCGAGCAGATCTGCGCGCGCGAGCGCTGCCCGCAGGCGGTGGTCGGCGTGGCCACCGAAGCGCGCGCGCTGGTTGTCGAGGACGGTGCCGGCGGCGAGCGCGTGATCGACATGCCGATGGACGTGCTGCTGGGCAAGCCGCCGAAGATGCACCGCGTCGTCGCGCGCGTCGAGCGGCACGACGCGCCGCTCGATCTGACCGGAGTCGAACTGGCGGCGGCCGCCATCGACGTGCTGCGCCACCCGACGGTCGCCTCGAAGCGCTTCCTGATCACGATCGGCGACCGCAGCGTGGGCGGCCTGAGCCACCGCGACCCGCTGGTCGGCCCCTGGCAGGTGCCGGTGGCCGACTGCGCGGTCACGCTGGCCGACTACGCCGGCTACCGCGGCGAGGCGATGGCGATGGGCGAGCGCATGCCGCTGGCCTCGCTGCAGGCCCCGGCCTCGGGCCGCATGGCGGTGGCCGAGGCCATCACCAACCTGCTCGCCGCACCGATCGAGCTCGACCGCGTCAAGCTCAGCGCCAACTGGATGGCCGCCTGCGGCGAGCCCGGCGAGGACGCCGCCCTCTACGACACCGTCGCCGCGGTCGCCCTCGAACTGTGCCCGGCGCTGGGCATCGGCATCCCGGTCGGCAAGGACAGCCTGTCGATGCGCACGAAGTGGGTCGCGCCCAAGCCGGCGGCGCCGCCCCCCGCGGGCGCCGCGGCGGTGCCGGGCGGCGCGGCGTCGGCCCGGCAGGCCGGCGGCGGGCTGCGCGAGGTGCTCGCCCCGCTGTCGCTGGTCGTCACCGCCTTCGCGACCCTCGACGACGTGCGCGCCACGCTGACGCCGCAACTGCAGGCCGGCGACACGACGCTGATCCTGGTCGACCTCGGCGCCGGCCGCCGCCGCATGGGCGGCTCGATCCTGGCCCAGACCCTGGGCCGCTTCGGCGACGCGGTGCCCGACCTCGACGACCCCGCGCGCCTGAAGGCGCTGGTCGCCGCGGTCAACGCCCTGCGCGCCGCAGGCCGGCTGCTCGCCTACCACGACCGCAGCGACGGCGGCCTCTGGGCCTGCGTCTGCGAGATGGCGTTTGCCGGGCGCCGCGGCGTAAGCCTCAACGTCGACCTGCTGATCACCGACGGCGACGGCATCGCCGACAGCCGCGCCGACTACGGCGACTCGAAGAACTGGGCCGGCCAGGTCGGCGAGCGGCGCAACACCCTGACCCTCGGGGCCCTGTTCAACGAGGAACTCGGCGCCGTGCTGCAGGTGCGCCGCGCCGAGCGCGACGCGGTCATCGGGGCGCTGCGCGCGCATGGCCTGGGCCGCCTGGTGCAGGTCGTCGGCACGACCAACGAGCGCGGCGTCGTCGAGGTCTGGCGCGACACGCGCTGCGTCTACTCGGCGCCGCTGGCGCAACTGCTGCAGGCCTGGGACGACGTGAGCTGGCGCATCGCCCGGCTGCGCGACCACCCCGACTGCGCCGACAGCGAGCACGCCGCAGCCTGCGCCGTCGACGACCCCGGCCTGCACGAGCACCTCGGCGCCGACGCGGCTGCCGACCTCGCCGCGCCGGCGCTGAACCTGGCCCGGCCCAAGGTCGCGGTGCTGCGCGAGCAGGGCGTCAATTCGCAGGTCGAGATGAGCTACGCGCTGGCCGCCGCCGGCTTCGACGCCTACGACCTGCACATGAGCGACCTGCAGGCCGGGCGCGCCCGGCTGGCCGACTTCAAGGCCCTGGTCGCCTGCGGCGGCTTCAGCTACGGCGACACCCTGGGCGCCGGCCAGGGCTGGGCGCGCTCGATCCTGCTCGACCCCCGGCTGGCCGAGCCCTTTGCCGCCTTCTTCGGCCGCCCCGACACCCTGACGCTGGGCGTGTGCAACGGCTGCCAGATGATGGCCGCGCTGGCTTCGATCATCCCCGGCGCCGAGGCCTGGCCGCTGTTCGTGCGCAACGCCAGCGAGCAGTTCGAAGCGCGCCTGAGCCTGGTCGAGGTGCTGGCCAGTCCGTCGCTGTGGTTTGCCGGCATGGCCGGCAGCCGGCTGCCGGTGGTCGTCGCGCACGGCGAAGGGCGCGCCGATTTCTCGCTGCGCGGCGACGGCGCGCGCGCGCTGGCCGCGCTGCGCTATGTCGACCACCACGGCCAGCCGACCGAGGCCTATCCGTACAACCCCAACGGCAGCCCCGGCGGGCTGACCGGGGTGACGACCGCCGACGGCCGCCATACCGCGCTGATGCCGCATCCCGAGCGCGTCCTGCGTCGCGTCCAGATGAGCTGGTCGGCCACGGGCGCCGACGGCTGGAGCCCGTGGCTGCGCATGTTCCGCAACGCGCGCGCAGCGCTGGGGTAGGGATGATCCGGCGCAACCTCATCAACGCGCTGCTCACCCTGGTGCTGCTCTTCGGCGCCCTGGCGCTGATCGGCGTCGCCTTCGAGGACGAGCTGCTGCGGGCCACGGCCTGGGTCCACGACAGAGTCGGCTTCGTCGGCATGTGCCTGATCCTGCTGGTCACCGACACCCTGGTGACGCCGTTCCCGCCCGACCTCCTGCTCGTCGTCGTCGCCCACACCGAACTCGCCGACCACTGGTTTCGCCACGTCCTGATCCTCAGCCTGGTCTCGGTCGTCGCCGGCATGCTGGGCTGGACGATCGGGCGCTGGCTCGAGCATTTCCCTTCGGTGCACCGGCTGTTCGGCGAGTTCAAGGACGAGAACCGCGAGTTCATCCGGCGCTACGGCTTCTGGGCGGTGGCCATCGGCGCGACCACGCCGCTGCCGTTCTCGGCGACCTGCTGGGGCGCCGGCATCCTCGGCCTGCGCTGGCAGACGGTGCTCGCCGCGGCAGTGCTGTTTCGCATCCCGCGCTTCCTGCTGTACTACTGGCTGATCACGGCGACCGGCGTCTGGTTCTCGTGAGCCGGCGCCCGGCCGGGCCCGCCTTCATCGGCGCGCCCGGCCCCGGCAGCGAGGCCACCATGCTGCCGGCGAGCAGGTTGCGCACGATCGGGCACATACTCGAGCGGCAGCCATCGGTGGGCTGTGATGGCGTGGATTACCCGTACGGAGCCAGATGTGATGGCCGATTGTTGCGACGGCAAGATTGAGGCACTGGCCGCCCTGCGCACCCGCCGTCGCGGGGTGCTGATCCTGGCGCTGTGGATCAACGCGGTGATGTTCGCGGTCATGTTCGGCGCCGGCATTTATGCAGGCTCCAGCGCGCTGCTCGCGGACTCGCTCGACAACCTCGGCGACGCCTTCGTTTACGCGATCAGCCTGTACGTGGTCTACCGGAGCTTGCGCTGGCGCGCCGCCGCCGCGTTGATGAAGGGGCTGATTCAGCTCGCCTTCGGCATCGGCGTGCTGGTCTACGCGTGGCAGGTGTTCACGGCGGGCGTCGCGCCCATGTCCGGCGTGATGGTCCTCGCGGCAAGCGCGGCGCTCGCCGCGAACCTTGCCTGCATGCTGCTGCTGATGCGCCACCGCCACGACGACATCAACATGCGCTCGGCATGGCTGTGCTCTCGCAACGACTTGATCGGCAATGTCGGCGTGCTGCTCGCCGCGGGCGGCGTGTACCTCACGGCGAGCCATTGGCCGGATGTGCTGGTGGGGGTGTTGATCGCGGCGGTGTTCCTGAAAACGGCAGCCGGGGTGCTGCGGGATAGTGTGTATGCGCTGCGGCACGGGGAGGAGCGGGTGGTGCGGTGGGGGTGAGCTGCGTTCGCCGGACCCCGGCGTTTGCCCATTAGTTAACATAATACACATCGTCGCGGTTTACGAATGCCTGACTGACCGCCTGACACCGGTGGCCGCCGGCGAAACGCCACGCGACAATCACAGGCCGGCGGACCCGTCTGCCACGGCGCAGGCGCCCGCGCGGCCGGCTGCAACGATCCACGCTCCACGCTCGAACGACTTTCCAACGCGATGACCGACCCGCACGCCACGCTCCACCACTACGAAGGCCGCATCGTCCTGGTCGGCTTCGGCAGCATAGGCCAAGGCGTGCTGCCGCTGCTGCTGCGCCACATCCGGATGTCGCCCGCGCAGATCGTCGTGCTCACGCCGGGCGACGACGGCGCCGCGATCGCGCGCGAGTACGGCGTGCGCATGGTCGACGCGGCGCTCACGCCCGCCAACTACCGCGAGCTGCTCGTGCCGCGGCTGGCCGCCGGCGACTTCCTGCTCAACCTGTCGGTCGACGTCAGCAGCGCGGCGCTGATCGCGCTGTGCCAGGAGCTGGGCGCGCTCTACCTCGACACCGTCTCCGAGCCCTGGGCCGGGACCTACGACTGCGCCGAGTTGCCGCTCGCGCGGCGCACCAACTACGCGATGCGCGAGGAGTCGCTCGCGCTGCGCCGCGCGGGGGCGCCGACGGCGGTGATCACGCATGGCGCCAACCCCGGTCTGGTCTCGCATTTCGTCAAGCAGGCCCTGCTCGACCTCGCTCGCGACACCGGCATCGGGGCGGTCGCGCCGGCGTCGCGCGCGGACTGGGCCGGGCTCGCGCAGCGGCTGGGCGTGCGCGTGATCCACATCGCCGAGCGCGATACCCAGGTCGGCGCGCGGCCCAAGGCGGCTGGCGAGTTCGTCAACACCTGGTCGGTCGAGGGCTTCGTCGGCGAGGGCCTGCAACCCGCCGAGCTGGGCTGGGGCACGCATGAGCGCCATTTCCCGCCCGACGGCGCGCGCCAGACCCGCGGCTGCCGCGCGGCGATCTACCTCGAGCGCCCCGGCGCGAGCACCCGGGTGCGCAGCTGGACGCCGGCCGCCGGCGCGCAGCATGCCTTCCTGATCACCCACGCCGAGGCGATCTCGATCGCCGATTACCTCACCGTCGGCGACGCAGCGGGCGACTGCGGGCAGCCGGCGTACCGGCCGACCGTGCACTACGCCTACCACCCGTGCAACGACGCGGTGCTGTCGGTGCACGAGCTCGCCGGCCGCCAGTGGCAGATGCCGCCGCACACGCGCATCCTGAAGGACGACATCGTCGCCGGCGCCGATACGCTGGGCGTGCTGCTGATGGGCCATGCGCGGGGCGCGTACTGGTACGGCTCGCGGCTCAGCGTCGAGCAGGCCCGCGCGGCCTGCCCGCACAACAGCGCGACCAGCCTGCAGGTGACGGCCAGCGTTCTGGCCGGCGTCGTCTGGGCGATGCGCAATCCGGCGCGCGGGGTCGTCGAGCCCGACGAGCTGCCGCACGCGCAGATCCTCGACTGGTGCCGCCCGTACCTGGGCGAGCTCGGCGGCGTCTACACCGACTGGACGCCGCTGCTGGGGCGCGGCCAGTTGTACGCCGAGGACGTCGACCGCGACGACCCCTGGCAGTTCAAGAATTTCCGGGTCGGCTGACCGCCGCGCGGTCGCGCGACCCGCCGCGCGGGCGAGCGCGGCCAGGCGTGGCCTGCGCCCGGCCTGGGGCCGAACTCAGCTCGCCGTGCGCGCGGCGGCGTCGAGGTCGGCTTCGGCGTCGTCGCGCAGCCCGTCGGTGCCGTCGTCCTGGGCTTCGCCAGGCAGCCCGCGGTCGAGCGGGCGGCAGATGCGCCGGCGCAGCGCCCCGAGCCGGGGCGAGGCTTCGACCGCGGCGAGCACGGCCTGCGGGTGCAGCATCAAGGCAAACGGGTTGCCTGCGGTGCGGGGACTCGGCATCAATACCTCCGGCGAGTGATCCCAGGTTCGAATCGACTCTAGCGCGCCGTCGCGGCCGCCGACAGTCGGGTCAGTGCCAAGTCCGGCGTCGGAATCTGCCCTACAGCCGGGCTGGCGCGGTACGCGCTCCCGCGCAGCGGCCAGGGGCTTCACCGGGCGGCTGCCGCGGCGAGCTGGCGCGCCAGCGCCTCGCGGCCGGCCTCGCGCGCGAAGTCGGCTGCGCTGAGCTCGCGCTGGTTGCGCAGCCGCAGGTCGGCGCCCCGGCGCACCAGCAGCTCGACGCTGCGCTCGCTGCCGTAGCGCGCAGCCATCATCAGCGGCGTCGTGCCGTTGGGGCTGCGCGCGTCGACCGGCGCGCCGCGGTCGAGCAGCAAGGCCACGGCCTGCGGTTCGGGGCCGGTCGCGGCGTAGTGGATCGGCGCCCAGCCGCTGCGGTGCACCGGCGCGCCGCGCTCGAGCAGCCGCTGCATCCACGGCAGGTTGCCGCGCAGCGCGGCCATCATCAGCGGCGTCTCGCCATGCGGGTTGACCGCATCGACCTGCAGCCGCGGCTGCGCCCACAGGGCTTCGGCCACCGCCGGCGCGGGCTGGCGCAAGGCCAGGAACAGCGCCGGCTGGCCTTCGGCGTCGCGGCTGTTGGGGTCGAAGCCGCGCCGCAGCAGGGCCGTGACGGTGGCCGCGTCGTCGCGCTCGATGGCCCGGAAGAAGTCCTCGAAGGCGCTCGCGTGCGTCTTGGAAAACGTAACCAGAACAATCATCAACAGCAGAAAGCTGAGGTGATGCTTTAACTTCATGCGGTGCTCCCCGCAGGCCCTGGCAGGTCGAACAGGCGGTCGAAGTTGGCCCGCGTGAGCGCCGCCACATGCTCGACGGCGACGCCGCGCTCGGCGGCCAGCCGGGCCGCGACCAGCGGCACCCGCGACGGGTCGTTGATCTTGCCGCGGTGCGGCGCCGGCGCGAGGTAGGGGCTGTCGGTCTCGATCAGCAGACGCTCGTCGGGCACCAGCCGGGCGACCGCGCGCAGCTCGTCGGCGTTGCGGAAAGTGACGATGCCGGAAAACGAGATGTAGAAGCCCAGGTCGAGGGCCGCCCGGGCGACCTCGGCGGTCTCGGTGAAGCAGTGGAAGACCCCGCTGACCGCGGCGGCGCCCTCCTCGCGCAGGATGGCCAGCGTATCGGCGCCGGCCGCGCGGGTGTGCACGACCAGCGGCTTGCCGCAGGCGCGCGCGGCGCGGATGTGCACGCGAAAGCGCTCGCGCTGCCAGCCCATGTCGGCGACGCTGCGGGTGCCCAGCCGGTAGTAGTCGAGCCCGGTCTCGCCGATGGCGACCACGCGCGCTCGCGCGGCCAGCGCCAGCAGGTCGGCCAGCGTGGGCTCGCGCACGCCCTCGTTGTCGGGGTGGACGCCGGCGCTGGCCCACAGGCCGGGGTGGCGCTGGGCGATCGCGTGCACGGTGTCGAACTCCTCGAGCGTCGTGCTGATGACCAGCGCGCGCTCGACCTGCGCCGCGGCCATCGCCGCGAAGACCTCGTCGAGGCGCCCGTGCAGCTCGGGAAAGCTCAGGTGGCAGTGCGAATCGGCGTACATCGTCGGGGGCCGCGCGCTGCCGCGGCGCGCTGCGGGTTCAGAGCGTCTGCGTCGGCTTGCTCGACGAGATCAGGGTGCCGAGGACTTCCTCGATCTTGAGCTTGAGCAGGCGGGTGCGCTCGTCGGCCGGGAAGCGCACGCCCACGCCCTGCGTGCGTCCGCCCGAGGCGTTGGCCGGGGTGATCCAGCCGACCTTGCCGGCCACCGGGTAGCGCTGGGGGTCCTCGGGCAGCGTGACGAGCAGGTAGACG
>Ga0208609_100373_pt1 | contig 17929 bp, 18 predicted proteins | sample SubbioR11_8A_Apr_FD_184813 | JGI IMG/M metagenome (GOLD analysis project Ga0208609, IMG submission 184813) | Serpentinite rock and fluid subsurface biosphere microbial communities from McLaughlin Reserve, California, USA - CR11_8A_Apr (SPAdes) | ecosystem: Environmental > Terrestrial > Deep...
AGCGCCCTGCCGTAGAGTTTAGTCCACCGGTCAGAAGAAATACGTTGCCCGCGATCAGCAGCAGCCCGGTCAGCGCCAGCCAGCTAGGGCGTTCGCCAAGCAGTATTACCGCCCCTAGGGTGGCCAGCAGCGGCCCGCTACCTCGTGCTAATGGGTAGACCAGCGATAGGTCGCCGTGCTGGTAGCCACGTTGCAGGCTCACGAAGTAGCCGGTGTGCAGCACTATCGTCCCGATCAGGAAGAGGAGCTGCCATCCGCTAAGAGTAGGGCGCTGCCAGAGGCTATAAGCTATCACTAGCGGCGCGTAGAGTAACGCCGCCCAGCAGGCCGTCAGCCAGACGAAGGCTGCACCGCCCTTGGCACGCTTGGCTAACAGGTTCCAACTGGCGTGCATTGCTGCCGACACTAGGATGAGTGTCAAGGCGAGCGGGGTCATGCTAGAGCGTGTCGCTCAGGACCCGTGCCAGGTAGCGTGTTAGCGCCCCTTCATCCGGGTGGTAGAGCACCTCCTCGACCCAGGCGTCGCGCTCGAAGGCCAGTAGCTTGATGTCCCAGACGTCACTGGAGAGCTCGGCAGCAGTGACCGGCATAAGCCCGTAGCTCTGGCTGCCAGGGCGCATCAAGGTGTGGTGGTAGAGCTCGGTCTCGTAAGCCCACCAGGCTACGGTGACGAAGTCGTAGCTGTGGCCCTGATGAATGCCGATAAAACCGACCCCGTAGTGGGTATGCGTTGCGGCGGGTTGCGGCAAAAGTCCGCGCGCCGCCTCCTTACTGGCTTCAACCAGTGCCGGGTCGGGCGTCTTGCTGGCGTGGGTGAGGCTGTAAACCTTGATCTGCCAGCCCGCCTCGTACCACAGCTCAAGGAGGCGGATAGTGCGTGGTTGGTAGGGCTCGCTAAGCTGCATCGGCGGTCGGGGTAACCCCTCAGCCGCTGACATAGGTTAGCCAGTGCTCGAACTCTGGCACCCGCCCTGCCGTGACGTTAAGGTAGGTCTCGCGCATCTTGAGGGAGTAGCCGCCGGCCTGCCCGCTGCCGATGGGTCGGCGGTCGATCTGTGAGACCGGCGTGACCTCGGCGGCGGTGCCGACCATGAACACCTCGTCGGCGGTGTAGAGCTCGTCGCGGGTGGCCATGGTGGTCTCTACCGGCGTGCCGAGCCATTTGGCGATCTGAATCACGCTGTCGCGGGTGATGCCACGCAGGTTAACCGAGTGGGCGATGGCGTAAAGCGTGCCCTCTTTCAAGAAGAAGATGTTCTCGCCCGAGCCTTCGGCCACAAAGCCCTCTTTATCGAGCAGCAAGGCCTCATCAAAGCCGCTTTGGCGAGCCTCCTGGTTGGCTAAGACTGAGTTGATATAGTTGCCGCCGGCCTTGGCCTTGGTCGGCATGATATCGCCGGCGCTGCGCCGCCAACTGCTGGTTATCAGCTTGGCGCCTTTCTTGACCGCCTCTTCGCCCAAGTAGAGGCCCCAGGGGAGTGTGGCCACCATGAAGTGGGTACGGTTGCGGCCCGGGTTGACCCCTAGCGATTCGGCGCCGTACCACAACAGCGGGCGGATATAACAGGCCTGGCGCTGGTTTTGGCGGATAGTCTCGAGGATGGCGTGGTTGATCTCCGCGACCGTTAGCTCAGTCGGCATCCCCATGATCTTGGCCGACTCGAGGAGGCGCTGGCTGTGCTCTGATAGGCGGAACACCGCCGCGCCGCGCGCAGTCTCGTAGGCCCGGATCCCCTCAAACACACTGGTCCCGTAATGGAGCGCATGGGTCAACACCGACACCTTGGCTTCGGCCTCAGGTACCAGTTGGTTTTCGAACCAGATCAGGCCCGCTCCGGTAGCCGAGGTGCTGGCCGGGGCGGTCTTCGCAGCGGTAGTCATGCCTTACCTCCTTAGGCGTCAGTATACGGGACATGCCTGGTCGGGATAGCTAGCACGCTCGCCTCGCTGTCGGCGCAGCGCTACGACGGCCCGCTGGAGTCGGAGATTTCACAACCTTCCCCGGTACGACCTGACTATACTTAGCTCGAATCACCGGCTGTAAGCCGGTGCTCCTTAGAGGTGACGAGATTAGAGTAGGCGGAGCAAGTAGCCTAACTCCAAGAGCACCTGCTTAGCGGTCGTGGGAAGCGATGAAGTCTGTCCTGTATCTGGGCGCTTAGGGCAGATGGAGCCAGTAGCGCAACCGGCCCCTAGCGTCGAAGCGCCCAGCAGAGAAGGGTGACATGGCAGGGCGCGGCGCGCAGGTTGTGGTAACCTTGATAGTCACGGTCTTCTTTACGGCCTGTGCTCAGCACCGCGATCTTGTGCCCTCAACCCTCTCCGACCCACCACCCCGGCTGTTTGGTGCCTTCGTCTATCGGGGCGTCTGGTCTGGGATGGCGCCGGTTGAGGCGCTCGAGCGCTCCCTAGACTTTCAGCTCGACATCGTGCACTGGTTCATGTGCTGGGATACTGACTGGGACGAGCGCCTAGTGGTGATGGCGGCGCAGCAGGGCCGCCGCCCGCTGATCTCCTGGGAGCCGCACCGGCAGCCGGTCACGGCCATCGCCGCCGGTGATTACGATGATTATCTGCGCTCCTGGGCGCGTGGCGCCGCCGCTTACGGTGAGGTCATCTATCTGCGCCCCTTCCCTGAGATGAACGGCGACTGGACGCCCTGGAACGGTGACGCGCCTGCGCTGGTCACTGCCTGGCGGCGCATGGTGACGATCTTCCGTGAACAGGGGGCGAATAACGTCAAGTGGGTCTGGTCGCCGAATCTCACCGACCAGCCGCGCACGCCCGAAAATAGCTTAGAGCGCTACTACCCCGGCGAGGCTTATGTCGATATCCTGGCGCTCTCCGGCTACAACTGGGGTACGTCTCGTCCCTGGAGCTACTGGCGCTCTTTTGAGGAGATCTTTGCCGCACCCTACGAGCGTATCGCTCAGCTTGGCCCACAGCCGCTATGGATCACTGAGATAGCCTCGACCGAACAGGGTGGGGATAAGGCCGCCTGGGTCAGGGAGATGCTGGCTTCGACCGCCTTCCCGCGGCTGGAAGCGATCGTCTGGTTTAACCAAGACAAAGAGCAAGATTGGCGTATCGAGAGTTCAGACCGCTCCCTGCAAACCTTCCGCGAGGCGCTTGCCGGCAACCTGCTTATGGCCCAGCGGTGAGGCGTTCCCACGCTTCGGGAACGGTCAACACCGCGACCTGATTATCGACCAGGTAGTGTAACAGCTCTTCAAACCAGGCTAGCGGATACTCGGTGTCCACCTTGGGCGGGCCATCGCTCAGCAGGTGAAAGGTCACAATCAACCAGTCACCGTCCTCTACCACCCGCCTGATCAACTCCTTTAAGCTATCGGGGCTGTGGAGGGCGTAGACTGAGAGCGAGCTGAGGCGGTAGGGGTCGATTCCTACCAGCGGTTGAGCGTGGGCATCGATGGTGCGTCCCGTCGTGAAGTAGTGGGCTACCAGCTCGCGTACCCAACGATTGTGACCGCCACCCGGATAGGCGTAGTGGGCGGCGCCACGGTAGCCGCGGCTAGTCAAAAAGCCAAAGGTGGCGGCTAACTCCAGGGCCACCAAGGAGGGCTCGAGCTGTGTCAGGTCGCGCTCGTTGTGGCCGGCGATCGCCCAACCCGCCTGGTGTAAGGCCTCGACCTGCTGCTCGGTCATGAAGCCTTCCTGGCCGAGTTGCGAGGGGACGATATAGGCGGTGCCGACTAGCCCCAGCGCCTGCATTAGCGGCAAGGCCCGCGTGTAGGTGTCGCTCCGACCATCGTCAAAAGCTAGGCTGACCAGCCCTGGGCGCGCTTCGGTGGCGATGAACTCGACACCGCGAATTAGCACCAGCGTCTGCCGCCCAGGCTCGGCTACCGCCCGCACGATCAGCGCATTGACCGTGCGCCAGTCGGCCCCAGCCGAGGCGCTAAAGGCCGAGCGCGGCAGGCTCACGGGCAGCCACTCCCCGGCTGGCAGGCGGCCGATCAATAGCCTTAGATCGACCGCCAAGTAACGCTCGAAATTGCCATCAGTCGAGACCACCACCTGTAACGCCTGCAGGGCTTGCCAGTCGTGAACCTTGACCTCCAGGCGCAAGATGTGCCGTGACAGGTCGGTTTCGGGGAGGGCCCGATGCACGCCGGTGAAGTGCGCAGCCGTGTCTGGGGCTAGCGCGATCTGCTCCTCTTCGACTAAAACGGCGCCGGTTAGATACCAATCGGTCCAGGGGGCAGCCGCTGCCCAGGCGCTCAGCCCTGCTAGCAGAGCGAGCAGGGCCCTACGGCACTTGGGAATCAAGTACGCCACTATTAGAGCTATAGTAATCTACAAACAGCTCGGCAAACAGCCGCTCATACATCTCGGCGTCAGGGATCTCGGCGGCCAGCACCACCTGGTACACCTGGCGATAAGCCTGCTCGACCGACAGGTGCCCCTCGCGGGTGGCTGTAGCGATCGCCATGAGCTGCCGTTCGGTATCGGTGAGCGTCAGCCCGTACTCATGGGCGGCAAAGAGGTCTGCCAGGGCCTGTACCATCGGGACGAGCCGAATGATGCTCTCGGTGAGCGGTTCGTGGATCGGACTGAGGCGGCCATTTACCAGACCATGCAGCGGATTGATGTACAGCGCGTAGGCTTTGCGGTCGCTGGTGGCCTCGGGTTGGGATACGGCCCAGGCTAGCTTGGCGGCGCCGGCGCAGATCGAAAAGTCGGGGTCAAAAAGGTCAAACGGCGTGGCGAACAGCCGCGGGTTAAACAGGCGGTTCAGGGGATTGCTGGAGAGCGCTTCTAGCATCGCTATGGCGTCGGCGGTCTTTTGTGAGAGGCCGTAATCGCCGGTTGGCCCAACGGCTAACGGGTCCAGATAAGATTCGTTGATCAGCACGCGCAGCAGCAGATGACCCGAGACATCGTAGGTCTGGGCCGCGGTATCGAGTAGCCCGGCTAACGGCGCTAGGCGCGCTAACGTCAGGAGGTGTCCCGGCCCCAGGGGCCGATAGTTTTCGGGCTGCCCATAGGCTGCCAAGGTCCGCCTGGCCACCTTCTCCTTAGCGATATTGGAAGTAAACGACAGGTGGCAATAGGCTGAGACAGAGCCGGACTTATCCACCGCTAACAAGAGCTCAGGACCGCCCCGGCTTACCAGGGCTTCCGGTGCCGATAGGGCTGGCAGCGTCGCGCCCGGCTTAAAGTCATGCGCCTCCCAGAGCGCGTTGATCTGGGCCGCGCTCGAGCTGTTCACCAGCCGCCACGCTTGCGCATTGACCGGGTTAAGGCGTGGGGCCAAACCGGCTGCGGCCCAGGCTCCGATGGCCAACCCCAGCAGCGCCGGACCGAGCAGCCGCTGCGTTGCGGAAGCGCGCCTGACCTTGGGCCGCTCCCAGGCCGCCTTACCGAGCACAACGCGCCCGCGCCGCTCCCGGATAAACTCGGGGAAGACGGTCCAGGCGCTAGCCAGGTAGATCAGCGGATTGAGATAGCGCAACAAGATATACGGCGCCAGGGTGCGCAGGCTGTTGCCCAGCGCCGCCCACAGCGCTGCCGCAGGTGAGGCGCCAGGTGCGCGGGCGTAACGATAAAAACCGTAGCCCACCAGCAGCGCCGTCATGATCAGATCGATCAGTAGACCGAGCAGCAGCGTGGCCGGGGGCAGGCCGATGCTCGGATTGCCGTAGTTGAGCGCCAGCCCCAGCGGGATCAGACTGACCAGCAGCACACCGGCCAAGTTCTCGGCCAAGGACGACCAGACGGTGTAGCGCACATTGCCGCGCAGCGCCCCGCCGAAACGCTTGAGGAAGTTCTGCTGCCCACCTCCATGCCAGCGCTCGACCTGATTGACATACCCGTTAAGGTGCGGAGGGTCTTGAGTGTAGGTGCGGGCCCGCTCTACGAAGCGAGCATGGCCACTCTTGACCAGCACAATATCATCATCCTCGGCTAGCAGCGCCTGTGGACCGTGCTCTAAGCCGTCAATAACGACACGAAAACCGCGTGCTTGGAGCGCCTCCAGCGCTACCCGGCCAGAGCTAGGGGGGACGTTTTGGGCCGCCAGGGTAAAATCATGATCTTCGGTCTTGGTATTCGAGGGCATAGGGAACAGCTCGCGCCGCGCCACAAAGCCGCAGCCCACCACGGTATAAAGCCGCGAACTCCCTAACGGGCTACCTGGCAGCTGCTTGGCCTGCCCAGTTTTTAGCATGCAGCCAAAGGCGTACTCTGCTTCGCGCGCCAGCGAAACGAAGCGCTTGGCCGGGCTATCGCCCGCCTCGGCATAGGACATTACCGCCCCCGACTGGACGCCGTAATCCTCGATCACTACCTGCCGCTTACCACCGCTATGGCGGATGGTTAGGCGGTAGAAGTGATGGCGCAGCTCGCGAATAAAGCTGCGCTCAACCAGGGTGTCGCCGTCGACGACTAACACCCGATCGCTAGTTAGCAGCCCGGATAGCACAGCGTTGTTGATGCTGTCGGCCTTAGCCGTTTGGTGGGGGTAATTCACCACCGTCACCGGCACACGGCTAGGGTGGTGCCACTGCTGCACCTCAGCCTGGAGCGCCGCGAAGTGACCGCTGTCGCGCAGGGCATAGCCGTTCTCTCTAAGTGTGGCCAGGACGACGTCCAGGGTGGCGTCGCGGCCACCGTTAATGCTCACTACTAGCTCATCTGCCGCCTGCTCCTGGTAGATGAGCGATTCGAGCGCCCGGCGGGCGCCTGCCTCTTCGTTGTACATGGGGATAATCACGCCGACGGTGTCGGGGCCACGCAGTGCATAACTGCTGTCTTTTACGAACGACAGCAGGGTGTTGATGATGACCGTGGGCATCAGTGGGGTGGGGATCATGGGCTCTCCGCGCAGGGACGGCTTAGGGGGTTATTGGGCGCAGTCTCCAGACTCATGTGCTCAGCATGACAGGCCCAAACCGACCCGGAAGTTTATCGATCACAAGAGCACAAACAGCGCTGTGGCCGACGAGGAGCGCCCTTTGTCGCAGCGACCGCCGGAACTCGCCCGGTCCCTTCTCCGCCCCTCGACCCTTAGCCAAGAGCACGCTATGGAGCTCGCGCAGCAGGCGGGACGAGAGAGGAAACTGATCTTCTCGCAAACGCCTAAGAGACCAGGCAGCTCGGGCTGTCGCTAGGCGACCGGGCTTGCTTGGCGCTTGGCCTCGAGAAAGGTTGGAGTGTCTATACCGCCGATCGTGAATGGAGCCGGTTGCCTCTTGGCATCGACATCAGACCGATCCGTTAGCCCTGATCGAAAAAGAGATACAATGGTAGTCACCAAGGAGGCGCCATGAAACGTGTAGGCGTTCGAGAATTCAAGACAAAAGCAACTGCCCTCATTGCCGAGGCAGACACCCTCGTCATCGAAAAGCACGGCAAGCCCGTAGGGTTCTATATCCCCTTGCGGCAGAAGGATAAGGCCAAAGCCCGCGAGGCCGTCGAGCGTTTCGAGCAGACTCTCGAAGGGATCTTGCAGCGAACCGGTATGACGCGCGAGGAGTTTGAAAGGGCTTGGGACGAAGCTGGACGGCGTGACGCGTAAGCCTTTCGTACTGGACGCCAGCACTGCCGTCGCTGAAGGCTTGCGCGAGCGCGGACTGGCGCTGTTGCGACACGAGCGCCTCGAACTCTTCATGAGCGAGCACGCCTGGTCTGAAACCCGCCATGAGTTGACCAGGCGGGCCGGCGTCATCGCCAAGCGCCACGGCCTGCGTGAAGCTGACGCAGCGGCACTCTTGGCTGCCGGCATGGCGGCGCTCGGGGCCAGCGTGAACGTGATGCCTGCCGAAAGCTACGCTCCGCTCGAGACGGTAGCGCGTGGACGCCTGCCCGCCGATCCGAACGACTGGCCCACGGCGGCGCTAGCGCTGGCGCTTGACACGGGTATCTGGACCAACGACCGTGACTTCTTTGGCAGCGGCCTTGCCACCTGGACAACTCCCGTTCTTGACCACTACCTAACCACGGAGTCAGCATGACCTATAAGCGCAAACTCATCGAAGTCGCCCTGCCCCTCGAGGCCATCAACCGCGAGTCGGCCCGCGAATCGAGGGTAGGTCCGCTAGGGCATCGGCTACCGTGCCAGCCACCCACGCATCAGCGCCTGGCTTGGCTAGCCCCGAGCCAATTTCACCATCCGCACCAACTCGCCAATATCTCCTCGACCGTCAGCAAACTCGGCCTGACAGACTTGCAGGTAGTGCTCGAGGATCAGATCACCGGCGGCGTTGAGCGCGCTCCGTACCCCGGCTAACAGGGTCAGTATCTCCTGACAGTCGCGCTCTTCATCGACCATGCGTTGCAACCCGCGCACCTGCCCCTCGAGGCGCTTGAGGCGGTTGATGATCTTCTCCCTCTTCTCCTCTTGTAGCGTTAAGGCGGTGGTGCTGTGCAGAGCCACGGTCATAGGGCCTCCTTAGGCGGGTGTGACTAGCGCTACACCGGCGGCCTTAAGCGTAGCTTCTACGAAGGCGCGTTCGGGCTGCGCCCCCAAGACGCGCTCGGTCGTGGTGCCGCTAATGATGGTGTCTGGCACACCGGAGATGCGATGGCGCTGCGATAGCGCAGGAAATTCGTTGGCTTCGATCCCCTCGGCCCGGATCTGGGGATGGTGATAGGCCAACTCAAAGGCGGTGATGACAGCGCGGGGGCAGTAGGGACAGGTCGGCGTGACAAAGCTCTGTAAGGTGACCGGAGTAGCGATGGCGGCCAGTCGCTGCTGGCTGGTATGGCTCAGCCGGCTCTGGCCGGTTCCTAGCAGCAGCAGCGTCTCGATCAGCGTCTGGAACTCGTAGCCGCCCGGTAGGCCGCTAAAACGGATGTTGTGGCGCGACGTACCAGCTTCGCGCAGCAGCGTGGTCGGGGCCAGCGTGATGCCGAGCGCGGCAGCCTCCTGATCGCCAACTAGCGAGCGCTCGATAACGGTGAGCTTGTCGCTGGTAGCTGCTACCTCGCGGAGTAGCTTAAGCGTCTCTTCCTGCTGCCCTGGAGCATCCTGACCGGGGATGACCAGACTGCTGCCGGTGTAGACGATCATTTCCACGGGCGTCACTAAGGGGGCGAGGGCATCTCTGACCTGCTGCTGGAGAGCATCATCAAGAATCGGCATAAAAAGCTCCTTTTCGGTCCGCCCGGATGATCGGTTCAACCGGGAGGATTAAACACCTGCCGACATTATACCCCATAGGGGTATATGATGCAAGTGATTCAATGAGGGAGCTTGGGCCGCAGTACACTGTAAGTCCAGGTACCGGCTAAAGCAGCCAGCAGCACCACCACAAAGACGCTGAGGCCGCTGCCGATCAGGGCCAGGATCGGTCCCGGACAGGCGCCCGTCATCGCCCAGCCCAGCCCAAAGATGCTGCCGCCGGCAAGGTAGCGGATTATTGTCGGAGCCTTGGGGGTAAAGGTGATGGCTTCGCCGCTTAGGGCCTTAACCCGGTAGCGCCTGATCAGCCAGATCGAGATCAGCCCGACCAGCACGGCGGTGCCGATGACGCCGTACATGTGAAACGACTGGAAGCGGAACATCTCCTGAATGCGATACCAGGAGATGACTTCGGCCCTCATCAGTACAAAGCCGAAGTATACGCCGGCCAAGAGGTAGCCGCTATAGCCAAAGATCGACTTGGCAACGCATGGGGGTTTAGTGGGGGTCATAACCATGCTCCTAGAGGCTGAGGATCAAGGGGAGGAGGAGGTGGGTCATGAGCAGGCCCCCGGCAAAGAAGCCGATCACCGCAATGAGCGAGGGAAGCTGCAACTCCGATAGCCCCATGATGGCGTGACCCGAAGTGCAGCCGCCCGCATAGCGCGTCCCAAAGCCGATTAGAAAGCCGCCCACCACCATTAGGATGAAGCCCTGTAGGGTAAACAAGTTGCTCCAGCTAAACAGCGAGGCGGGCACGAACTCGCCGTCTACGGCGACGCCCAAGGCCGCTAGGTCGTCAGTGGTGGCGGAAGCTACCCGGAGGGGTTCGGGATTGGCGAGCAAGACACCCGCGACTAAGCCGCCGAGCAATATCCCTAGTGCAAAGACTAGATTCCAGGTCTGAGCGCGCCAGTTATAGTTAAGAAAGGGGACTTTGTTAGGGATCATGGCGCAGACGGTGCGGAAGTTCTCGGAGACGCCGAAGTGCTTGTTGCCCAGTAGCAGCAGCAGCGGCACCGTGAGGCCGATCAGTGGCCCGGCGATGTACCAGGGCCAGGGCTGGCTGAGTGCTTCGAGGATACCCATAACGGGTATTATACATCGTAATGGGCGGGCATCGTCAAGGGCTGCAAGGAACAGTCTGGCGGTGAGCGATCTTCGTTAAAGACAATTGTCCCTATACCCATTAGGGGTATAAAGATATACTGCGAGCGATGAAGGAGAAGCCATGCCTAACGTAATCCAGCAACAGGTTGTTATCATCGGCGGCGGCACCGCCGGGATCACCGTAGCAGCGCGCTTAAAGCGTGCTAGCAGCACCATCAGCATCACCCTGATCGAACCGTCTGACCGCCACTACTATCAGCCGCTGTGGACCCTGGTGGGGGCCGGAGTGGTGAAAAAGGATCTCACCGAGCGACCGGAGGAAGACTATATCCCCTGGGGGGTGAAGTGGCTCCGTGACCATGCGACGGCTATCGATCCTGAAGCCAACACCGTGACTATCGGCAGCGGCGCTAAGCTTAGCTACGATTACCTGATCGTGGCGCCGGGCATCCAGCTTGACTGGCACAAGGTCACCGGGCTAAAGGAGACTATTGGCCGGAACGGGGTGTGCAGCATCTACGACTACCGGCTGGCGGAGTACACCTGGCAGACTATGCGCGCATTCAAGGGGGGGGACGCGGTCTTTACCAACCCGGCAACGCAGGTGAAATGCGGCGGTGCTCCGCAGAAGATTATGTACCTAGCCGACGATCACTTCCGGCGCCGGGGCATCCGCGACTCTGCCAGCGTGATCGGCGCCTTTGCCGGTACTGTGATGCTGGGCGTACCGGAGATCAACGCTACTCTGAACCGCATCGTGGCCGAGCGCAGCATCGAGATGCGCTTTTATCACAATCTGGTGGCGATTGACGGTGCCAAGAAGGTCGCTACCTTCGACGTAACTAGTCCGGAAGGGGTAAGCCAAAAGACCATCCCCTTTGACATGATTCACGTCACGCCGCCGATGAGCGCCCCTGACTTTATCAAGGCCAGCCCCCTGGCCGTGGCCGAAGGGCCGCATCAGGGGTATGTCGAGGTCGATATCCATACCTTGCAGCACCGGCGCTACCCGAACGTGTTCGCGCTAGGCGACGCTGCCGCCTTGCCGACGGCCAAGACCGGCGCCGCTATTCGCAAGCAGGCTCCGGTGCTGGTCAAGAACCTGCTGGCGATTATGCGCGGCCAAGCGCTGCCCGCTCACTATGACGGCTACTCATCTTGCCCCTTGCTCACCGGCTACCGCAGCCTGGTGCTGGCCGAGTTCAAATACGACAACAAGTATGCCCCGAGCTTCCCGGTTGATCAGACCAAGGAGCGGTTGGACATGTACCTGCTTAAGCGCTACGCATTGCCGCAGCTGTACTGGCACGGGATGCTACGCGGCTTGGCGTAGCAGCGCCCAGAGGCTGTCGATCTGCGCGGCGAGCTGTGAGAGGTCCCCCTCGTTGTCGATTACGAAGTCGGCGCGGGCCACCTTCTCGGCCAGCGGGAGCTGGGCGGCGTCGCGGGCGCGTACCTCGTCGGCGCTTAGCAGGCCACCCGCCGTAACCCGCTCGAGCCGCGTCTTTAGGCTGGCGTTGACCACGATCACTGCCTCTACGGTGTGCTCGAGCCCGTTCTCATACAGCAAGGGGATGTCCAGGATAATCACCGGTGGCGGTTCAGGGCTGGCCAGCAGCGTTGTCACCTGCGCCGCCATAGCGCGGCGCACCCAGGGGTGAACGATGCTATTGAGGCCCAGCCGTGCCTCAGGGTCGGCGAAGACCCGCCGGGCGGTAGCCGCGCGGTCGAGCTGCCCGCCTCGCACCAGGTCACTGCCGAGCTGCTGGGCAATGGCCAAGAGCACTGCGGGGTCGCCGGTAGCCTGGCGGGCTAGCTCGTCGGCGTCAACTAACGCCGCTCCCTTCGCTACCAGTAGCCGGGCCACCGTGGACTTGCCCGAGCCGATGTTGCCAGTAAGGCCGATCAGCCTAGGGCGCATGGTCTCCATATAATCATGCTATGCGCTGGCTATGGTCATGGCGAGAGCGGTATCCGAGTCGGCTGGACTTGACGGCGTTCGCCCCGTGCCCAGTCGGCGGCACCCTGGTGGGTGGGGCGGTGCGGGACGCACTCTTGGGCCGTCCCAGCGCCGACACCGACTGGCTGGTTGCGGATCCTCAAGCCTCCGCTCGGCAGCTCGCGGCCGCGCTTGAAGGCAGCGCCTTCCCCCTCGCTGAAGCGCGCGGTGCTTATCGCGTGGTGGCTGGGAACCGCACCTTCGATCTGTCGCCGCTAACGGGTAGCCTGGCCGATAACCTGGCAGCTCGCGACTACACCGTCAACGCTATGGCGGTGACGCCGGACGGCACGCTGATCGACCCCTTCGAGGGGCGCCGCGACCTGGCCCGCAAGCAGCTTAGGATGCTCAGCCCCACCGCGCTGACCGCCGATCCGCTGCGCCCCTTGCGGGGCGTGCGTCTGGCGGTAGAGTTGGGCTTTGGGCTCGAGCCTGCCACGCGCCAAGTTATTACCTCCCATGCGGTGGCGCAGGTTCGCGGTGCGGCTTCGCTCCCGGCCTGGGAACGGGTTACAGAAGAGCTGGGACGGATCGTTATGAGCGCACGTGCCGCCGATGGGGTGGCGCTGCTAGCAACGCTGGGCTTGCTAGAAACCTACCTCCCCGAGCTGGCGCAGACTTGTGGTGTTGAGCAGCTTGGCGGTCGCTATAGCGAGCCCTGCGGTTTTCATCACCTGGATGTCTTTGAGCACTCCGTAGAAGCCCTGCGCCAGCTGCTAGTACGCTTCCCGGAGGCCGACTCGTCGCTGCGCTGGGCCGCGCTGCTGCACGATATCGGTAAGCCTGCCACCAAGAGCTATGACGAGGCGGGGCGCTACTACCACTTCTACGGCCACGACCGGCTCGGCAGTCGGCTGGCCCAGGCGGCGCTGGCCCGCTTGCGGGCACCGCACGAAGTTGCGCTGAGAGTGGCTAAGCTGGTGCGCTACCATATGCTGCCGCTGCCTAAGGGCGAGCGCGCGGCGCGGCGCTTTGCCCACCGTCGCCGCGACATCCTGCCCGACCTCTTAAAGCTGATGATCGCCGACCGGGAGGCGGCCCGCGGGCCGCTTTCCAGCGATCGTGCGCGCGAGGCCTACCGGCTAGCGCTGGGGCGGGTACTGGCTATTATGGCCGAGCCGCAGCCGCCCCTCCTTGATGGCCACGAGGTGATGGCGCTGCTCAACCTTAAGCCTGGTCCGCAGGTAGGCCAGGCCATGCGTTTCATCCAGGAAGCTCAGGCTGTGGGCGACGTGCGTACCCGCGAGGACGCCGAGGCGGCCTTGCGGCGCTACGCTGAGGCGCAAGGCTTCGCTCAGCCCGAAGGGGCTCAAGCCCGAAGAGGCAGGCTGTGAGCCGCTACCTGGTCTTCCTCCCCAGCCTGCTCGGCGGCGTCATCGGCGGGGTCTGGTTAATGTTTCGCCCACTGGACCTAGGGCCCAGTGCCGGGCCGGGCCTCACGCTGGTGGTGGCTGTGGTCCTGATAGCAGCGCTGCTAGCTGGCGCCTGGCTATGTGAGCGGCTGCTCCCCTCGTTCCGCTATGCCAGCTGCCTCTTGGAACAAGCGCTAGCGGACCTTCAGCTCTCGGTTCCCGCCATGATAGTGCTGGCCGCGCTGACCGCCGTGGCCGAAGAGCTGCTGTTTCGCGGCGCGCTGCTCTCCTGGCTCGGCGTGTGGGGGCAGGCGGTGCTGTTTGGCCTGGCTCACCCCGCTCCACGCCAAGGCTGGAGCTATACTGCGTATACCTTGGTGGCTGGGGTGCTGCTCGGCTACGCTACGTTGCTAACCGGACAGTTGTGGGCAGCCATACTGGCGCACTTTGTGATTAACCTGCAAGGTTTTGCTGAGGTGCGTAAGCGTAGTTAGGCGATGGGGCCTTTGCCGCGCACTTCGCGCACGGCTCGAGCCAGCGCCAGGTGATAGAGGATCCACGAAGCCGCCCAACCCTCCAGGCGGTCACGGTTGACCCGGTTGAGCAGCGTGGCGGTTGCGCCGGCGGGCTCTTCGGGGGGGAGGGGTAGCTGGTGAGGCAGCCAGGCTGACGGCATAGCGGCCTCAGGATCGGGCAGGACGCTGTTGACTTCGGCGACCCAGACTACCCAGCTCTGGCCCAAGCCGATATCGCGGCACAGCCGCTCGATCGTCGCTAGGGCCACCTGGCTGTCGCTAGGCTCGAAGACCTCATCAACCACATGCTCTCTCGCTACCCCGAACATATGCGCGGCTACGCGCTGCCAGAACGCCGCCCAGGCGCCCTGCCAGCGGCGCATAGCCTCCATACTGGTGAGTTGGAAATCTGACATCGCGTCTCCTTGCGGTACTTATAGCAGGCGGGCTCTTACAGATTTCTTACTCTCTAGTCAGGAGCCTCTTTTTGAGCTACAATAGGCGCGCTTGTTGATAACCCCTGCATGCCAGCAGCTTGGGGCGTGCGGGTTTTGTTTCACAGGAGGTAGCGATGGCTAGAGAAGTGCGCCTAACCCAAGAAGGCTATGACCGGCTTAAGAGCACCTTGGCACAAGAGTATGTCCGGCTCGAGGAGGCTACCCGCATCCTGCGTGAGCTGACCGGCTCATCAGACGACTACGACGACTCGGGCCTTGAGGATGCTAAGCGCGAGAAGGTGCGGCTCGAGCTGCGCATCGATAACCTCGAAGATCAGCTGGCTCGAGCCGTGATCATCGAGGGCACCGCTCGCGACCATATCGATCTGGGCAGCATCGTCACCCTGCAAGACACCAGCAGCCGCGAGGGCTTCGAGGTCCAGCTAGTAGCGCCGGTCGAAGCCGGCGTGCTGGATGGTGACATCCCGCGTATCAGCGATGAGTCGCCGCTCGGTAAGGCCATCAAGGGCCGCAAGGCCGGCGAGACCTTTAAGGTGACGATCAACGCCAAGACCAACGAATACACCGTCATCGCCATTAATTGATGCCGGCCGGGTCGCCGCGTCTGCTATGGTAGAGCGGTATGCCGCAGACCTCCCTTGAACAGCGCGAGCAGCGCCTGAAGAACCTTGAGGCGCTGACCTCGCAGGGCTTCGAGGCCTATCCTTACCGCTACACGGTGACTCACCGTGCTGCCGAACTCCAGCAGGCGCACCGGGAAGCTAAAGCCGGCGACGAATTCCCTGATGAGCGCGTCACCTTAGCCGGGCGCGTAATGCTCTTGCGGGCCATGGGCAAGGTCACCTTCGCTACCCTGCAAGACGCCTCGGGGCGCATCCAAGCCTACTTCCACAAGGATCTGTTGGCTCACTATGGCGCGCTCAAGAAGATCGACCTGGGCGACTGGCTAGAGGTCTCCGGGACTATCTTTGTCACCAAGACCGGTGAGCTGACCGTGAAGGCGACGGAGTTCCGCCCGCTGGTGAAAAGCCTGCGCCCGCTGCCTGATAAGTTCCACGGCCTCAGCGACAAGGAGGCGCGCTACCGCCAGCGCCACCTCGATCTGATGCTTAACCCCGAGGTCAAGCGCGCCTTTGTGCTCCGCTCTCAGGCGGTGTCGTTCATCCGGCGCTACCTGGACAAGCTAGGCTTTCTAGAGGTCGAGACGCCGGTGCTGCAAGCCGTCCCTGGCGGCGCTGAGGCGCGGCCCTTCGTGACTCACCACAACGCCCTCGATTACGATTTTCACCTGCGCATCAGCCTCGAGCTCTACCTCAAGCGACTGATCGTGGGCGACTTCGAGGCGGTCTATGAGATCGGCCGCAACTTCCGCAACGAGGGGATCAGCTATAAACACAACCCCGAGTACACCATGCTCGAGCTCTACTGGGCCGGCAAGGATTACCTCGACATCTTGCAACTGGTCGAAGAGCTGTACAGTCGGCTCGTCTATGAACTGACCGGTGCCATGAAGCTCAGCTATCAGGGCGTGACGCTAGACTTCACCCCCCCCTGGCCGCGCGTGGACTACACCACCGCTATCGCCGAGCGCGCCGGCAGCCCCGACCTGCTTGACGAAGCGGCGCTGCGGCACTGGCTAAGCGAGCGCCATCCAGAGCTGGCCCAAGAATCCCTGGGGCGCAGCTACAATAAGCTCTACGACCTCTATCTTGAGCCCCACTTGCAGCAGCCGACCTTCGTGATGGACCACCCGTTGGCCATCAGCCCGCTGGCTAAGGCGCACCGCAGCCGGGCGGGCTTGGTCGAGCGCTTTGAGCCGGTCTGTATGGGGATGGAACTGGGCAACGCCTTTTCCGAGCTTAACGACCCCCTTGACCAGCGCGAGCGCTTTTTGGCACAACAGGCGCTGCGTGATGCTGGTGATGAGGAGGCTCAGCCGATCGATGAGGAGTTTTTGGCCGCGCTCGAGTACGGCATGCCACCTACCGGCGGCCTGGGGCTGGGTATCGACCGGCTGGCGATGCTGCTAGCCGACGCGCCGAGCATCCGCGACGTGATCCTGTTCCCGCTGCTGAGGCCGGACAGCGCCACAGAGTGAAAAGCTACCGGTAAAAAGCTACCGCACCCTTATGGTCGGTTCAGGAGGGTCCACTCGATACGGGTGCGGTAGGGTCGCGCTGATAAGGACAAGCAGAGCCTGTCGTCATGCAGGTGAAGCTGATCGGCTCACCCTTGTCCTGCGATGTTAGAGTAGCGCAGACCTGTAGCGGTGACTAGAGACACCTGTCCCTTGCAGTCCAGCGCCAGATGGAGTAAAGGGCGCGGTGCAGCTGTCACCCCCGTAAGCCGGGGGCGGGGTAGAATTAGCACCGGCACTCAAGCCGCGATCCGAACGGAGTGAGAAGGGTTGGAATTGATGAACGACATGATAACCCCTGAGTGGGTCAAAGACGCTATCTTATATCAGATCTTCCCGGATCGCTTCGCCCGCAGTACCCGAGTCGCCAAGCCGAGCGGCCTGGAGTCCTGGGACAGCCCGCCCACGATTCACGGCTACAAAGGCGGCGACCTGTTAGGCGTGGTGGAAAAGCTCGACTACCTGCAAGAGCTCGGCGTCACCGCCTTATATTTCAATCCCATCTTCCAATCGGCCAGCAATCACCGCTATCATACCCATGACTACTACCGGGTCGATCCGATGTTGGGCGGCACCGCGGCCTTACAAGAGCTGCTTGAAGAAGCCCACAAGCGCGATATGAAGGTCGTGTTGGACGGCGTCTTTAATCATGCCAGCCGGGGCTTTTTTCAGTTCAACGATATCCTGGAGAACGGCTCTTACAGCGCCTATCTCGACTGGTTTATCGTCCATAAGTTTCCGCTCAACGCCTATGGCGGCCCCGGCGGGCTCGGCTACGAAGCCTGGTGGGGCTTGCCGGCGTTGCCCAAGTTCAACACCCGCACCCCGGCGGTGCGTGAGTTTTTGTGGGATGTCGCCAGCTATTGGCTTAAACTCGGCATCGACGGCTGGCGCCTAGACGTTCCCAACGAGATCGCCGATGACGCCTTCTGGCAGGAGTTTAGGCGGCGCTGCCGGGCGGTGAACCCGGAGTGCTATCTGGTCGGCGAGATCTGGGACGGTGCTGAGCGCTGGCTTAAGGGGGATCAGTTCGACGCGGTGATGAACTACCCCTTTACTCGGGCGGTCTTCGGCTTTACTGCAGCCGAGACCTTGAACACCGAAGAGATCAAGCGCTGCGGCTATCAGCACATTCCGCCGCTAAGCGCCAGAGGGTTTGCTGCGCAGCTCGAGCAGCTCTTGCAGCAGCACCGCCCCGAGGTGACCGCGGTGC
>Ga0208609_100374_pt1 | contig 17914 bp, 12 predicted proteins | sample SubbioR11_8A_Apr_FD_184813 | JGI IMG/M metagenome (GOLD analysis project Ga0208609, IMG submission 184813) | Serpentinite rock and fluid subsurface biosphere microbial communities from McLaughlin Reserve, California, USA - CR11_8A_Apr (SPAdes) | ecosystem: Environmental > Terrestrial > Deep...
CCGCCGCAACCGCCCGCGCCGCCACCGCCGCCGCCACCTCCGCAGCCGCCCGCGCCGCCACCACCGCCGCCCCCGCCACCACCACCGGCACCGCCCCCCGCACCACCGCCGCCACCGGCGCCGCCGCCGGTCGCGGGCACGCCGGCCTGGCTGGCGGGTCGGCCGCTGCTGACATGGATCGAGCTGCCCGGTTCGCGGCTGGCGAGCGCGCAGGACGGCTTTCCCTCTCCCGGCGGAATGAAGGAATACGTCACCGCCTACTCGGGCGCCTGTGTCAAGGACAGCGGCAGCGAGGTCTTCCTCGCCGGCGGCGGACATGCCGACTACGCCGGCAACGAGGTCTACACGCTGCGGCTGCAGAACGATGCGCCGCGCTGGGTGCGGCGTAACAATCCGACGCCGGTCGTCGGACCCATGTCGCACATCGGCACGCCGTACTACAGCGACGGCCGGCCGACCTCGCGCCACACGTACTGGCACCTGCAGTTCGTCAATGCGCGCAACCGGATGTTCTACATCGGTGGTGCCGCGATCTGGGGCAACGGCAACGGCCTGACCTCCGCAGTCGATGCCTTCAACCCCGACGTCAACGACTACGAGCGGGCCGGCACCTACGCGTCGCTGCCGGCCAACGCCGTCTACGTTGCCCAGGGCGTCGCCAAGGACGCCGACGAGAACGTCTGGCTCCAGCATCCGGACAGCGGCAACCTGTATCGCTGGCACCGCGCCACGGCGACGACGACGCTGGTGGCACGCCGAAGCGTGCACAACATCGACACTGCCTTCTGCGTCGATCCGGTGCGCAATCGACTGGTGCGCTTCGATACCCGGTTCGGCGCCATGTTCGATCTGAACAACGGCGGCGCCGAAACACCGGTGTCCTTCGGCGGACCGCGGGCGTCCAAGGCGGCAAGCCGCTCATCGGTCGTCTGGTGCGCCGCGCGTGGCACCTTCCTGATCTTCCGCTGGAACGAAAACAACGTCTACGAGTGCGACCCGGTGACCTTCGCCGTGACCGATCTCGCGGTCTCGGGCGTGAAGCCGCCCGCGCCTCCGGCCGACGGCGTCGGCGACATGTACGGGCGCTGGTTCTACGCACCGGAGCTGCGTCTGTGCGGCTACATCCGCAGCGTCAACGACAACGTCTGGCTGTTCCGCGTATAGCGCAGCGTCAGCGCTCCGACACCCGAATCGAATGGCAAATCGAATGGCTGGCCGACACCCCAAACTGGCAAACCTCTTCAAGGCCTCGCGCCGCAGGTTCCTGACCGCGGCTTCTGTTGGAGCCGGCGCGCTGGTCGTCGGATGTGGCGGATCCGAGGGCGTCGCTGCGCCGTCGGCCGGCACGCCCGCGCCGCCGCCACCGGGGTCTGCCCCGCCGCCGCCGCCGCCGCCGCCGCCACCACCGCCACCACCGCCACCGCCGCCACCGCCGCCACCGGCGTCGCCGGCGCCGCCGCCGGCGAGCGGGCTGGTGGTCGGGTTCGAGCTCGCCGACGGCACCCGCGCAGCCGGCTCGCCGGTTACGATCGGCTGGCCGTTGCGCGAGGGGGCGCTGGCACCGGGGGCCGGGCTGGTCGTGCAGCGCGCCGACGGCACGCTGCTGCCCACGCAGTGGAACCCGCTCGCCCGGTGGAAGACCGACGGATCGGTGCTGCACGGGGCACTCACCTTTCTGACCCCGATGGCCGGCGACAACTCGGGCAGCTATCGGGTCGTGGCCGGCACACCGGCGAGCGGCGCGCCGGTCACGAAGGCGGAGTTGGCCGCCACCGAGTTCGACGCGGTGTTCTCGTGCAACATCGGCGGCACGGTGTTCAGCCTCTCGGCCAAGCACCTGCTGAACGCAACGATCACGCCGCGCCGCGAGTTCACGCATCTCGCCGGCCCGATCATGTCGGAGCTTTGCATCGGCGGCCCGCTGCGCGCCAATGGCACCGGCACCCCGCACCCGCATCTGACCGCGTGGTTCAACCTGCGCGCCTACAAGATCGGCGGCGTCGTCGCTCGCGTCTTTGCGGTCTGCGTACTCGAGAACACCGGCGCGCGGGTCGACACGTCGGACGTGACCGCCAACGTCACCCTGACGATCGGCGGCAGCCTCGTCTACACGAACAACGGTTTCGTGATCCGCGCCGACCGGCGCTATCCGCTGCGCCGCTGGTGGCCGTCGGATCCGCAGACCTGGGCTCGGCACAACCGCGCCTACCTGGCTTCGACCCGGCTCGTGCCGCAGTACGCGGACATCACGATCGACGCGAACTGGCTGGCGACCATGCCGCGGTCGCTCGCCTGGGGTGGCGTGGGCGAGCTCGACGCGGCGATGGCCTCGGGCGGCGGCAAGCGCGAACTGGCGCCGCTCGACGCCTGGACCGCCGCCTACCTGATCTCGGGCGACCGGCGCGCGTTCGACGCGATGCGCGCGCACAACGACGCCTATCACTGGTTGGGAACGACGCTGTCGGGATGGGTCGCCTGGAACTATCGCGACGAGACGACCGGCTACCCGATCGATCTGCGCGCCAACCCGTCGATGACCGGCTTCACGCATACGCAGAGCAGCAGCGCCGTCGTCAGGCACCGCTCCAGGTCGCCAGGCGCGGTGCACACCGATCTGGCGCACATGCCCTGCTCAGGCTACGTGCCGTACCTGTTGACCGCCGAGTTCGACGAGCTCGAGCAGACGCAGTTCCACGGCATCCACCCGTGGATGAACTGGGCGCCCGGCGGCGGCACCGGCTGGCCGCGGCCGTGGAGCGCCTCCGGCAACGTCCGTGACCACGCCTGGGGCTTCCGCAACGTCGCCAACGCCGCGATCGTCACCCCCGATGCGCATCCGCTGAAGGCGACTCTCGACGAACTGTGCACGCGCGCCCTCAGCCAGATGGAGACCCGCATCAGGCCGCTCGATGCATCGGGCAGCACCGGCCTGTTCCTGAACCGCGACGAGTACACGCACGTGATCTATTCGCCGGGCGAGACGCCCAACCCGAGCGACGGCGGCACCCGTACCGGGGTGGCGATGTGGATGGACGACTGGATGACCTGGGCGATCGCCTGGGCGGCCGAGCGCGGCTATCGCAACGACAGCCTGCTCAACTGGAAGGCGCAGTCGGTGATCCGGCGCTTCGTCGGCTCCAACTGGTGCTGGGCCTACACGCCGTATGCGCTCGGCGTGCGCGACAACGACAGCGGCGCGCTGTACCCGGACTGGAACACCCTGTGGGCGAAGAACTACCCGGGCGTGCGCTCCTGCCCGGCGCAGGGCGGCCGCGTGCAGGACGACAGCGACCAGAACGACACCTACTACTTCGCGCAGATCGGACCGGCGGTCGCCACCCTCGCCTCGCTCGGCTTGCCCGATGCCGTCCAGGCCTGGACGATCTACTCGTCGCGCACGAGGACCGAGACCGAGTTCCTGGCGAGAACGAAGAATCCCGAGTGGTGGATCGTGCGCCGCAGCGCCTGAGCCGGCCGCGGCCGGCGCGCTACCGTCGCCGGGCGTCGAGCCACAGGCCAAGGATCATCAGCAGCCACATCATCGTCCCGTAGTAGGCCGGGTGCTCGGCCAGCAGCCGGCCGCGCAGATCGTCGACGAACGCCGGTCGAACGATGCCATGCGGGCGCAGGGCATCGATCGCGTCGCTGGCGAGACTCAGCAGCCGTCGATCGGCGAGCAGCCAGGCGCCGACCGGCAGACCGAAGCCATGCTTGCGCTTGCGGATGATCTCGGCCGGCAGGAAGTCGCGCAGCGCCTCCTTGAAGAACCAGCGCAGCCGCGTGCCGCGCAGTTTCATCGACGCCGGCAGGCGCGCCGAAAACTCGACCAGGTCGTCGTCCAGAAGCGGAAAGGCGACGTCGACCCCGGCCAGCTCGCACATCGTCGTGACTTTCGGCAGGTCGTTGTCGGTCAGGGTGAAACGCAGGTCGATGCCGAGCATCTGGTTGATCAGGCTGCTGTCGGCGTAGGGCGCGTGTGCCTCGCGCATCAGTTCGTGCGGATGGTCGAGGTCGACCGCCGTCAGGAAGTCCGGCTCCAGGACGCGCTGCGGGCCGAGGTGCGACAGCAGGTTGTGCGACTCGTAGCGCGCCGGCATCGACGCTTGCGCCTGTTGCACGTAGCGGTGCAGCTTGCGCAGGCCGACCGCGCCTCTGACGGGCGCCGACCGCGCCAGCGGCTCGATCAGCGAGGCGCGCAGCGGCGCCGGCAGCCGATGGTAGAGACTCAGCAGGTACTGCCGGGCGTAGCGCTCGTTGCCGCCGAACAGCTCGTCGCCACCGTCGCCGGCGAGCAGGCGCTCGACGCCGCGCTCGCGCGCCAGTGCCGCGCAGTAGTAGGCCGGCACCGCCGAGGCATTGCCGAACGGCTGGTCGTAGCAGGCGGCGATCTTCGGCACCGCGGCGACGACGTCGGCCGGCGTCACATAGCGCTCGTGGTGTTCGCAGTCGAAGTGGCGCGCGGCGATCCGCGCGTAGCTCATCTCGTCGTAGCCGGCGGCGTCGAAGCCGATCGAGAAGGTCCTGGCGCGCTCGCCGCGCACCCGCCCGAGCATGCCGCTGACGGTCGAACTGTCGGTGCCGCCGGACAGGAAGGCCCCGCACGCTGCACCGCTCGAGGCCCGTGCGACCGACTCGCGCAGCGTCGAGACGAAAGCAGTACGCAGGGTGTCGAAGTCCGGCGACCGGTCCTCGCGGAAGTCGATCGACCAGTACTGGCGCAGGTGCCATTGCCGCGCGCGATCGACCTCGAGGTAGTGGCCGGCGGGCAGGCGCAGCAGCCCGTGATAGATCGTCTGCGGCCCCGGGCAGACATGGAAGTGCAGATAGTCGAATACCGCCTGCGGCGACAGCTCGCGCCGCACGCCGGGATGGCGGCCGAGCAGATCGAGGGTCGAGGCGAACACCAGTGCCTCGTCCTGATGCCCATAGACCAGCGAGCGCGCCGCCAGGCGGTCGACCGCGATCAGGCCGCACGAGCGCTGCGCGTCCCAGGCGGCGAGCGCGAAGTCGCCGCCGATGTCGGTCAGGGCCGCCGACCAGCGGTCGGCAACGGCGGCGGCGATCTGTCCCGGGTCCGTGCTCCAGCCGCGCGCAGTGCGCAGCCGCGGATGCCCGACCAGCGCCAGCAGCAGCCGGTCGTTGGCGATCAGCGCCGACGCGGTCGCGCCGCTCAGGGTGCCGATGGCGGCGCCGTCGAGCTGCCGCGTCGAAGCGTGCGCCGCCTGGCCGTCACCGGCCAGCATGCGCCGCAGGATCTCGGCCGGCTCGCCATCGGGGCGGGCGCCGAAGACGCCGCACAGACCGGTCATTGCGGGCGCGGTCAGCGCGGCCTCGCCCGCTCGCCGCGGTGCGCGACCGCGTCGTCGAGTTCCTTCAATCGCCGCGTCAGGGCCGGCGTGTCGGGCGAGCGCGCCAGGCCGGCGTTGAGCACCGCGCGCGCCCGATCCGGCTCGTCGCTGTCGCGGTAGTAGTCGGCCAACTGCGCATAGGCGGGCCAGTAGTCCGGCCGCAGCTCGATCGCCCGCTCGAACTCGGTGACTGCGCGCGCGCCGCGGCCGAGGCCGACCAGCGCCTCACCCTTGCGGGTCAGGATCTCGGGCAGCAGGATGAAGTCGTTCAGCGCCCGCGCGTCGACGAAGTTGAGCACGTAGTCGAAGTCATGGATGGCAGCGCTGAAGTTCCAGTTGCGGATCCGCTCGTCGCGGGCGAGAAACTTGGCGCGATGCAGATACATCAGGCCCCAGCAGTAGTGATGCAGGGTCTGGAACACCTCGCCGAACAGCGACTGCCAGCGCCGCGACTCGATCGGATTCATGCCGGCCGGAATGCTCTCGCGGAAGTGCGCGGTGTAGATGCAATACGGCGGCAGCCGCGCGACCTCGCGCGGATCCAACTGCAGGATGTTGTCCGGATAGCCTGGAATCGACTGCGCCGCCGATCCGCCGCTCACGCACAGCAAAGCCACGGCCGCGGCAGCGGCACGCAAGCGCCAGCGCATCGCAGTCGTACTCATCGATCCCTCGGTCTGACGTGCGGTGGACTTGATTGGCGAGAATGCTCAGCAACGACGACAGCAAGGCGGTGGCGTCCGCGGTTGTCGTCCCCGCGAAAGCGGGGACCCATTGTCTTGCGCGGCAACGACGCTGGATTCCCGCTTCCGCGGGAATGACACCAGGCTGTGCTGAACTTCCTCGCTCATCAAGTGCGGTGATAGGCTGCGCGCCGAGCCGGGCGGCGCCAGACCTTTGCCGACACCGGCGCCGCCAAGGCCGGCCGCCCGGCGAGCGGCGCCGAGCCGATGGCAGCTCGTCGCGATCGATTCAAGGATAGCCCAGCCGCACTGCGCCATGTGTTGGTTCCCGCCGCGCGATCGACGATGTCAATGACGGCAAATTCACACGGCGAGCGGCCGCAGATGCCGCCCGACCGGCAGCGCAGCGACGACGCCGAGCGCCGCCGCGCGCGCGACGCGGTGGCGGTGTCGAACGCCGGTCGCGAACCCGTCCCGCCGGCGGTCGTGCTGAACATGCACTACACGGGCCTGGCGCTGGCGCGGGCGCTGAAGTCGATCGGGCTGCGCGTGATCGGGCTGAGCTCCGATCCGGCGCTGCTCGGCAACGTCTCCAACGCGATCGAGTTTCGGCCGTGCCCGGACAGCGAGAGCGCGCCCGAGCAGTGCGCGCGGTTCCTCGGCGAGCTGGCGCTCGAGCTCGCGGCGCGGCCGCTGCTGCTGCCGACGCGCGATCATGACGTGCACATGATTCGCAGGCATCGGCAGGCGTTGCAGGCAGAGTTCATCGTGCCGCTGGCCGACGACGACGTCCTCGACCGCGTCCTGGACAAGGAGTCTCTGTACGCGGTGGCCGACCGCCTGGGCGTGCCCTGCCCGCGCAGCTTCTGGATCCGTACCGCGGCCGACCTGCTGCGGGCGCTGCCCGAGCTGCCGATGCCGTGCATCGCCAAGCCGGTGTCGGCCAGCGACTGGCGCAAGCCGGGCATCTGGGAGGCGGTCGGCCGGCGCAAGGCGGTGATCTTCACCGGGCGCGACGAGCTCCGGGCCTTCTACGACGCGATCGGCAGGTTCGAGCCGGCCCTGTGCGTGCAGGAGTACATCCCGGGCGACGATCGCGAGCTGGTGATCTTCGGCGCCTACTTCAACGCCCGCTCGGGTGCGCGTTCGCACTACACGGCTCGCAAGCTGCTGCAGTTGCCGCCGCTGGCCGGCACCGGGATCGCGGTCCGGTGCGAGGTCGTGCCGCAGATCGTCGCGCCGAGCATCGCCCTGCTCGATCACCTCGGCTACCTGGGCCCGGCCGAGATCGAGTACAAGCTGGACCGGCGCTCGGGCCAGTACAAGCTGATCGAGATCAACGCCCGCTTCTGGGACCAGCATGCGCTGGGCGCCGCCTGCGGCGTCGATCTGGCCCGGGCGATGGTCGACGACCTCGTCCTTGGCCGACCGGCGCAGCGCGCAGCCGACTCGACCTCGGCCACCTGGATCGCCGAGGACGGTCTGCTCGTGTCACTGCTGAGCGTTCGTGCCGACCCGACCGCCACCGCTGCCGCGCACCGGGCCGCATGGCGGGGACGCAAGGTGTTCGCGATCTTCTCGTGGCGCGATCCGCGCCCGGCGCTGCGCGTTGCCGCCGCGCTCGCGCGCCGCTTTGCGTGCTCGGCCTGGCGCGCGCTGCGCCGGCGCCTGCGTGCCGGCGCCGGAGCGCGCGACGCCGCCGCCGGATCGGCCTGAGGGCCGCGGTCAGCGGCCGGCGCCGTCCTTGAGCCGGCGCAGCCAGTAGCTCGGGCTCGTCTCCCACAGCCGTCGCAGCGTCTTGCGCGCGCGGCTGCGGCCGAGAATCGACTGCACGACCGGGTTGGTGTTGCGGAAGGTGCTCGGGTCGAGCCGACCGTTCTCGAGGTCCTTGAGCGTGTCGTCGAAGACGTTGAGCGCGAAATCGATGTCCTGCCGGGTCAGCGTCAGGCTGGGGATGATCCGCAGCGCGCCCTCGTAGTAGCTGTGGGTGATGTGCACGCCGCGCGCCTGGCAACCGAGCACGAACGGCGTCAGGGCGGCGCTGTCCGGCGCCAGCGACTCGCGCTCGGCGACCAGGTCGAAGGCCAGCATCAGGCCGCGGCCGCGCGGCCGCCACAGGCGCCGATGGCGGCGCTCGAGCTCCTGCAGCCCGTTCAGAAAGTAGGCGCCCTGGGAGCGCGCCGCCTCCAGCAGGCGCTCGTTGCGCAGCACCTCGATCACCGCCAGGACCGCCGCCGCCGTGAGCGGATCGTTCTGATGGCTCGACAGGTGGTAGAAGCCCTGGTCGAGCAGCTTGTCGACGATCCGCGCCGAGACCGCCACGCCCGACGACGGATAGCCGTTGCCGGAGGTCTTGGAGAACACCAGGATGTCGGGCCGCAGGCCCAGGTTTTCGCAGTCGAACCACTGCCCGCAGCGCCCGAATCCGGTCTGCGCCTCGTCGACGATCAGCAGGGCGTCGAGATCGTCGGCGAGCTCGCGCAGGCGCGCGAAGTAGTCGCTGCCCGGGTAGATCATGCCGCCGGCGGAAATCACGGTCTCGACGACGATCGCGCCGACGCTGTCGCGATTGGCGCCGATCATCCGCAGCGACACGTCCAGGCAGCGCAGGTCGCAGCCCGGATAGGCGAGGTCGATCGGACAGCGCGCGCAGTTCGGCGCCAGCAGATGGAAGGTGCCCGGCACCTTCGGGCTCAGATCGACGTGGCCGTCGGAGATCGCGCTCAGGCTGCGCGTGGCCTGGGAGATGCCGTAGTAGCCGCGGTCGAAGCCGATCACGCCGGTACGGCCGGTGTAGGCCTTGGCCACCCGCAGGGCGAACTCGTTCGCCTCGGTGCCGGTCGAGAACAGCGCGATCTTGTCGAGCCCCGGCGGCACGATGCCGGCGACCGCGCTCAGTGCCTCGAACACCCGCTGCGACAGGTACTGCGAGCCGGTGTGCAGGTTGTTCTGCAGTTCCGCCACCAGCCGCTGCACGAACACCGGGTGATTGTGGCCGAGCACGGTGCAGAACTGACCGGCGGCGAGGTCGAGGATCCGCGTGCCTTCCTGGTCGATCAGGTAGGCGCCCTCGCTGCGCGCGATGACGTTGTCGAGAAAGGGCATCAGCGGCAGCACGTGCTGCCCGTACTGCCGCCAGGTGTCCAGATTCTTGGAGGTCGTCATCGGTCAGGCTCGGTTGGAGTGCGGCAAACGGTCCGCGGCCGGCGCGCGCCGGCGGTCGATGCGCGCCCGCAGCGACCGCAGGCGGGTGACGAACGCGCCCAGGCCGCGCTCGAGACGGAAGCGCAGGCGCGGCTGCTGGATCACGAGCCAGGTCATCTCGCCGCACCGGGTGGCGAGCATCTCCTTGTACTGCTGGCGGCCCATCAGCAGGTCGTAGCTGTGCGCCCCCGAGGCGAGAGCGCTGCGGATCGCCAGCGCATGGCTGACCAGGCCGGGCTTGAGCTTGGCATCGTCCGAATAGCGAAAGCCGCTCTGGTAACTGGCGATCGCGCCGCGGTGCGCGAAGTTGTACAGGTAGCCGATCGCCTGCTCGCCGGTCGCCACCCGCAACAACTGCACGTGGCCCAACTCCAGTTGCGAGCGGATCAGCGCCTCGTGGAAGGCGCGCGCGAAACCGCAGGCGAACGCACCCGGCTGTCCGCGCGCCTTCCAGTAGCCCTGGTGCAGCTCGATCAGCCGCTCGAAGAAGTCGATGGCCTGCGGCACGGACTGCGCGGCCGTGATCGACAGCGGCCCGCACTTCTCGTACTCGCGCATCGACCGCCGGATCTGGTACCTGGCGTTGCCGCTGAGCGCCGCCAGGTAGTCGCCGCCGGCGGCGACCAGATCGGCGGCGGCCACGCAGTAGTAAGGCTTGCTCCAGCGGACCCTGGTCCACAGCCCGCACTGGCCGGCGGCGCGCTCGTAGTGCGGCACCTCGGCGGCATCGACACCGCTGGCGACCAGTTCGTCCCAGGCCGAGCGCAGGCCGCTCAGGTGTGCGCACACGGCGCCGACGACGTCGCCGCCCGCCTGCTCGTCGACCAGCAGTCCGTTGTGCTCGACGGTCAGGGCATCGTGCATCGGATTGCCGGTCTCGGCGATGCACCATTGGCGCGAGCGAAGGACGCGGTGCCGCCGCGCCTCGTGCAGGCCGACCAGCGCCAGACCGACGATGCGCGCGCCGTCGTCGACCCGGATGCAGCGCACCGGTGTACCCGGCGGCAACTGACGAAGCCAGGTGCCGATCCAGGCCCAGCTCTGGAAGAACGAACCGGCGGCGCGCGCCTGCAGATCGAGCCACTGGCGGCCGATCGCGTCGACATCATCGGCCTCGCCGATGGCAACCGTGAGTCGGCGCACGTCGCGTCAGCGGCCGGAATCGGTGCAGACCATGCGCAATGCGTGCCTGCTCATCGTCGGTGTGATCGCGAGATTCTCGGCTCTTCGGTACTGCCCGGCGATGACGACGCCGCGCGCTTGCCGCGGCATGGGTTCGCCCGGCAACGGCAGCGCCGCCCCGGGCGGTGCCCGCGTGCGCGTCTTCGGTCGCCGACCGGCGGCAAGCTTAACCGCAGCGGCTCGCGCGATGCGTTCAAAGCGCGCAACAACGTCAAGGCCGAGCGGGCTTCGGCTCGCGCGGCGATTGGCCCGGCCGGCCGAATCGCCGCCGGCCGGTGGTCACCGCGCCGTCGTCGCGGGTCAGGGCCCCGACCAGAGACGCGGTCGCTCGCTGCCGACCCAGGCCGGATGGTTGCCGCGACCCGACTTGTCCGAGATGTCGGTCGGCGTCGGATTCAGGTTCAGGTACCAGATGTTGGCGGCGCCGGCGGCCGTCGACAGCGGCGCGCTGACCTCGCTCAGGAGGTCGCTCACCGACAGGTGGGTGGTGTAGATCTGGATGCCGCGCAGGACGCCGTTGTAGACCTCCTGCCCGGGGGCCCACGGTGCATCGCCCCAGGTCAGCGCCGGCACCGGCGGCGCGCGGTTGCCGTAGCCGGCGAGGGCGACGTGCTCGACGCGGCGGCCGGCGTCGGTGTTCGGCAGATCCCAGTAGAAAACGTGGTGCTTGCGGCCGCCGGCATCGGCCCATACGACCAGCGCCTGCGTGTACCAGCGGTCGTAGACCACGCGGCCGTTGACGAAGTCGCCCCCTTCGACCGCGATCTCCCAGTCGTGCACGCTGCCGCTGGGCGCCGGATCCGGATAAGGATGCGCGCCGTAGTAGCTGTCGGGCGACCCCGCCGCCCACCAGAACGGTCCGTCGTTGCCCCAGAAGAAGGTCGTGTAGTAGCCGGCCTGGCGTCGCGGATAGGCGCGCCAGATGTAGGTCGCCGGATAGATCGCGAGCGGGTTCAGGAAACGGAAGCGCATCGTCTCGCACACGCCGGCGTTGCCCGGGAAGTCGAGACCCGACAGGCCGCCGGCGGCCGGCGCCACGACCACCGTGACCGATTGGCTGGCGCTTGCCTCGCCGCCGCTGCAGGTCAGCGTGAAGGTGTTGCTGGCCGCGGTCAGTGCGCCGGTGCTCGCGCTGCCGCTGGTCGGCCTCGCGCCGGACCAGTTGACGTTGGCCGGCGCGGCGCTGGCGGTGCAGCCGGTCGCGTCGGTCGCACTCCAGGTCAGTGTCGACGCCGAACCGTAGGCGACCGACAGCGGACTCGCGCTGAGCGCAACGCTCGGAGCCGGTGCCGCGACCGACACGGTCACCGAGCGCGTGACCTCGCCGCCGGCTCCGACGCAGGTCAGTGCGAAGCTGGCGGTGGCGGCAAGCGCGCCGGTCGACTGCGTACCCGACGTCGCTTTCGGCCCGGACCAGGCGCCCGCGGCGCTGCAGGCGGTCGCGTTCGCCGACGACCAACTCAGCGTCGAGGCGGCTCCCGGGCGGACCAGCGTCGGATTCGCGCTCAACGCCAGCGACGGTGCCGGCACCGAGGCGACCTCGACGGTGATCGACCGGGTCGCGGTGCCGCCGGCCCCGGTGCACGACAGCGTGTACGTACTGGTCGCGGTCAGCGCGCCGGTGGTCTGCGAGCCGGCGGTCGCCTTGGTCCCCGACCATGCGCCCGAGGCCGAGCAGGCGCTGGCGTCGGTCGACGACCAGACGAGCGTCGCCGAGCCGCCGCTGCTCACGCTCGGCGGACTGGCGCTCAAGCTGACGGTCGGCATCGGCGGTGGCGGCGTGTTCGCCACTGCCACCGTCACCGACTGCGTCGCCGTACCGCCGGCGCCCGAGCAGGTGAGCGAGTACGAACTGGTGGTCGCCAGCGCGCCGGTCGACTGCGCACCCGACGTCGGCCGATCGCCAGACCACGCGCCCGAAGCGGTGCAGCTCGCCGCACCGTTCGTGCTCCAGGTCAAGGTCGCGGCGCCGCCGGCGGGCAAGCTGGTCGGGCTTGCACTGAGCGTCACGATCGGCGGCGCACCGGGCGCACGCTCGACCTCGACGGTCACCGTCCGCGTGGCGCTGCCGCCGTCACCGGTGCAGGTCAGGGTGAAACTGCTCGCGGCCTGCAGGGCGCCAATCGCCTGCGAACCCGACACCGGACGTGCTCCGGACCAGGCGCCGGTCGCCGCACACGAGGTGGCGTCGGTCGACGACCAGCGCAAGGTGGCCGAGGCGCCGGCGCTGACCACCGGCGGATCGACGCTCAGCGCCACCGCCGGCGGCGCAAGTTCCTCGCCGCAGCCCGTCATGCCGAGCACCGCGATCGCGGCGATGACGAAAGCGCGCTTCACCGATCGGCGCGTCATGGGCAGACCTCCCTGCCCGGGTCGGCGCGCACTGGCCCACCGGCCCTGCGTCGTCTTCTTGCGCCGGTTGACCCGGGCCCCGGACTCGGCGTCCATTGTCGGCCGCGCAAGCAAGCGGTCTGTCACCTGACGGTGCTAGTCCGACGGATGCCGCCTGGACACGGGACACCGCCAGGCCGGGCGCGACCGCGCTCAGGTCACCACCGGCCGGTTGTGCAGCAGGTTGGCCGTCATCCGCAGGCCATAGCGCGCCGGGCTGCGGTCCCAGGGCGTGAAGCGCGGCAACTGGAACGGGTCGGCGCCGGCGCCGGCACACCCGTGCGCGGTCGACATCGCCGCGACGAAGCCGCAGCGCCTGACCATCTGCACGTGACGAGCCTGGTAGTCGACCTCCGGCACGCCGTTCGGGTAGGCGAACAGTTCGACGCGCCCGCCGGTGATCTGCTCGAGGTCGTCGCGGCCGCGCTCGATCTCCGAGCGCGCCGCGCCGTCGTCGATCCGGCTCAGGATCGGATGCGTGACGGTGTGCGCGCCGACCGACATGCCGAGCGCGATCAGGCTGCGCACCTGCGCCGAACTCATCATCAGGTCATCGGGCAACGGCGCACCGACGGTGTCGGCGATGCGCGCCACCCGCTCGCCGCGCAGGGCTGCCGGATCGCGCTTGATCGCGGCAATGATCCGCAGCGCCAGCGCGCGCCGCGACGCGGCGTCGCCGATCTCGTGCACGCCGAGGCCGATCGCCGACAGGTCGAGTGTGCCGGGCGCAGCCGCGCGCAGCGCCTCGATCACCGTGTCGTTCCACATCCGACCGCCGTCGAGCACGCCCGAGGCGACGAAGAAGGTCGCGCTCAGCCCCAGACTGCGCAGCAGCGGCGCCGCCAGCGTCGCGTTGTCGGCATAGCCGTCGTCGAAGGTGATCGCCAGCGCCCGCGCCGGCAGGTCGCCTCGCTGCAGGCGCTGCACCGCCTCGGCCGCCGGCAGCACGTTGAACCAGCGCCCGACCCAGCGCATCTGGCGCTCGAACTGCGCCGCGTCGGGAATCTCGGGGAACATCGGATCGCTGCGCGCCAGGACCCGATGAAAGATCAGGATCGACAGCCGCGCGCGCGCTCCGGCCGGCGAGATCCGGCCGAGGACGATGGGCAGCAGCGCGGCGATCAGACGTGCACCTTGGCGCTGCTCGTTGCGGCGCGGCCGGACGACAGCGCCAGCGCGGCCTCGCCTGCCGGCGCCGGCGCCAGCCGCGCACCGGACGTTGCGGCGGCAAGCAGGCGCAAGGCCGCGACCAGCGCCGCCAGGAACCAGAACTGCACTTCGGCCATCAGGTAGTCGGTGGCGATCCCGGCCACCAGCACCACCACCACCGGGCCCAGCACGCCGGCGGCCAGGACGGGAAGAGTCGCATCCGCCGGCCGGTTGCGCAGCCACAGGATGCGCAGCGCCGCGACCAGGACCCAGAGCACGAGGGCGATGAACAGCAGCGCGCCGACCACGCCCTGCTCGACGAGGGTCGTGAGGAAGGTGTTGTGCGACGAGCGCAGCGCCACGGTCTGGCCGTCGATCCGCGTGATCCCGAGCCACCGCGGATCGATGTAGTGCGCGCTGAGCACCGCCGTGCCCTTGTGTCCGGCGCCGAGCGGATGGTCGAGGAACATCTGCCACTGTGCCTCCTTGACCACCAGGCGCGACTCGGCGCTGGCATCCATTTCCTCGCTGCGTTCGGCAACCAGCACCAGGGTCGCCATGCGATCGATGAAGCGCTGATCGGTGACGCCGACGAAGCCCGCCACGGCGATCGCCGCCAGCACCAGCAGCCGCAGGCGGAAGCGGCGCGGATGCAGCGCCGCCAGCAAGCCGCCGCCGCCCAGCAGCGCGACGAAGGCACCACGGCTCGCGGTCAGCACCAGACCGTTCATCGCCAGTGCCAGCCCGGCAAAGCCGGCCACGCGCCGCCAGCCGGTCTGACTGAGCACGATCGCCGCGCCGGCGACCACGCCGGTGGCGAGGAACATGCCGAGCGTGTTGGCGTCGTCGATGCCGGGCCCGCCGACGCCGTTGAGCCGGGCATCGTCGAAGTTGCTCGACAGGAAGGCCTGAAAGCCCAGATAGGCGCACCCTGCCAGATGCACGAGCAGCAAATCGCGCAGCCGCTCGGGCGAGTCCATCAGCTTGTAGACGAGATAGAAGGCCACCAGGTACTTGCTGAACTGGACCGAGGCGGCGTAGTGGACGGCCGGATCGAGCGCCCACAGGTTCTGAATCCACAGCCACGAGCAGTAGGCGATCAGGATCGCCGCCGGAGCGTTGCCGAACCAGGGCGGACTGCGCTGCAGCTTGGCCCGGTGGATCAGGATCGCGATCAAGGTCACCACCCCCGCCAGCAGCGCCCAGCGCAGGTCCGGCAAATGCATCGACCACCAGCGCGATGGCGGGTGGACGTAGAACACCGCCAGGTAGGCGTACAGGCCGTAGATCGGGTGGCGCGCCAGCGCCAGCGCCAGCAGCGTCAGAAAGCCGGTGGCGAAGGCGAGCGAGGTCAGCACGCGACCGCCTCCCGCGGCGGCTGCGCCGCCGCTGCCACCGCGTGGCTGACGATGTAGCGGAACTTGCCCGATCGCTCGGCGGCGATCTCACTGACGCGCTCGATCTCGACCGCCACGCCGGCACCCAGGCGCGCGCGCAGCCCGGCGCGGATCGTCTCCTCGACGGCGGCCTGATAGTCGGGCCCGGGCACCAGTTGCACGGTGCAGCGCTCGCGGCTCCACTGCACGATTTTGAAGCGCTCGATGCCCGGCAGGTCGCGCACGACATAGATCAGAGCCAGGCCGTGCATGACGGTGCCGTCGGCGGCGACCACGAAGTCGGTGGCCCGGCCGTCGAGGTGCTCGAGCACCGGCAGGCCGCGGCCGCAGGCACACGCTGCGGCCGACAGCGCGCCGATGTCGCCGGTGCGGTAGCGGATGAACGGATAGTCGCCGGTCGCCAGGTGCGTGACGACGATCTCGCCGCGCTCGCCGGCGGGCAGCGGCCGCCCGTCGGCGTCGACGATCTCGACGGCGATGTCCTCGGCGCTCACGTGCAGCGATCCGTGTGGGCACTGGTGGGCGATGAAGCCGGCGTCGCGGCCGCCGTAGCCGTTGGCGACCGGGCAGCCGAAGCCGCGCTCGATCGCCGCCTTCTGATGATCGTACAGGCGCTCCGAGGTGACGAACGCCACCCGGATCCCCAGATCGTCCAGCGGCACGCCGCGCTCGTGCGCGTGCGCCGCGATCAGCGCCAGCGCCGACGGGTAGCCGAACAGCATCGCCGGCCGATAGGCGCGGATGCGGCCGACGAAGCGATCGAGGTTGGCCGGCGACATCTCGAAAGCGGGCAGCAGATGCGAGCGCAGCAGCGCATCGCGCAGCGCGCGCAGGCGATCCTGCGCTGCGAGTTCCAGCGGCGAACCCCACACCACCAGCTCGCGGTCGCCGATGTCGACGCCCCACCAGCGCGTGGCGCGCCATTTGGCCGCCACGTCGTGCGAGATCCGGTCGCGGCCCATGTAGAACACCAGCGGCTCGCCGCTGGAGCCGCCGGTGTTGTAGCGCTTGAGCGGCCCGGCGCGATCCGAGCGCAGGCGCTCGCTGTTGGCGCGGATGTCGGCCTTGGTGAGCAGCGGGTAGTCGGCCAGGTCGGACAGCCGCGCGATGCGCGCCGGATCGAGCCCGCGCCCGGCGAACAGCGCCCGGTAGTACGGCACGTCGCGCGCAGCGGCGGCGAGAAAGGCGCGCAGCCGCGCCAGGCGCAGCGCCTCCAGGCGCTGGCGCGGCCACCACTGGCTGTCCTCGAGCGCGCGCCGGCGCGCCACGCTGTCGTGACCCTTGGCGCGCTCGTGCAACGGGAACAGCACGCCCGCGACCATCGACGCCCACAGGCCGCTCACGCCAGCGACTCCCGCGAGCCGCGCCGCCGCGGCGCCGCGCGGTAAAACGCATACAAGCGCTCGCGCACGCTCGCCCAGGCGTAGCGGCGCACGCTGGCCAGGCCGTTGGCGCGCAGGCGCTGCGCCAGCGACGGATCGGCCAGCACGCGCTCGGCGGCGGCCGCCATCGCCTCGGCATCGCCGATGTCCACCAGCAACGCGCTGCGGCCGTCCTCGACGATGAACGGGATGCCGCCGGCGCGCGTGCTCACCACCGGCACTGCGCTCGCGAGCGCCTCCAGCAGCGCGTTCGGCATGTTGTCGGCGCGCGAGGCGTTGAGCATCAGGTCGGCGCCGGCGATCAGCGCCCGCACCGCGTCGTGGCCGACGTTGCCGACGAATTCGACCGCGGTGCCGACCTCGAGCTCGGCCGCCAGTTGCTGAAGCGCCGCGCGCTGCGGGCCGTCGCCGGCCACCGTCAGTCGCGCCTGCGGCCAGCGCCGGCGCAGCAGCGCGAAGGCGCGCAGCGCGGTGGCGACGTCGTAGATCGGCTCCAGGTGGCGGGTCACCACCAGCCGCGGCGACTGCGCCTCGCGCGCGCCAGCGCCGGGCGCGAAACGCGCCAGGTCGACCACGTTCGGTACCACCTCGGCAACGATGCCGTGGCGCGCGAACACCTGCTGCAGAAAGCCCGAGGGCACGATCAGCGCGGCTGCCCGGCGCAGCGTCGGCCGCACCACCGGTGCCGCCCGCCGCAGAAAGGCGTCGGCCTCGCCGCCGCGGTAGTTGACCACGCACGGCACCCGTCGCAGCCAGGCGATCCACACCGCCGGCGCCGCCACCAGGTGCCACGACCAGCCGGAATTGGCCATCACGTGCGCGACGTCTGCGCCTGCCATCGCCCGCCACAGCGCGCCCAGATAGGGCAGCAGGCGCGCCAGGGCGCGCAGCCACGGCAGGCGCTGCGCCCAAGCCGGCCGGTACGGGGCGTTGGCTCGCACCAGCGCGACCTGATGGCCGTCGCCGGCGAGCAGGCGGGCGAGTTGCTCGGTCTGATGGGCCATGCCACCGGCCGGCGGCGGCAGCGGCCCGATCAGCGCGATGCGCAGCGGCTCGTTGGCTGGGTTCACGGAGCCCCCTTCGCGCTTCGCGCTGTCCCCCCGAGGGGGCGCGAGCTGGACACGGCGTCATGCCCTGCGGCATGACCCGTGACTGCGAGCGGGCGAGCGCATGCTTGC
>Ga0208609_100376_pt1 | contig 17889 bp, 14 predicted proteins | sample SubbioR11_8A_Apr_FD_184813 | JGI IMG/M metagenome (GOLD analysis project Ga0208609, IMG submission 184813) | Serpentinite rock and fluid subsurface biosphere microbial communities from McLaughlin Reserve, California, USA - CR11_8A_Apr (SPAdes) | ecosystem: Environmental > Terrestrial > Deep...
CTCGACGCCGGCGGCGCTCGCCGAGATGACGCGCACCTTCGCCGCTGCCGGCATCGACCTGATCAAGGACGACCACGGCTGGGCCGACCAGGCCTCGGCGCCCTTCGAGGCGCGCGTGGCCGCCTGCCAGCCGGCGGTCGACGAGGCGAACGCCGCCCGCCGCGACGGCGCCCGTTCGCTGTACCTGCCGTCGCTGTTCGGCCATCACGGTCAGATGCAGCGGCAGATCGAGTTCGCGCGCCGCCGCGGCGTTGCCAGCTTCCTGGTGGCGCCGATGAACTGCGGCGTGGCCACCTTCAACGCGCTCGCGCGCGAGCACCGCGACTGCGTGTTTCTCGCCCATCCGGCGCTCGCCGGCTGCGGCAAGCTGGCGCCGCCGCTGCTGATCGGTCGTCTGTTCCGGCTGTTCGGCGCCGACGCGGTGATCTTCCCCAGCCACGGCGGCCGCTTCTCGTACTCGCGCGAGACCTGCGAGGCGATCGCCAGCGCCGCGCGCGCGCCCTGGCCGCAGGCCGCGATCCGCCCGGCGCTGCCGGTGCCGGCCGGTGGCATGAGTGTCGAGCGGGTGCCGGAACTCGTGCACGAGTACGGCGCCGACACGGTGCTGCTGATCGGCGGCTCGCTGCTGATCGCACGCGAACGACTGGCCGAGCGCAGCGCCGCCTTCGTGCAGGCGGTGGCGCAGGCGCTGCCGTCATGAGCCGGTCGCAGGGCGGCAGCGATCCGCCGCCGATGCCGGCTGCCGGCGCCGACCTCGTACGCCGATTCGCGCCCGATCGTGACCGCGGCTTTGGCTGGAGCGGCGTCGAACGGCTGCGCTACAAGGACGACGGCGCAGCGCCGTTCAAGGACATCACGCGCCAGGTGCTGTTCGCGCCGCCCGACCAGGCCTGCGAACTGCGCTACTTCGAGATCGCCGCCGGCGGCTACTCGACGCTGGAGCGCCACCGGCACACGCACGCGGTGCTGATCCTGCGCGGCCGCGGCACGGTGCAACTGGGCGAGAGCGTGCACGCGGTCGGCGAGCACGACCTGGTGACGGTCGAGCCCCTGACCTGGCACCAGTTTCGCGCCGATGCCGGCTGCGCGCTCGGCTTCCTGTGTCTCGTGAGCCGCGAGCGCGACCGGCCGCAACTGCCGCCGGCGAGCGACTGCACCGGGTCCTGAGAGACGCGCGCCGGCCCCGTCGCCGGCATGCGTTCAGCGGTCGCGGCGCAGCAGCCTGCGCGCGGCACCGAGCACCGCCAGGCGCGGATCGTCGTCGGCCACGACGTCGAAGGCCGCCGCCACGTCGGGCGCCACCGGCACGCCGCGATGGCTGGCGAGGTCGATGAACGCCCAGACGGTGACGCCGAGTGCGAGCGCCTTGCCGTCGACCTCGCGCGCGACCAGATAGCGACGACGGCAGGTGCGCGCCTCGATCGACTCGATCCAGGTCCAGACGCCCAGTGCATCACCGGCGAAGGCCGGCCGCAGGTAGTCGATGCGGTGCTGCGCGGCCACCCAGGCGGCGCCGCCGGCCAGATAGCGTGCGCTGCTCCAGCCGCGCATGTCCGAGTGATGCACCGCCGCCTCCTCCATCCAGCGCAGGAACTCGCGGTTGTTGGCGTGCCCGAGCGCGTCGATCGCTTCCCGCGCGACGACGATGCTGTGACGGTAGACGGCGGTCACGCGTTCACCCGGCGGCCCGCGCCCGGCGGGATCCCGGCTGGCAGCGTCGCTTCAACGGCGATACTGCTGGCGCGCCTCGAACGCAGCGATGCACTCGGGCAGGTCGTAGAACAGGCCGGCGCGGGCACCACCGCCGCGCACCGCGCGGGTGTTGCCCCAGTGCGCGTTCTCGGCCTGGCACAGCTCGCGCGGCCGCTTTTCCTCGCGCACGCAACGCTCGCTGCGCTCGGCGCGCAGCGGCGCCAGCTTGTTCGCGCGCGCCGCCTCACAGGCGGCGTCCAGTTCGGCCAGGCGGCGCATCTCAACGTCGGTCTGGGCCACGGCCGCCGCGGGGATCAGGACGAACACGGCGAGCGCGGCGATCAGGGCGAGTGGTGGCGTCATGGCAAGGTCGGTTCGACGACGTCGGCAGCACCCCGATGCTACGCCGCGCCCGACCGATGCGCACACCGCCGGGCGATTCACGAGGGCGGCGTTCAGAGCGGCAGCGTCGATGGACCCAACAGGCATTCGTCGACCGCAGGCGCGCACTGGCGGCCCTCGCCAACGCGCGCGCTCGCGCGCGTGCCACACCGTGCCCACGCGGCGGCGGCCGCCGCCGGGCGATCCGCGAGGGCGGCGTTCAGAGCGGCAGCGTCGATGAACCCAACAGATATTCGTCGACCGCACGCGCGCACTGGCGGCCCTCGCGGATCGCCCACACCACGAGGCTCTGCCCGCGACGCATGTCGCCGGCGGCGAACACCTTGTCGACATTGGTGCGGTAGCTGCCGGCGCCGTCGGCGGCTGCGCGCGCGTTGCCGCGGAGGTCCTTGTCGACGCCGAAACTCTCGAGCACCGCGGCCACCGGCGCGACGAAGCCCATCGCCAGCAGCACTAGATCGGCCGCCACCTCGAACTCGGAACCCGGCACCTCGACCATCTTCATCTGGCCGGTCATCGGGTCCTTCTGCCAATCGACGCGCGCGGCGGTGAGCGACTTCACCTGACCGTTGCCATCACCGTTGAAGCGCTTGGTGGTGATCGACCAGTCGCGCGCCACGCCCTCTTCGTGGCTCGACGAGGTGCGCAGCTTGACCGGCCAGTAGGGCCAGGTCAGCTCCTTGTTCTCGCTCGCCGGCGGCTGCGGCAGCAGTTCCCACTGGGTGACGCTGCGGGCGCCATGACGGTTGCTGGTGCCGACGCAGTCGGAGCCGGTGTCGCCGCCGCCGATCACCACCACGTGCTTGCCGGTCGCCTTGATCTGGTTCTGGACCTGGTCGCCGGCGACGACCCTGTTCTGCTGCGGCAGGAACTCCATCGCAAAGTGCACCCCCTGCAACTCACGGCCGGGCACCGGCAGGTCGCGCGGCTGCTCGGCGCCGCCGCACAAGACCACCGCGTCGAACTGCGCCAGCAGCGCCTTCGGCTCGACCCTCTCGCTCGACCCGGCGGTCACCCCGGCCGCCGGCGCCGCCGCCACCAGCACGCCGGTGCGGAAGTCGACGCCTTCGGTCTTCATCTGCTCGAGACGCCGGTCGATGTGCGACTTCTCCAGCTTGAAGTCGGGGATGCCATAGCGCAGCAGACCGCCGGCGCGGTCGCTCTTCTCGAACACCGTGACCGCGTGGCCGGCGCGCGCCAGTTGCTGCGCGGCGGCCAGCCCGGCTGGCCCGGAGCCGACGATCGCCACCTTCTTGCCGGTGGCGCGCAGCGGCGGCTGCGCCAGCACCCAGCCTTCTTGCCAGCCCATGTCGATGATCTTGTGCTCGATCGACTTGATGCCGACCGGATCGTTGTTGATGTTCAGCGTGCAGGCCGCCTCGCAGGGCGCCGGGCAGACGCGGCCGGTGAACTCCGGGAAGTTGTTCGTGCTGTGCAGGACGTCGAGCGCCTGGCGCCAGTCCTGCCGGTACACGAGGTCGTTGAAGTCGGGAATGATGTTGTTGACCGGGCAGCCGCTGATGCAGAAGGGAATGCCGCAGTCCATGCAGCGCGCGCCCTGGATCGCCGCCTGCTCGTCGCTCAGGTGGGCGACGAACTCCCGCCAGTGCCGGGTGCGCGACTGCGGCACCTCGGCGGCCTCTTCCAGCCGCGCGTACTCGAGAAATCCGGTGACTTTGCCCATGGTGACCTGGGGAAACGTTGCGCCGCGTTCAAGCCGCCAGCCGCTGCGGCTGCGCCTTGGGTCGCGCCTCGTGCAGTTGCTTGAGTGCGCGCCGGTACTCGTGCGGGAACACCTTGACGAAGCGGCCGCGCATGCCGGCCCAGGTGTCGAGGATCATGCGCGCGCGCAGGCTGCCGGTGTAGCGGAAGTGCTTCTCCACCAGATCGCGCAGGATGTGCTCGTCGGTCTCGCCCAGGTGCCAGATCGCCTCGTCGATTCTCTCCTGTTGCGCCTGGCTGGCGAGCACCGGTTCGAGCGCGACCATCGCCGTGTTGCAGCGGGCGGCGAAGTCGCCGTGCTCGTCGAACACGTAGGCGATGCCGCCCGACATGCCGGCGGCGAAGTTGCGGCCGGTGGCACCGAGCACGACCGCGGTGCCCTTGGTCATGTACTCGCAGCCGTGGTCGCCGGTGCCTTCCACCACGGCGGTCGCGCCCGACAGCCGTACCGCGAAGCGTTCGCCGGCGACGCCGTTGAAGTAGGCCTCGCCGGCGATCGCGCCATACAGCACGGTGTTGCCGACGATGATGTTCTCGGTGCCGGCGCCACGGAAGTCGTTCGGGCAGCGCACGATCAGGCGCCCGCCCGACAGACCCTTGCCGGTGTAGTCGTTGGCATCGCCTACCAGGTCGAGCGTGATGCCGTGCGCCAGGAAGGCGCCGAAGCTCTGGCCGGCAGTGCCGTTGAACTGGATGTGGATCGTGTCGTCGGGCAGGCCGGCGTGGCCGTACCTGCGCGCGACTTCCGACGACAGCATGGCGCCGACCGTGCGGTTGACGTTGCGGATCGGCGCGATGAACGAGACCCGCTCGCCGCGTTCCAGCGCCGGCCGACTCTGCTCGATCAGCTTGTGGTCGAGCGCCCGGGCCAGGCCGTGGTCCTGCGTTTCGCAGTGCCGGCGCGCGACCTCGTCGGGCATCGGCGGCCGGTAGAAGATGCGCGCGAAGTCCAGCCCCTTGGCCTTCCAGTGATCGATGCCGCGCCGGGTGTCGAGCAGGTCGGCGCGGCCGATCAGGTCGGCGAACGCGCGGATGCCGAGTTGCGCCATCAGCTCGCGCACTTCCTCGGCGACGAAGAAGAAGTAGTTGACGACGTGCTCGGGCTGGCCCTTGAAGCGCGCGCGCAGCACCGGATCCTGGGTGGCCACGCCCACCGGGCAGGTGTTCAGGTGGCACTTGCGCATCATGATGCAGCCCTCGACCACCAGCGGCGCGGTGGCGAAGCCGAACTCGTCGGCGCCGAGCATCGCGCCGATCACCACGTCGCGGCCGGTCTTCATCTGGCCGTCGACCTGCACCGCGATGCGGCCGCGCAGGCGATTGAGCACCAGCGTCTGCTGGGTTTCCGCCAGGCCCAGCTCCCACGGCGTGCCGGCGTGCTTGATCGACGACACCGGCGAGGCGCCGGTGCCGCCGTCGTGGCCGGCGATCGTCACGTGGTCGGCCTTGGCCTTGGCCACACCCGCGGCGACCGTGCCGACACCGACTTCGCTCACCAGCTTGACGCTGATGCTGGCGCGCGGGTTGGCGTTCTTCAGGTCGTGGATCAACTGCGCCAGATCCTCGATCGAGTAGATGTCGTGGTGCGGCGGCGGGCTGATCAGTCCCACGCCCGGCACCGAGAAGCGCAGCCGGGCGATGTACTCGCTCACCTTGTGGCCGGGAAGCTGGCCGCCCTCGCCGGGCTTGGCACCCTGCGCCATCTTGATCTGGATCTGGTCGGCGCTCACCAGGTACTCGGTGGTGACGCCGAAGCGGCCGGAGGCGACCTGCTTGATCTTCGAGCGCAGCGAGTCGCCTGCCGCCAGCGCGATGTCGGCCTCGACGCAGTCGCGCCCGAGCACGCTCGCCAGCGTGTCGCCGTGCCTGATCGCCACGCCGCGCAGCTCCTGCGCGTAGCGGCGTTCGTCCTCGCCGCCCTCGCCGGTGTTGCTCTTGCCGCCGATGCGGTTCATCGCGATCGCCAGAGTCGCGTGCGCCTCGGTCGAGATCGAGCCGAGCGACATCGCGCCGGTGGCGAAGCGCTTGACGATCTCGCGCGCCGGCTCGACCTCGTCGAGCGCGATCGCCCTGCCCGGATCGAGCCTGAACTCGAACAGGCCGCGCAGCGTCATGTGGCGGCGGCTCTGGTCGTTGATGATCTGCGCGTATTCCTTGTAGGTGTTGTAGCTGTTGGCGCGCGTGGCGTGCTGCAGGCGCGCGATCGCGTCCGGCGTCCACATGTGCTCCTCGCCGCGCGCTCGCCAGGCGTAGTCGCCGCCGGTGTCGAGTGCGCCTGCCAGCAGCGGGTCGTCGGAAAAGGCCGCCTGGTGCATGCGTAGCGCTTCGGCCATCACCTCGAACAGGCCGATGCCGCCGACCTTGCTCGAGGTGCCGCGGAAGTACCGGTCGACCAGTTCGCGGCTCAACCCGATCGCCTCGAAGATCTGGGCGCCGCAGTAGCTCATGTAGGTGCTGATGCCCATCTTCGACATCACCTTGAGCAGGCCCTTGCCGACTGCCTTGATGTAGTTGGCGGTCGCCTTGTCGGCCGCCGACGGGTAGCCGTCCGGGCGCGGCCTGCCGGCGGTCATCGCCGCGATCGTCTCCAGCGCCAGGTAAGGGTGGATCGCCTCGGCGCCGTAGCCGGCGAGCAGCGCGAAGTGATGCACCTCGCGCGCCGACCCGGTCTCGACCATCAGTCCGGTGGCGGTGCGCAGCCCGGCGGCGATCAGGTGCTGATGGATCGCGCTGGTGGCGAGCAGCGCCGGGATCGCGCAGTGCTCGCGGTCGAGCGCGCGATCGGAGACGACGAGGATGTTGTGGCCGTCGCGCACCGCGTCGACCGCCTCGGCGCACAGCAGCGCCAGGCGCGCCTCGACGCCTTCCTTGCCCCAGGCCACCGGGTAGCAGATGTCGAGCTCGTAGCTGCGGAACTTGCCGCTCGTGTAGCCGTGGATGGCGCGGATCTTGGCCATGTCGGCGAAGTCGAGCACCGGCTGGCCGACTTCCAGGCGCATCGGCGGGTTGATGTTGTTGATGTCGAGCAGGTTCGGCTTCGGGCCGATGAAACTCACCAGCGACATCACCAGCTGCTCGCGGATCGGGTCGATCGGCGGGTTGGTGACCTGCGCGAACAGCTGCTTGAAGTAGCTGTACAGCGGCTTGTCCTTGTTCGACAGCACCGGCAGCGCCGCGTCGTTGCCCATCGACCCGACCGGTTCCTCACCGTCGGCGATCATCGGCGCCAGCAGCAGCTTCAGCTCCTCCTGCGTGTAGCCGAAGGCCTGCTGGCGGTCGAGCAGCGGCGCCTCGCCGCGCGCCACCGGGCCGGCCGGCGGCGCGGCGCCGGTCAGATCGTCGAGCTTGATCCGGATGCGCCTGATCCACTCCTTGTACGGCCGGCTCTTGGCCAGTTGATCCTTGAGCTCGCGGTCGTCGATGATCCGGCCCTGCTCGGTGTCGATCAGGAACATCTTGCCCGGCTGCAGGCGCCACTTCTTGACGATCCGGCTGTCGGCGATCGGCAGGGCGCCGACCTCGGAGGCCATCACCACCAGGTCATCGTCGGTGATCACGTAGCGCGCCGGCCGCAGGCCGTTGCGGTCGAGCGTGGCGCCGATGCGCACGCCGTCGGTGAAGGCGATCGCCGCCGGACCGTCCCACGGCTCCATCATCGCCGCGTGGTACTCGTAGAAGGCGCGCCGGTGCTCGTCCATCAGCGTGTGCTGCTCCCACGCCTCCGGGATCATCATCATCATCGCGTGCGCCAGCGGATAGCCGGCCATCGTCAGCAGCTCAAGGCAGTTGTCGAAGCAGGCGGTGTCCGACTGGCCCTGGTAGATCAGCGGCCAGAGCTTGGCGAGGTCGTCCTTGAGCACCGGCGAGGCCATCACCCCCTCGCGCGCGCGCATCCAGTTGAAGTTGCCCTTGACGGTGTTGATCTCGCCGTTGTGGGCGATCATCCGGTAGGGGTGCGCCAGTTCCCACGACGGGAAAGTGTTGGTCGAGAAGCGCTGATGCACGAGCGCGATCGCGGAGACGACGCGCGCGTCGCGCAGATCGGCGTAGTAGCGGCCGACCTGGTCGGCGAGCAGCAGCCCCTTGTAGACCACGGTGCGCGTCGACATCGACGGCACGAAGTACTCCTTGCCGTGCTGCAGCCGCAACTTCTGGATCTTGTGGCTGGCCGACTTGCGGATCACGTACAGCTTGCGCTCGAGCGTGTCGGGCACCATCACGTCGGCGCCGCGGCCGATGAAGATCTGGCGGATCACCGGCTCGCGGTCCGCTACCGACGGCGACATCGGCATCGTGCGGTCCACCGGCACGTCGCGCCAGCCGAGCACCACCTGGCCCTCGGCGCGCACCGTGCGCTCGAGTTCCTGCTCGCAGGCCATGCGCGAGGCGCTTTCGCGCGGCAGGAAGATCATGCCGACGCCGTACTCGCCCGGCGGCGGCAGCGTCACGGCCTGATGCGCCATCTCCTCGCGGTACAGCGCATCGGGCAGCTGGATCAGGATGCCGGCGCCATCGCCGTACAGCGGATCGGCGCCGACGGCGCCGCGGTGGTCGAGGTTGTGCAGGATCAGCAGCGCCTGCTGGATCAGCGCATGGCTCGCCTTGCCCTTGATGTGCGCGACGAAGCCGACGCCGCAGGCGTCGTGCTCGCGGTCAGCCGCGTACATGCCTCGCGCCGCCGCCCCCTCGACGATCCCGTCGTGCCCGAGCCCGCTCATCGCCCCTCCCCACCGAATCGTCGCCACTGTAATGCGACGCACCATCCGCCTCAAGCGAATAAATCGGGGTCAGATTACGATTTTTGTGCGTCGAAGAAGAAGTGCTGAAAATCGGGGACAGATCAATGGCTCTTGGCCTTGTGCGGACGGCCGGGCGGTTTCGGCTTCGATCGTCTGCCGCCACGACCTTCGACGAGGTCGGCGAACTTCGGTGACCCGACCGCCCAGCCGCCCTGAATCGCTGCGCGGATCTCGCCGACCTCGTCGTCGAGCACCGGCGCGTCGACCAACCGCCGGTAGGCCGCCTGGCGCTCGAAGGGGGTGTTGCCGAGCGACCAGATCAGCGGATGTTCGTCGATCAGCGGATCCGGCCGCAGCCCGACGTGATGCCCATAGCTCGACCAGCGGTACTGCGCCGGTTCACCGACCAATCCGGCGCGCACGGGATTCATCTCGATATACCTTGAGCAAGCGAGAAGGTAGCGGTCACTTTCAATGACCGAGGCGCGGAACCGCCCTTCCCACAGAGTCCCTGTGCGGCCGTGCCGGCGGTTGAACCAGCGCACGTACTGGCGGCCGAGCGCCTGCATCAGTCGGCTGATCGATGGCCCTTCGCGCGGGGTCAAGAGCAGATGCACGTGGTTGGGCATCAGCACGTAGGCATGGACCGCAACGGCGTTGGCGACCGCACCGTCAACAAGGAGACCGAGAAAGCGCTCGCAGTCGATCGCGTCGCGGAAGATGAGCTGGCGGTTGTTGCCGCGCTGAATCACGTGATGGGGGAGCCCGGACACCGCCAGTCGGGGCAGTCTTGCCATCGGCACCTCACGAAAATCGGATTCTGACCCCGATTTTCGGTCACTCTTCGCTGATCGCGAACAGGCGGCGATGCTCTTTGATCGCGTAGCGGTCGGTCATGCCGGCGACATAGTCGGCGATCGCGCGCGGCGTGTCTGCGGCGGCGCGCGCCTGGTGGTCGGGCGGCAGCAGGCGCGGCTCGGCCATGAAGGCGGCGAACAGGTCGGCCACGATACGGCGCGCTTTGGAGGTCATCCTCATGACCCGGTAGTGCCGATAGAGATGTTGCAGCAGGAAGCGCTTGAGCTCGTCGGCCTCGGCGCGAACCGCCGCACTGAAGCCGACCAGCGGTGGCGCGCGCCGCACGTCGTCGATGCCGGCGACGCCGGAGTCGCTCAGCCGTCGGCGCGTTTCGGCGAGCAGGTCGCCGACCAGGGCGCCGATCATGCGGCGGATCGTCTCGTGCGTCAGGCGTCGATCGGGCAGATCACCGTGCTCGTCGCGCACCGCATGAGCAATGCGCGCAAACAGCGGCACGGCATCGAGCTGGCGCAGCGTCAACAGGCCCGAGCGCAGGCCGTCGTCGAGATCGTGGTTGTTGTAGGCGATCTCGTCGGCCAGGTTGGCGATCTGCGCTTCGAGCGAAGGCTGGCGGCGCTGCAGGAAGCGCTCGCCGATCGCCCCCAGCCGGCGCGCGTTCTCCGGCGAGCAGTGCTTGAGGATGCCTTCGCGCGTCTCGAAGCACAGGTTCAGGCCGTTGAACGCGGCGTAGCGCTCCTCGAGCTCGTCGACCACGCGCAGCGACTGCAGGTTGTGCTCGAAGCCGCCGAAGCTGCGCATGCAGTCGTTGAGCGCTTCCTGTCCGGCGTGGCCGAAGGGCGTATGCCCGAGGTCGTGGGCCAGCGATACGGCCTCGGTCAGATCCTCGTTCAGGCGCAGGCTGCGCGCCAGCGAGCGCGCGATCTGCGCCACCTCGAGCGAGTGCGTGAGCCGGGTGCGAAAGTGGTCGCCTTCGTGGTTGACGAACACCTGGGTCTTGTACTCGAGTCGGCGAAACGCCGTGCTGTGGACGATGCGGTCGCGGTCGCGCTGGAAGGCGCTGCGGCTGGCCGCCGCCGGCTCCGGATGCTGGCGTCCGCGCGAGTTGCCCTCCTGCACCGCATAGGCGGCCAGCGTCATCGCCCGCCCTCAGGTGTAGCCACCGTCGGCGAGCGTGGCTTCGAGCGCCTGCGCCGGCACCGTGCGCTGGATCGCGCAACCGATGCCGGTCAGCAGCACGAAGCGGATCTGCCCGGCGTGCGCCTTCTTGTCGCCGGCCATCGCTTGCAGCGCCGCGGCGCGCGACAGACCGGCGATCCGAGTCGGCAGACCGGCGGCGGCCACCGCGGCGACCACGCGCTGCGCGTCGTCGGCCGCGATCAGCCCGAGCCGGCGCGACAGGTCGGCCGCCAGGCACAGGCCGCAGCCGACCGCCTCGCCGTGCAGCCAGCGTCCGTAGCCGGTGATCGCCTCGATCGCATGACCGAAAGTGTGTCCGAGGTTGAGCAGCGCGCGCTCGCCCGCCTCCTTCTCGTCGCGCGCGACGACTTCGGCCTTGATCTCGCACGAACGTGCCACCGCGTCGGTCATCGCTTCGCCGTCGCACTGGCGCAGGCGGGCCATGTCGCGTTCGACCGCGGCGAAGTAGCCGGCATCGGCGAGCAGTCCGTGCTTGATCACCTCGGCCAGACCGGCCGAGATCTCGCGCGCCGGCAACGAGCGTAGCAACGCGGTGTCGGCCACCACCAGCAACGGCTGGTGGAAGGCGCCGATCAGGTTCTTGCCGACCGGATGATTGACGCCGGTCTTGCCGCCGACCGACGAGTCGACCTGCGCCAGCAAGGTGGTCGGCACCTGCACGAAGCGGATGCCGCGCATGTAGACGCTCGCCGCAAAGCCGGCGATGTCGCCGACCACGCCGCCACCCAGGGCGACCACGATCGACTGGCGGTCGGCACGGTGCGCCACCAAAGCGTCGACCACCTGCTCGACCGCGCGCAGTGTCTTGCCCGCCTCGCCGTCGCGCAGGCGGCACACGGCAACCGGCGCCACCGGCGCCAGCGCGCGCGCGATCTCGTCCGCGTACAGGCCAGCGACGATGTCGTCGGTGACGATCAGCAGTCGCGTCGGCGTAAAGGCGGCGAGGCGCGGCGCCAGTTGGGCGCTGGCGCCGGCGCCGATCAGGATCTCGTAGGCGCCGCCGGCGACGGCGACCGCAACCTGCCTCATGCGCCGATTCTAGGCGCAGCGCTGGCGTTTTCAGTTCGAACGCAGGAGGGCACGCACTCGCGGCTCGGCCAGGATGCGTGCCACCAGCCGGCGCGGACTGGCGGCCGGCGAGGCGAAGCACAGATGTGCGGTCGCCCGGTACAGCGGTTCGCGCTCGCGCAGCAGCTCGGCGATCCTGGCGCGCGGATCCTCACCTTGCAGCAGCGGCCGCGAGCGGTCGCCGGCCGTGCGGCGAGCGATCTCGTCGGCACTGGCCTGCAGGTAAATCACCAGTCCGCGCGAGCGCAGGCGCTCGCGGTTGTCCTCGCGCAGGACGGCGCCGCCGCCGGTGGCGAGCACCACGCCGGCGCGCTGCGTCAGCTCGTCGAGCAGCGCCGCCTCGCGCCGGCGAAAGCCCGCCTCGCCTTCGAGTTCGAACATGGTCGCGATCGCGGCGCCGCTGCGCGCCTCGAGCTCGCGATCGCAGTCGATGAACTCGAATCCGGCGGCGCGCGCCAGCAAGCGGCCGACGGTGGTCTTGCCGGCGCCCATCATGCCGATCAGGATCAACAGCCGCCGATCGGCGCCGCCGCTGCGATCGCTCGACCCGCGATCGGCCTCGGTCACGGATCGCCGCGGCTGCGCACGCCAGGACCGCGGCCGAAACCGCAGACCGTTGGCGTCAGCGGATCGCCGCCGCCACCCGCTCGGAGACGACGCGCGGGGTGATGAAGATCAGCAGTTCGCTGCGGTCGCTGACCCGCTGGGTGTTGCGGAACAACGATCCGACCACCGGCAGATCGCCGAGCAGCGGCACCCGGGTCACGGTCGTGCGCTCGAGCTGCTCGTAGATGCCGCCGAGCACCACCGTGCCACCGTTGTCGACCAGCACCTGCGTCTGCACGTTCTTGGTGTCGATCGCCGGTCCGGCGGCGGTGTCCTGGCCGCGGCTGTCCTTGTTGACGCGCACGTCGAGGAAGATCGCGCCCTCGGGGGTGATCTGCGGCGTGACCTCCAGCTTGAGAGTCGCCTTGCGGAACGAGACGCTGGTGGCGCCGCTGGCAGTGGCCTGCTGGTACGGAATCTCGGTGCCCTGCTCGATCGTCGCCTTGACCTTGTCGGCGGTGACCACGCGCGGGCTGGAGACGATCTTGCCGCGACCCTCGGCCTCGAGCGCGGTGACTTCGAGGTTGAGCGCCGTGCTCATGCTGGCGTTCACCAGAGTCAGGGCGAAGCTGCCGGTGTTGAAGCCGCCGATCGGCGAGGCCGGCAGGTTCACGAAGTTGACCTGCGACAGTCCGGCGCCGCCGAGGGAACCGACCGGAGCGCCCAGCCCGGTGTTGGGATTGCCGGTACCGGTGCCGGTGCCGGTGGTGAGCACGCCGGTGCCGCCGCCGAAGGCGGCGGTGTTGGTCAGGCGGGCGACACCGAAGCGCACGCCGAGGTTGCGGCTGAAGGTGTCGGCCGCCTCGACGATGCGCGCCTCGATCAGCACCTGCTGCTGCGGCACGTCGATGCGCGCGAGCAGCCGGCGCACCTCCTCGATCTTGCCGGCGGTGTCGTAGACGATCAGCAGGTTGGTGCGCGGGTCCGACAGCGAACTGCCGCGCCGCGACAGGATGCGCTGCTTGTCGTCGGTCAGGATCTTGGCAACGGCGTCGACCCTGGCGTAGTTGAGCTGGAAGAACTCGGTGCGCAGCGGCTCGAGGTCGGCCAGTTGACTGCGCGCCTCGAGTTCCAGCTTCTCCTTGGTCGCCAGTTCCTCGCGCGGGGCAACCACCAGCACGTTGCCGTTCTTGCGCATGTCGAGGCCCTTGCTCTGCAAGATGATGTCGAGCGCCTGATCCCAGGGCACGTCCTTCAGGCGCAGCGTGATCGAGCCGCCGACCGAGTCGCTGGTGATGACGTTCAGATTGGTGAAGTCGGCGATCACCTGCAGCAGCGAGCGGACATCGACGTTCTGGAAGTTGAGCGACAGGCGCTCGCCCTGATAGCCCTGGCGCGTGCCCTGGAACAGACGCGTCGGGTCTTCCCGGACCGGCTTGACTTCGATCACGAAGCGCGTGTCGCTCTGGTAGGCGTTCTGCTCCCACAAGCCGCGCGGCTCGATCGTCATGCGCACATTGCTGCCTTGCTGCACGGTGCTGACCAGGGCTACCGGTGTGCCGAAGTCGCTGACATCGAGCCGCCGGCGCAGCGCTTCGGGAAGCGCCGTGTTCAGGAAGTCGACCACGATCTGCTGGCCCTGGGTACGAATGTCGACGTTGGTGTTCGGATCCGACAGATCGACCAGCACCCGGCCCTCGCCGTCGCTGCCGCGCCGGAAGTCGACGCCGCGCAGCGCGCGCGGCGCCTCGGCGATGGCCGCGCGGGCAGCGGCCGGCGACGCCTCGGCGGCGCGGAAGGTGGTCGAGTCGACGTTGCCGCCCAGCGCCACCGTGATCAGATTGCCGTCGACGCTGATCGCGTGCGTGACCGGGCGCCGCAGGTTCAGCACCAGGCGCGCGCGCCCCTGCGCCTGCACCACGTTCACCGAACGCAGGTCGCCCTGGTTGATCTCGACCAGGTTGCGGCCCAGATTGTTCGAGGTCTGCGGCAGATCGATCGCGATGCGCGCCGGGTTGGCGACCGAGAAACTCGGCGGCACGGCGCCGGCCGCACCCTTGAGCTGGATCGTCAGCACCGTGTTGGTGCCGGTCTGCGCGGCCTCGATGCGCTCGATGCTGTTGGTGGCGACCTCCGCCGGCGCCGCCGCCTGCGCCGACGCCGGCGCCGGCACGGACGCGATGAGCGCCGCAGCGCAGACCCCTGCCGCCGCGGCAGCCACGAACTTGCACGCAGACTTCATCTCTTGCTCCCTGACTGCGAACGCGCCGGGGCTTCCTGCAGCTCCAGTCGGGCGGGTCTCTCGACCCACTCGCCGGCGGCGTCCTGCACGATTTCCTTCAACTGCACCTCGGTCTCGGAGATGCGCGTGATCAGGCCGAAGTTCTGGCCGACATAGTTTCCGACCCGCACCATGTGGGTGGCACCGTTGCTCTCGAGCAGGGCGACGTTGGTGCCAGCCTGCCAGATCATGCCGACCATGCGGACCTGGTCGAGCGGGAATCCCTCGAGCGTCTCGCGCCGGCGATCGAGATCGGGCCGGATCGCCGAGGTCGAAGCGCGCGCCTGCTGCTGGCGCGCCACCGCCATCACGATCTTCTGGCCGTCGAACGGGTCGAGGATGCCCTTGGCGTCGTAAGCCTGCGGCGAGAACTCCTTGGGCTCGGGCACCGGGCGCACGTTCGGCTTCATCGTCTGGCGCGTGTCGTTCATCCACTGCTGGATTTCGGTCTGACCGGACAGATCGCAGCCGCTCGCCAGCGCGGCGGCGACGATCAGCAGCAAGGATCGGAAGATCTTCATGCGCGCCGCCTACTTCTTCGCCTTCGCTGCCTGCTGCGCCTTGCGCTGACTGGCGACTTCCTCCTCGTCCAGATAGCGGAAGGTCTTGGCAGTGGCATCGAGGGTCAGGGCACCGTCCTTGCCGGTGGCAAGCGACAGGTTGTTCAACGTCACGATCCGCGGCAGATTGGCGATATCGCCGGTGAAGGCGCCAAGATCGTGGTAGCGACCCGAGATTCTGACCGCGATCGGCAGTTCCGCGTAGTAGTCGCGCAGGATCACCTGGCCGGGCCGGAACAACTCGAACTGCAGTCCGCGACCGACGCCGGCCTGGTTGATGTCGGACAGCAAGGCATCCATCTCGGCCTTGCTCGGCAACTGCTTCTCCAGCGTCAGCACGTACTGGCTGACCTGCTCCTTCTGCCGCCGCAACTCGTCGAGATTGATCGCCTGCTGCAGCTTCTGCTGGAACTGCGACTTGAGGTTCACTTCCTCCTGGCGCAGGGTCTCGATCTGCTCGACCTGCGCGCGCCAGACGGCGAACCATCCGATCGCCGCACACGCAACCACCACGAACACCCACAGCGTCACGCGCGGGGCGAGCGGCCAGACGCCGACGTTGTCCAGCGTCAGGCCCTTGAACTGCGACAGCACGTCGCGTGTCGAACTGGCCATGTCTCAGGCTTTCGCGAAGGAGGTCACTTCTGCGCCGTCTGCGTCGCCGCGGCGGCCGCGGCCGGCGCACGCGGGGCGGCGGGCTTGCCCGACTGCAGTTGCGCACGCTCGGGGGTCGGCCGCATGAAGAAGTTCAGCGAGAACTCGAACAGCCGGCGCTGCACCCCCGGCGGCGGCTGCCCGGCGACCTTGATCTCGATCAGTTCCGGACGCTCGACGAACGGCGAGTTGTTCTGCAGGTTGCGCAGATACTCGGAGACGCGCTCGTTGGAGGCCGCCCAGCCGGCGACGTTGACCCGGTTGCCCTCGTGCCGGATCGCGCGCAGGAAGATGCCCTCCGGCGTCAGCCGCGTCAGCTCGGTCAGCATGTACACGGGCTGATTGCGATCGGCCTGCAGGTCCTCGACCGCGCGCTGGCGCGCGCGCAGCGCATCGATTTCCTGGCGCAGGGTGGCGATCTCCTTGATCTGGCTGTCGAGCTTGCGGTTCTCGGCGGCGATGAACTCGTTGCGTTCGATCTGCGTGCCGATATAGCCCTGCAACACGGTCCAGACCATGCCGACCAGCGCCGCGCCGGCGACCGCGCTGGCGGCGGTGAAGAACCAGAACAGCTTCTTCTGCCGCTCGCGCCTGGCCTCGCGATGCGGCAACAGGTTGATGCGGATCGCCATCAGTCGAACCTCCGCATCGCCAGTCCGCACGGCGTCAGCAGCGCCGGAGCGTCCAGTCGAAGCTGCTTTTCGCGCACACCGGGCGAGATCTCCATGCCCTTGAACGGCGAGATCACCGACGTCGGCACCTGCGCGCGCTCCATCAGCGCCTCGGCCAGCCCGGTCAGGACCGCCGAGCCGCCGGCGAGCATGAGCTGGTCGACGCGGGTGTAGGGCGTCGAGGTGAAGAAAAACTGCAGCGCACGCGTGATCTCGGTGGCGGCGGTGTCGATGAACGGCCGCAGGACCTCGTTCTCGTAGTTCGCGGGCAGGTCGCCGCTGCGCTTCTTCTGCTCGGCCTCCTCGGCCGGAATGCCATAGGCGCGCGCGATGTCGCCGGTCAGCTGCTGGCCGCCGAAGGGCTGTTCACGTTCGTAGATCGCCTCGCCGTCGTGCAGCACGGTGACGCTGGTGGTGTTGGCGCCGACGTAGAAGACCGCGATCACCAGTCCTTCGCCGCCGCTGGGCAGTTGCGCGATCAGACGCTCGAGGGCGCCGCGCATGGCGTAGGACTCGACGTCGACGATCACCGGCTTCAGCCCCGCCGCCTGGACCACGGCCATCCGGTCCTCGACCTTCTCCTTGCGCGAGGCGGCGATCAGCACCTCGACATCGTCCGGAGCATTGGCGATCGGTCCCAGCACCTGAAAGTCGAGGCTCACCTCGTCGAGCGCGAAGGGAATGTACTGGTTGGCCTCGCTTTCGACCTGCATCTCGAGTTCTTCCTCGCGCAGGTTGGCGGGCAGGGCGATCCGCTTGGTGATCACGGCCGAGGCCGGCAACGCGAGTGCGACACTCTTGATGCGGCCGCCGGCGCGGCGCCAGGCACGGCGAACGGCCTCGGCGACGACATCGATCTTGTCGATGTTGCCGTCGACGACGGCGCCGCGGGGCAGAGTCTCGATCGCGTAACGCTCGAGCCTCAGTGCGCCACCGATCGACTGCGACAGTTCCACCAGCTTGACGCTCGACGAGCCGATGTCGAGCCCGATCAAGGGTGGTGTCTTCGAGGAAAACGGCAAGTCGAAAGGCAAGGCACCGCTCCCGATGGTGGATCAGCCCGCTGACCGATACGAGGTCGCCGCCGCCTCGGCAGCGTGAGTGACCCGCCTCCCGGGAGGACGTGCGATCACTGCTTTTTCCTTATCTTTCGAGCGCTTACCGCGACTTTATCGGATCTTGCTTTAGATGCTAACAATACATGCGCAAACCGCACAAGACGGCCGATCGCCCGAACAGCGGCTGTTTTGCGGGAGTCAGAACCCCACCGGCAACGAAAGGTCTCAAACAGAGCTTGCCCGAGCGCCCGTCCGCAGCCGTCGCCAGGGCGTCGATCGGTCCGCCGTGCAACGCATTGACGCGAGGCTCTCAGACTAATTCGCGCGCTTGACCGCTTCCTATAATCCGGACGACTTCCCACACTGCTGCAACGGCAGCGCCGCCGACCGAACGGCGGCCGCCCTGCCCGTCGCCAACCCCCACCCGTGACCGAGCACCGTGCCGAGCGACCCGACTGACAGCGCCAGCCCTGCCGCCGG
>Ga0208609_100378_pt1 | contig 17779 bp, 13 predicted proteins | sample SubbioR11_8A_Apr_FD_184813 | JGI IMG/M metagenome (GOLD analysis project Ga0208609, IMG submission 184813) | Serpentinite rock and fluid subsurface biosphere microbial communities from McLaughlin Reserve, California, USA - CR11_8A_Apr (SPAdes) | ecosystem: Environmental > Terrestrial > Deep...
CGAGCGCCCGCTGCAGCGACTGGCGGCCGCCAGCGACTTCGCCGGCGGCGAGCAGCAACTCGCCGCGCAGCGCGTGCGCGCGCGCAGCGCGCGCATCGGCCGCGATCAGCCGCTCGGCAATCGCCATCGCCTCACCGGCGCGACCGTCGAGCAGCGCCAGCACCGCCAGGCCGAGTTGCGCTGCCTCGTGGCCGGCGGCGAGCAGCAGGGCCGCTTCGAAGTCGCGCCGCGCGCCCTCTTTGTCGTCCAACCGCAGGCGCGCCTCACCGAGGGCCGCGCGCAGGTCGGCGCCGCCGGCGCCGTCGAGCGGCAATTCGCCGAACTCCTTGACCAGCGCCTGCACCTGGCCGAGTTCGAGCATCGCCCGGGCCAGCGCCGGCGCCACCTCGGCCGGCGACACACCGAACTCCAGCGCCCGCCGCAACTCGCGTTCGGCGCCGTGCGCATCGCCCTGGCGCAGCAGCGCGGCGCCGAGCAGCAGGCGCGCCTGACCGTGACGCGGGTCCTGCTGCAGGACGTTACGCAACTGGATCACGGCCGCGGCATCGTCCTGGCGCGCCAGGTGTTCGCGCGCCGACGCCATCAGCCGCTGCGGCGATTCGGCAAGACAGCCGGCGAGCAGCGCCGCCAGCGCCGCTGCCGCCAGCAGGCGCGCGCCAGCGCGCGCCGCTGCCGGATCGTTCGCCCATCGCTCGCTCATCGCGCCTCCTCGCCGGCATTGTGACCGGCCGTCTTCATGCCCAGCCGCGCCAGCAGGTCGTACAGGGTCGGCCGGCTGATGCCGAGCAGCTCCGCCGCCCGCGTCAGGTTGTTGTTGGCGCGCGCCAACGCGCGAACCAGGGCCCGCTGCTCGGCCGCTTCGCGCGCGGCGCGCAGGCTGAGTGGCTCGTCGCCGGCTTCGCCGCCGCGCGGCAGGTCGAGGTCGGCGGCGCCGATCTCGTTGCCGTCGGCCATCACCACCGCGCGCTTGAGCACGTTTTCCAGTTCGCGCACGTTGCCCGGCCAGCGATGGCTCTCGATCGCGTCCACCGCGTCCGGCCGCAGGCGCAGTGCGCCGCGCTTCATCTCGTGCGCATAGCGATGCACGAGCGCGTGCGCGATCAGCACCGCGTCGCCGACCCGCTCGCGCAGCGGCGGACAGTGCAGCACGATCTCGGCCAGCCGGTAGTACAGGTCCTCGCGGAAGCTGCCGTCGGCGATGCGCGCCTGCAGATCGCGGTGGGTGGCGCACAGCACGCGCACGTCGACCGCGATCTCCTCGCGCCCGCCGATCCGTTCGATCGAGCGCTGCTGCAGGAAACGCAGCAGCTTCGCCTGCAACGGCAGCGGCAGGTCGCCGATTTCGTCGAGAAACAGCGTGCCGCGGTGCGCGGTCTCGATCTTGCCGAGGGTCTGCTTGACGGCGCCGGTGAAGGCGCCCTTCTCGTGCCCGAACAGTTCGCTTTCGAGCAGCGCCTCCGGGATCGCGGCGCAGTTGATGGCGACGAAGCGGCGCGCCGCGCGCGGCGACAGATCGTGCAGAGCCCGCGCCACCAGTTCCTTGCCGGTGCCCGACTCGCCGAGCACCATCACGGTGACGTTGCTCGGCGCCACCTTCTCCACCGTGCGGCACAGGCGCTCGGTGTTCGGGTCGCGCGTGATCAGCCCGGCGATGCCGGCGCGCGCGCGGCGTTCCTGCAGCGCACGGTTTTCTTCCTGCAATTCGTGCAGCCGGAACGCGCGCTCGATGATCAGGGTCAGCGCCGCCGGTTCGAAGGGCTTGGCAAAGAAGTCGTAGGCGCCGAGCGCGATTGCCTCCAGCGCGTGCCCGCGGTCGGCCTGGCCGGTGAGGACGATCACCTTGGTCTGCGGCGCCAGCGCCAGGATCTCGCGCAGCGTGCGCAGGCCCTCGCTGGCGTCGCCGGGCGACGGCGGCAGGCCGAGATCGAGGGTGACCACCGCCGGCTCGCAGCGGCGCAACTGCGCCAGCGCTTCGGCGCGGTCGCCGGCGGTCGCGACCTCGTAGGCGTCGAAGGCCCACGTCATCTGCGTCTGCAGCGCCGGATCGTCCTCGACGATCAGCAGCGGCTGGCGGGCGGTGTTCATCGGCGCGGTCGGACGCTGTTCGCGGCACCGCATGCAGTGACGATCGCCGCCGCCATCAGACGGTCGCCGCCGCCGGCTCGGCGGCCCGCAACAGGACGCGAAACCGGGTGCCGGCGTCCGGCGTGCTGTCGACCTCGATCCGGCCGCCGATGCTCTGGATGTACTGCTGGCTCTCGTAGGTGCCGATGCCCATGCCGCCCGGCTTGGTGGTGTTGAACGGCTTGAACAGCCGCTCGCGGATGAACTCGGGCGACATGCCGGCGCCGTTGTCGGCGACTTCGAGCACGACCGCATCGCCGCGGCGAGCGGCACCGACCGTCACCCGCAGCTCGTCGGCGCGGCCGCTGGCCGCCGCCTCGAGCGCGTTCTGGACCAGGTGGCCGATGACGCGCTCCAGGCGATCGGCGTGGCCGATCGCCCACGGCTCGCCGTCGCACTGGCAGTTCAATTGGCCGCGACCGGCGGCGCGCACCGTCTGCACGCGGGCGAGAACGTTGCGCAGGTCGACGCCGTGCGGCCGATCGACCGGCGTCTCGCCCGAGCGCAACTGCTGCAGCAGGGCGTTGATCCGGGTCACGACATGGCCGACGGTGGCCAGCATGTCGCGCTGGAACCGGGGGTTGGCATGGTGGCGCTCGGCATTGCTGAGCAGGAGCTGGAGCTGCGCCACCAGGTTCTTCAGGTCGTGGACGACGAATGCCGACATCCGGTTGAAGGCGTCGAACTTGCGCGTCTCCAGCAGCGCTTCGGTCGCCGCCTCGTGCGCCAGGTAGCCGGCGGTCTGACGGCCGGCGGTCTTGAGCAGGTCGAGCACTTCCCAGTCGAGCTGCAAGCGCACCCGCGGCCGTCCAAGCAGGACGAAACCGACCAGCGCCTCGGCGTTGAGCAGCGGCACCACGAGCCAGGCGTTGCGATGCGATCGCAGCCAGGCGGGCAGTTGCAGTCCGCGGTAGCGCGCCGGATCGCGGCGCGCCTGGTCGACCTCGAGCACCCAGCCGGTCGCCTGCAGGAAGGCCGGCAGGTCGTCGCGCGCGCCGTCGATCTCCGTCACCTGCGGCTGCTCGAGCCGAGCAACCTGCTCGAAGCCGCGGTCGGTACGCAGCCACAGGGCGGCGCTCGAGGTCTCGACCAGCTCGCCGAGCGCGATCAGGCAACGCTCGCGCAGCGGCCGTTGCGCCCCGGGCGTCGCCATCAGGGCGCTGAATTTGAGCCACTCCTCGCGGTAGTCGTAGCGGTGCGCGAACAGGTTCTTGGTTACCAGCACGCGCAGCTTCGAGCGGAAGGTGCGCGAGGCGGCGACGAAGGCGAACGCCAGCAGCGCCGCGAACACGAACGCGGTCGCCAGCGTCGGCCCCCAGGCGCCGCCGAACAGTTGCACGTAGTAGCCGAGCAGCGCGATCGCCAGCAGGTAGGCGGCCGCGCCAATCAGAGCGGTCGAGCCGAGCACCATGCCGCGCGACATCGCGACGTCGAAGGACCAACTGCGATTGCGGGCGGCGGCGACACCGAGCAGCGGCACCACCAGCGCCTGCGCCAGGCCGCGCGCCAGCCACAGTCCGCCGTCGAGCGAGCGAAACAGCAAGGCGTCGGCGAACACGATGAGATCGAAACTGAACAGTCCGCCGAGGGCGACGCACAGCGGCCACACGTGCCAGCGCTGCGCGCTCGGCGTGCGCCGGAACAACTGCTCGACCAGCACCAGCCCGAAGATGCTCAGCGCCACCATCGCCGCCAACGGCAGCAGGAACGACTCGCCGTGGCCCTCGCTGACGCCCGGCGCCGGGTAGCCGATCAGCAGCACGGTTGCCGCCACCGCGGTCATCGCGATCGGCGCCGTCCAACCCGGTCGCGGCCCGGCCGCCGCCGCGTCGCCACGCAGCAGCGCGAAGGCGAAAGCCATCAAGCCGAGCAGGCGCGACACGTCGAGAACGACCGCCAGCCGCCACAAGGCCGGCGCGCCGGTGACGCTGAACAGCACCACGCAGGCCGCCCACAGGGCCGACAGCAGCACCGCCGCCAGGAACAGCGCCGAGCGCGCCTCGCGTCTGAGCCGCAGCAGCAGCAGGACCGCGAAGCCGGCGAACAACGCCGATGCCAGTCCGAACGACCAGACCGCGGGCCCGAGGTGCCATTGGGCGCTCATGCTCGCGGCACGGCAAGGAGGTGGCCAATCCCGGCGGTCGGTTCAGGCGGCGGATCGGGCGCCGGCAACGCGCCGCGGCCTACTGCGCGCCCTCGCGGAACAGGACCACGCGCACCGTCTCGACCAGGATCAGCAGGTCGAGGAACAGCGAATGGTTCTTCACGTAGTACAGGTCGAATTGCAGCTTGCGCGAGGCATCTTCGACCGAAGCGCCGTAGCTGTATCGGACTTGCGCCCAGCCGGACAGTCCCGGCTTGACGCTGTGGCGCACGTCGTAGAAGCGGATCGACTCCCGCAACTGGGCGACGAAGGCCGGGCGCTCCGGGCGCGGCCCGACCAGACTCATCTCGCCGCTGATGACATTGATCAGTTGCGGCAGCTCGTCGATGCGCAGTTGCCGGATCACGCGACCGACGCGGGTGACGCGCGCATCGCCGGCCTGTGCCCAGCGCGGCACACCGTCGCGCTCGGCGTCGACCCGCATGCTGCGGAACTTGATGCACTGGAAGGTGCGCCCGCCCTGGCCGACGCGTTCCTGGCGATAGAAGATCGGGCCGCGGCTGTCGATGCGGATCGCCACCGCGGTGAGCAGCATCACCGGCCACGCCAGCGCCAGCAGGACGCCGGCGCCGAGCAGATCGACCAGCCGCTTGACGCAAGCCCGGGTCGCGTTCTGCGCGAACCCGTGGCCGTAGATCAGCCAGCTCGCCTTCAGCGACTCGACCGGCACCTCGCCGCGCACGCGCTCGTAGAAGCCGGCCAGATCCAGCACCGGCACGCCGTTGATCCGGCATTCGAGCAGTTCGCGCAACGGCAGCACGCCGCCGCGCTGATCGCGTACGGCCACGATGATCTCGTCGACGCCGTTGCGGTCGACGAGTTCGCACAGGCTCTGGTTCGACGCGAAGACCGGCGCCGACGACCGCCCCGCCAGCGCGCCGCCGTCGGCGTCGTAGAAACCGACGACGGAAAAGCGCGGATAACCGAGGCCCAGCAGGGTGGTCTCGACACCGCGCGCCTCGGCACCGGTGCCCACCACCAGCACCTTGCGCACCCCAAGACCGGCCGAGCGCGCGGCACGCGCCACCTGCCGCAGGAGAACCAGTCCGGCGACGGTGAACAGCGCCGCATAGCCGATCACCGCCTGCGCCGCCTGCCCGTTCGGCAGCACGCCGAAGGCGAGATAGGCCACGGGCATAACCAGTGCCGCGGCGATCAGCAGGCGGCCGACGGCAACGCCGAACGTGACGATTTCGTCGCGCCGGTAGGTGCCGACGGCAGCGTTGACACCCAGCGCGAGACCGGCGAACACGACCCCCGGCAAAGCCGCATCGGAGAACTGGGCGCCGTAGGGTCCAAGCTGGATCCACATCGCGAGGAGCACAGCGCCGAACAGCACCAGACCGTCTGCGGTGAATTGCACCAGCGTGCCGACCGGCACGTGATGCCGAAAGACCCTGACCATGCGTCACCCCGACTTCGATAATCCGCGTCGAACCCGCCACGCAACGGGTCGCCCCTGCGACCCCGGCTACCCCGGCAGTGATACAGGCTCCCGGCGACAGTTTTGAGACGAATACTCGTGTCGCCGAAGATTCGCGTCGGGCGTTGCGGCTACGCCGCGCCGCGGTCCGACGCGCCCGTCCGGCCGATCGCATCGGCCGGGACCGCGAAGGATATGCCCGGAACACGGGAGTCGACATGTGTTCCAGCAATCGTGTTGTGCCGAACACACAACAGATCGCCGACGACGGAAAATTGAGCGCGTCGTGCATGCACATCAGGGCTCAACCGGCATGGATATTGCGTCGCATCATGACCTGAGCATCCAGCCTGTTGACTGAAGCCGGCGACGGCACCCCGCGCTGGCGCAAAGCCACCGGGCCGACGCAGGCCGCTGTGGCCGGCGGAACTTGATCGGTACTCGGCTGATGAAGATCGGACGCACGGGAAGCGCCGGTTTCGAGTAGCCTTTTCAGGGGAGCGGATGGCGGTCGCAGCGACCTCAGCGCTGCGAGAGTCTCTGCCGCGCGTGCAGGTCGCCTCGACCCGGTCGCGCGCCGATCGCGCTGGCGTGACACCGGCTCGGGCGCGCGGACGCTGCCGACCCGCTTCGTCGCAGAGGACGCCGGATGGACACAACGTCACAAGCAGGCAGGAGTGCCCCGCACGGCGGCAGCCGCAGCTTCGCCTGCCGGTTCTGCGCGGCGCCGCTGGCAACCACCTTCGTCGATCTCGGCATGTCGCCGCTGTGCCAGACGCACATCCGGCCCGACCAACTGCACGAGATGGAGCCGTTCTATCCGCTGCATGCGTACGTGTGCGAGCGCTGCTTTCTCGTGCAGTTGCAGGAGTTCGTCACCCCGGGCGAGATCTTCAGCGAGTACGCATACTTCTCTTCGTACTCGACGAGCTGGGTCGAGCACGCCCGTCGCTACGCGCAAGCGATGAGCGAGCGTTTCGCGCTGGGCCACGGCTCGAAGGTGATGGAGATCGCCAGCAACGACGGCTACCTGCTGCAGCACTTCGTCGCCCGCGGCGTGCCGGTGCTCGGCATCGAGCCGGCGGCCAACGTCGCCCGGGCGGCGATCGCCAAGGGCGTGCCGACGACCGTGCGCTTCTTCGGTCGCGACAGCGCCGCCGCGATCGCCGCCGAACATGGCCGCCCCGACCTGCTGCTCGGCAACAACGTGCTGGCACACGTGCCCGACATCAACGACTTCGTCGCCGGCATGAAGATCCTGCTCGCGCCGCACGGCGCGATCACGATGGAATTCCCGCACCTGGCACGGCTGATCGCGGAAAACCAGTTCGACACGATCTACCACGAGCACTTCAGCTACCTGTCGTTGGTGACCGTCGAGCGGATCTTCGCGCGCCACGGCCTCACCCTGTTCGATGTCGAGGAGTTGCCGACTCACGGCGGCTCGCTGCGCATCTACGGCCGCCATGCGGAACATGCGGCGCTGGCGGTGACCGATCGCCTGGCTGCGCTGCGCCGGCGCGAGATCGACGACGGGTTCGAAACGCTCGACCGCTACCGCGGCTTCGACGAACAGGTCAAGCGCACGAAACGCAAGCTGCTTAGCTTCCTGATCGATGCCAAGAACCGCGGCCTGAAGATCGTCGGCTACGGCGCTCCCGGCAAGGGCAACACGCTGCTCAACTACTGCGGCATCGGCACCGATTTCCTCGACTTCACGGTGGACGCCAACCCCTACAAGCAGGGCAAGTACACGCCCGGCACGCGCATCCCGATCCTGGCGCCCGAGGCGATCCGCGAGGCGCGGCCCGACTACGTGCTGATCCTGCCCTGGAACCTGCAGGACGAGATCTCGCAGCAGGCGGCGTACATCCGCGAGTGGGGCGGACGCTTCGTGGTGCCGATTCCCGAAGTCCGCGTGTTCTAGTGCAACCGCAGCAGACGCTGCCGTCACCAACAAGGAAAGCCACCGTCATGCGCGTCCTCGTCACCGGCACCGAAGGCTACATCGGCGCCCGTCTCGCGCCCTGGCTCGCGGCGCGCGGCCATCAGGTGGTCGGTCTCGACACCGCTTTCTATCGCGACGGCACCCTGTATCTCGACCCGATCGGCATGCCGACGGCGCCGGCAACGACCTACAAGGATCTGCGCAACGTGTCGGCGCGCGACCTCGAAGGGATCGACGCCGTGGTCCACCTGGCCGAGCTGTCGAATGATCCGCTCGGGCAGAACCGCCCGGAAGTCACGTACCGGATCAATCACGAAGGCTCGCTGCACCTCGCCGGCGCCGCGCGCGCGGCCGGCGTGCGCCGGTTCGTGTACGCGTCGTCGTGCAGCGTCTACGGCGTCGGCAGCGGCGAGTTCCTCGACGAAACCTCGCCGACCAATCCGCAGACCGCCTACGCCAGGTGCAAGGTGATGGTCGAGCGCGATCTGGCGCCGATGGCCGATGCCGACTTCTGCGTCACGTTCCTGCGCAACGCCACGGCGTATGGCCCGTCGCCGCGCATGCGCTTCGACATCGTCCTCAACGACCTTTGCGCGCTCGCCTGGACCAAGAGGAAGATCGCGATGGTGAGCGACGGCAGTCCCTGGCGGCCGATCGTGCACGTCGAGGACATTTGCGCTTCGATCGCCAGCACGCTCGAGGCGCCGGCAGACGCCGTCAACGGCCAGGTGTTCAACGTCGGCGTCACCGGCGAAAACTACCGCGTGCGCGAGATCGCGGCGATCGTCGCCGAGGCTTTCCCAGGATGCGAGGTCTCGGCCGGCCCGCCGAGCGCCGACAATCGCAGCTACCGGGTGTCGTTCGACAAGATCGCCACCCGGCTGCCCGGATTCAGCGCGCGCTGGACCGCTCGGCGGGGAGCGCAGGAACTGCAGCGACTGTTCGAGCGCATCGAGTTCGACGCGCCGACCTACGAGTTCCGCGCCTTCACGCGACTGAAGCAGCTGAAGTACCTGCAGCGCACCGGCCAGGTCGACGCCGACCTGTACTGGCGTGCGCGGTCGACCGCGGACGCGACTGCGGCGGCATGAAGGTCGTCCTGTTCTGCGGCGGGCTGGGCACGCGCCTGCGCGAGCACTCGGAGACGATCCCGAAGCCGCTCGTCAACGTCGGCTACCGGCCGATCATCTGGCACCTGATGCGCTACTACGCGCACTTCGGGCACAAGGACTTCATCCTCTGTCTCGGCTACCGCGGCGACCTGATCCGCGAGTACTTCCTCAACTACCGCGACGAGATGTCGACCGACTTCGTCGCCTACGACGGCGGCCGCCGGATCGAGCTGCTCGGTCCGTCGGTCGACGACTGGCGCATCACCTTCGTCGACACCGGCATGCACGCCAACCTCGGCCAGCGGCTGATGCGCGTACGGCGCTTCGTCGCCGACGAGGAGGCGTTTCTCGCCAACTACTCCGACGGCCTGACCGACCTGCCGCTCGACGACTACCTGTCGCAGGCTCGTGCCAGTGGCGCGCTCGCCAGCCTGCTGGCGGTGCGTCCCTCGCAGAGCTTCCATGCGGTCAGTTGCGCGCCTGACGGCGCGGTCACCGAGATCCGCGACGTCAGCCAGTCCGACTACTGGATCAACGCCGGCTTCTTCTTCCTGCGCGGCGGCATCTTCGACCACATGCGCGACGGCGAGGAACTGGTGCTGGAGCCGTTCTCGCGCCTGATCGCCCTCCGCCGTCTGTACGCGTACAAGTACACGGGGTTCTGGGCGGCGATGGACACGTTCAAGGACAAGATCCGCCTCGACCGCATGGAGGCGCGCGGCGATTGTCCCTGGATGGTCTGGGACCGATCGGCCGCCGCCGAGCCGCCGGCACCCTGAGTCGCGCGGTCGACCGATGCTGCAGCTCAAGCTCAGAGACGCGGATCGACCGTTGCACATCCTGTGCCTCGGCGCCCATAGCGACGACATCGAGATCGGTTGCAGCGGACTGCTGTTCGAGCAGTTGCAGCGCGGACCGACCGAACTGACCTGGGTGGTCGTGAGTGCGGCCGGCGAACGGGCGCTGGAAGCGCGCCGCAGCGCCCGCGTGTTCCTGCGCAACGCCCAGCGAAGCGCCCTTTTTACGCGCGAATTCAGGGACGGCTACTTTCCGGCGCAGTACGCGCAGATCAAGGCGTTCTTCGACGAGCTGGGTGGCACGGTGGCCGCGCCCGACCTGATCCTCACGCATCGCCTCGAAGACCGGCATCAGGACCACCGCATCGTTGCCGAGTTGACCTGGAACACCTGGCGCGACCACTTCGTTCTCGAGTACGAGATCGCAAAGTACGAGGGCGATCTCGGCCAGCCGAATGCCTACGTCGCGCTGTCGCCGAAGACCCGGCGGCGCAAGCTCCGTCACCTGGCGCATTACTTCGAGTCGCAGCGTTCGAAGTCCTGGTTCCGGCCGGAAGTGTTCGACGGCTTGCTGTCGTTGCGCGGCGTCGAGTGCCGGGCCGCGAGCGGCGCCGCCGAGGCGTTCCACGCGCGCAAGCTGAGCCTGTAACCGCAGCGCACCGCATGCCCGCTCTTCGTCTCGACCCGGATCCGCGCCTGCATGCCCAGGCCGAAGGCGAGCGCATGCACGCGCTGCTCGCCGAGCTGTACCCGCTCGGCCGCAGCCTGACCGGGCGCGGGCTGCGGGCAACCCTGCAGCGGCTCGACGCGGAAGCGCCGCTGACGATCGACGAGATCGCCAGCGGCACCGCCGTGTTCGACTGGACCGTTCCCGACGAGTGGACGATCGACGAGGCCTACCTCGAACACGAGTCGGGGCGCCGCATCGTCGACTATCGCGCGCACACCCTGCATGTCGTCGGCTACAGCCGGCCGGTCGATCGCTGGCTCACGCTCGACGAGCTGCGCCCGCACCTGCACTCGGCTCCCGAGCATCCGGACTGGATTCCGTACCGGACGAGCTACTACAAGGACGACTGGGGCTTCTGTCTCGCGCATCGCCAGTACGAGCAGCTCCCCCCCGGACGCTATCGAGCGCTGATCCGCGCTGCCCTCGCCCCGGGATCGATGTCGATCGGGCAGTGCCTGCTGCGCGGGGACATGAGCGAAGAGGTGCTGGTCTTCGCCCACACCTGTCATCCCTCGCTCGCGAACGACAATCTGTCCGGGCTCGTGGTCGCGATCCGCCTCGCCGCCTGGCTGCGCCAACGCGCAACCCGCCTGTCGTACCGCTTCGTGTTCGCGCCGGCGACGATCGGCTCGATCGCCTGGCTGGCGCTGCACTTCTCCGAGCTTCATCGCGTCCGTCACGGGCTCGTACTGTCCCTGTTGGGCGATCGCGGGCCGCTCAACTACAAGCGCACGCGCTTTGGTCAGGCAGCGATCGACCGCGCCGCCACACAGGTCCTGCAGCGCCAGCATCCGGGTGGACGGATCATCGACTTTTCGCCGTGGGGTTACGACGAACGGCAGTTCGGCTCGCCGGGCATCGCGCTGCCGGTCGGCCGGCTGACGCGCACGCCGAACGGCGAGTTTCCCGAGTACCACACCTCGGCCGACAACCCCGACTTCGTCACCGCCGCCTCGCTCGGCGAGTCCTGGCTGGCCTGTCTGCGCATCGTCCATCGGCTCGAACACGACCTGCGCTACCGCAACCTGCGCCCCTACGGCGAGCCGCAACTCGGGCGCCGCGGCCTGTACCGATCGACCGGCGGCTATCAGGGCATTCCGGATCAGCAGATGGCGATGCTCTGGCTGCTCAACCAGTCCGACGGCGGCACCAGCCTGATCGAGATCGCCGAACGGTCGGGACTTTCCTTCGACTCGCTGTGCCGGGCGGCCGACGATCTGGTCCGCGCCGGACTGCTCGCCGCCGAGACCGGCACCTCCTGAGGCCATGCGATCGCTCGCCGCCCACGCCGGCGCCGCGCCGCCGATCAGCATCGGCATGCCGGTGTTCAATGCCGCACGCTATCTGCGCCAGGCCCTGGACTCGGCGCTGGCGCAGACCTTCAGCGATTTCGAGGTCGTGGTCTGCGACAACGCCTCGACCGATGGCACCGACGCGATCTGCCGCGACTACGCGGCGCGCGACGGTCGTATCCGCTACCACCGCAACGACGTCAATCTCGGCGCCGCGGCCAACTTCTGCCGCGTGTTCGAGCTGGCGCGCGGCGGCTACTTCCGCTGGCTGTCGGCCGACGACTTGATCGCGCCGACCGCGCTGCACGACTGTCTGCTCGCCCTCGAGGCGCAGCCGCGGGCCGTGCTCGCCTGCGGGCGCGCCGCCTTCGTCGGCGCCGACGGCGAAGCGCTCGGCCCCTACCTGGAGCGCCAGGCGCTCGAGCACGACTCGCCGGTCGACCGCTTCCGCGCCGTCACGCAGCAGGACCCGCAGTGCCACGCGGTCTACGGCCTGATGCGAAGCGAGGTGCTGAGGCGCACGCGACTGCTCGGCGCGTTCGCCGGATCGGACAACACCCTGCTGGCCGAGCTGTCGCTGTACGGGCGCTTCGTCGAAGTCGACGCGCCGCTGTTCTTCCGCCGCATCCATGCCGACGCCTATTCGTCGCAGATGTCGGCCGAGCGGATTCACGCCTTCTACACGCCCGGTGCCAGGCGCAAGGCTGGTCTCGTGGCCTTTGCCCGGCGTCATCGCTACGAGAACGCGCGCGCGATCCTGCGCGCTCCCTTGAGTCTGGGCGACAAAGCGCGGCTTCTGGGGCAGGTCGCGCGCACGGCGTGGTGGCAGCGCGCGGACATCGCCGCCGAGCTGTACTGCGCGCTGCGTATCCCCGCCCAGGCCGAGAAGGGCCGAAGCTGAGCTCGCCGACGCGCCCCGCCGCGGTGCCGCCCGGTCCCGGAGCGGTCCGCGCCGCCAACACCCTGCCGGAACTCGGCGTGCGCATGGCCAGCGGCGCCGGGTGGATGATCGGCGCGCGCCTGTTCGACCGGGCACTGGGGCTGCTGAGCACGCTCGTTCTCGCGCGCCTGCTGGTGCCGGAGGACTTCGGCCTGATCGCGATGGCCACGGCGATCGTCGCCCTGCTCGAAGCGGTCAGTTCGTTCGGCTTCGACGCGGCGCTGATCCGGCATCCGAACGCGAGCCGCGAGCACTTCGACACCACTTGGACCCTGCACGCGCTGATGGGCCTGTTTGTCGGCAGCGGGCTGCTGCTGGCGATCGCCCCAGCGGTCTGGTTCTTCGAAGAGGGCCGGCTCGGGCCGATCATGACGGTGCTCGCCGTGGTCGCCTTCGTGCGCGGACTCGAGAACGTCGGCGTGGTGGCGCTGGAACGCGAGCTCAGGTTCCGGCGTGCGTTCGTCTTCATCGCGACCAAGAAGGCGGCCATGTTCTGCACCGCCGTCCCGCTGGCGTTCCTGCTTGGCGACTATCGGGCGCTTCTGGCCGGGATCGGCGCCGGCGCGCTGACCGGAGTGGCGCTCAGCTTTGTGATCCACGGCCATCGCCCGCGGCCGACCCTGAGCCGCTGGCGCGAGATGTTCGCGTTTTCGCGATGGCTGCTGCTGAAGAACTTGCTCGATTACTTCCGGCTGCGCTACGCCGACATCGTCATCGGTCGCATCGCCGGACCGGGCGCGCTCGGCGCCTACAGGATCGGCGCCGAGATTGCGACGCTCTCGACATCGGAACTGATCGCGCCGATCAATCGCGCCGTCCTGCCTGGTTACGCGCGGATGACTGACGATCGCGACCAACTGCGCAGCGGTTACCTCGCCGTCCTCGGCCTGGTGGCGCTCGTCGGCCTGCCCGCGGCGATGGGAATCGCGGCGGCCGCGCCGCTCATCGTCCCGGTCCTGCTCGGTCCGAACTGGTCGCTGGCGATCGGCGTCGTGCAGACGCTCGCCTGGGTGGGCGCCGTGCAGGCCCTGGTGGCGAACGGCTATCCGCTCTATCTCGCGATCGGCAGGCCCTGGATCGCAACCGCGCTCAGCGCCGCGCACGCCGGCCTGCTGGTCGTCGTGCTGCCGGTGGCCGGAATCGGGTGGGGACTTGCGGGCGTCTTGTACGGGGTTCTCGCGGTGACGGTCGTACTGTTTCCCATAGACTTGGCGGTGCTGCTGCGACAGCTTCGACTGCCGCTGCGGCCATGCCTCGCTACCCTGATTCGCCCGCTGACCGCCGCCGTGCTGATGCATTGGCTCGTCGCCGCATTCGTGGCCCGCACGTCGCAGACTGGCGGCGCGGTCGCTCTGATCGCCGCGATCGCGCTCGGCGTCTTCTCCTACGTGATCGTCCTCGCCGCCCTCTGGTTCGTCCAAGGTCGTCCCGCCGGCGCCGAGTCGACCGTCCTGCGTTGGCTGCACGCCAGGCGGGCAGTGTTGCGACCGACGCCATGAAACGTCGCGACGAATCGACCGAATTCGAAGCGCCGGCGAACGGCACGCACGACGGCGGCGCCGCGCGCTCGCCCGCGGCCGCCTGCGTTGACCGCGGCGGCACGGCGCGCCTTGCGGTCATCGGCACCTATGGCAATGCCAACCTCGGCGACGACGCGATTCTCTACGCGTTTCTCCAATGGATCCGTCGCGCGGCGCCGGCCACGCGCATCGTCGCACTGAGCGGGCGCCCGCAGGAGGTCGAGCGCGCCTTCGGCATCGAGGCGCTCGACTTCGGTGCGCGCCGGGCGCCGCCCGCGGCGGCAGGCGGCGATGCCGAGCCGGCGCCCGCTGCGGCGGCTCGCCGGCGCGCACCCTCGAGCAGCCTGGGTTGGCGATGGAAGACCAAGCTCAGAGCGGCGCTGCCGGACGCGTGGTCGGCGCTGGTGGCCGCGAAGCAGTCGGCGGCAACTGTCGTCCACGCCGCAGCACGCTTGCCAGCGCAGTTGCGTACGGCTCGGTCAGTGAACGGACTCGTGGTCCTGGGCGGCGGACAGATCTTCGATCACTGGGGCGGCCAGCTCGGCCATCCGCTGACGCTGGCGGGCTGGTCCTGGGCGTGCCGGATCGCCGGCATACCGCTGATCGTCCTCAGCGTCGGCGGCCGGCCGGTCGGCCGTACCAGCGCCAAGTTGCTGCGCCGGATGCTGTCGTCGGCGAGCTACTTGAGCCTGCGCGACCCGGACACGATCGGCCTGGTGCGGGGATTCGGCATCGATCGCGACATCGCGCTGGTGCCGGACCTCGCGTTCGGGCTGACGCCACCTTGCGTGGGCGAGCGGCGCGCGCGCCCGCGCGTGATCGGCGTCAGCCCAATGGCCTATCGCCGGCCGGGCATCGATCCGGAGGCGAGCGCCGAGCACTACGCGCGCTACCTCGACACGCTCGCTGCGTTCTGCGAGCGGCTGGCGGCGGCCGGATTCGAAATCGTCATGTTCGCAAGCCAGATCCGCAGCGATCAGATCGCGATCGACGAGTTGTGTTCGCGCCTTGGTCCGGTCGCGGCGAGCCGGGTCCGGGTGCGCGAAACCGACAACGTCGAGCAACTGCTGCGCTGCATCTGCGAGACCGATGCCACCGTCGTGACGCGCTTCCACGGCGTACTGCTGTCGCTGCTGGCGTCGCGCCCGGTCGTGAGCATCTCGTATCAGCCGCGCAAGAACGATCGCCTGCTCGAGCCGTTCGGGCTGACCGATCTGGGACTCGCCGTCGATGGGCTCGAGGTCGACACGCTGTGGCGCGCGTTTCAGCACCTGCTGGCGACCTACGAGGACTGCGGCGCCAGGATCGCCGCGACGCTGCCCAGGTTGCGCGACGAGGTCCACGCGCAGTATCGGCACGTGTTCGCGCAGCACGGCTGGCCATTGAACGGCGACGAGCGCCGCGGCTAGCGTCAGGCTGCCATCATCGGCCCCATCGGCCCCAGCGGCGAAGCGCCGTTCGTCCGGCGGCGATCAGGCGCTACGCTGCCGGCCGCTGCGCACCGAGCCGAGCAGCGCCAGCGACATCAGCTTCCACGCCGTCCAATGCGAAGGATCGACGCGCAACGCCTTGAACGCCGCTTGGCGCGCGGTCGAGAAGTTGCCGGCCAGCAAGTGCGGCACGCCGAAGTCGACCCAACTGCGCGCCAGGTGGCGCATCACGGCCGACTTGTCGGCCAGCGTGCCGTCCGGCGAGCGATAGCCCCAGCGCGCGAGCGCGCGCGCGATGACCTCTTCCTTGTAGTTGCGCTCGGGCGCGCGCCGGGTCGTGTTCGACTCGTGGATCCGGTAAAGGACCATCGGTGCGTGTACCCGCAGGATCGGTGTGGCGCGCGATACGCGCAGCCACAGGTCGTAGTCCTCGCCGAGGCTCAGGCCGGTGTCGAACACGCCGACTTCGTCGAGCACCGACCGGTGGATCAGCACGGTCGGCGTCGCGATCTCGCAGTTGCGCAGAAGCTGCGGATAGATCCAGCCGGCCGGGCCTTGCCAGCGCGACGGATCGGCGGCGATCCGCTCGAAGTCGGCCAGGAACGCCGCCGACGGCGACGGCTCCGTGCTCGGCCACAGATGAACATCCGTGTACGCCATGCGCGCGCCCGGCTGCAGCGCCAGCAGCGCCCACTGCGCGCGCAACTTGCCCGGCAGCCACAGGTCGTCGGCGTCGGCGAAGGCGATCCAGTCGTGGCGCGCACAGGCGATGCCGGCATTGCGCGCCGCCGCCGCGCCGCGATTCTCGCTGCGGACCACCCGCACCGTCGGCAGCGCCGCCGCCACGACGTCGGCCGAGCCGTCGCTCGAGCCGTCGTCGACGACGACGACGTCGAGGTCGAATCCGCTCTGCGCCAGCACCGAGCGCAGCGTGGCAACCACGTAGCGCGCGGCATTGAAGCAGGGCACGACGACGGAGATCTTGGGATCGGCTGCCATGGGGCGAGGTTGCGCCGGCCGGTCGCGCGGCGACCGGCGGCTTGCCGCGTGCGCCATTGTCTCATCGCACCGATCGCGTTCGACGGCGCGCGCTCGCATCGCTTGCGGCGGCGTCCGCCCGCGAGCATGTTCTCGGTCGTCGACCCGCGCGCGGCGACGGCGGTGCTGGCCGGTGCCAGCCGGCGAAAGGACTCGAACTCGTGAACGACATCCCCGCGGTGCGCGCACCCGACCGCTGCGAACTGATGGCGGTCTTCGATCGCAAGTACCGGCGCGACCAGGCGCTCGGCTGGGGTCCGCGCACGCGCCTGCGCTTCGATTACTTCAACCCCGACGACCACTACGAGGCGCTCGTCGCCAGCCTGGTCAGGCCCGGCATCTTCTGGGCCGACGTCGGCTGCGGCCGCGACATCTTCCCCAGCAACCCGGATCTGGCCGCCGAGCTGTCGCGCCGCTGCGCGGTCCTGCTCGGCATCGATCCCGACCCCAACATTCGCGACAACCCGTTCATCAGCGACCGCTTCGAAGGCCTGATCGAGGACTGTCCGACCGAGCTGCGCTTCGATCTGATCACCTTGCGCATGGTCGCCGAGCATGTCACCGACCCGGGCCGCTCGGTGGCGAAGCTGGCGGCGCTGGCCAAGCCCGGCGGTCTGGTCGTCGTCTACACGCCGAACAAGTGGTCGCCGGTGTCGGTGCTGGCGGCCCTCGTGCCGAACCGCTTCCATCACCGCTGCAAGCGGCTGATCTGGGAGGTCGAGGCGCGCGACACCTTTCCCACCGCGTTTCGGCTCAACACCCGCAAGGCGCTGGCGTCGCACTTCGGTGCGCACCGCATGGAGGAGGTGTACTTCGCCTACCTCGACGACTGTCGCACCTTCTCCGGATTGCGTCCGCTCAACATCGCCGAACTGTGGATGCAAAAGTCGCTGCGGCGCCTCGGCGTGCGCTATCCGGAGAACTGCCTGCTCGGGGTCTACCGTAAGCGCGCCTGAAGCGGGATCCCGGTAGACCCTTCAGCCGGTTTTGCCCGGACGCATTACTCTGAGCGGGCGATTCGATACCGTCGCTGCCACTCGATAATTCCGGGGCGATCAGTCGGCCCGGAAAGTCTCGTCGGGCGGAGCCTCGGGAATCATGAAACCTGCAAAGAACTCAGCGTGGACCGTCGTCTCGCGCCGGCGCTTCCTCGGCGCGGCAACGGCGTCGGTCGGATCCATGGTCGTGCTCGGTTGCGGTGGCACGGTCGAAGGCGAACTCGCCACCGGGCCCGCCAGCGGCGGGCCGGCACCTGGGCCGA
>Ga0208609_100383_pt1 | contig 17629 bp, 15 predicted proteins | sample SubbioR11_8A_Apr_FD_184813 | JGI IMG/M metagenome (GOLD analysis project Ga0208609, IMG submission 184813) | Serpentinite rock and fluid subsurface biosphere microbial communities from McLaughlin Reserve, California, USA - CR11_8A_Apr (SPAdes) | ecosystem: Environmental > Terrestrial > Deep...
CGCCACCATGATGGCGCCGTCGCGCAGCGCCTCGGCCACGTTGCCGGTGGCCGCTTGGATGAAGTCGGCCTGCCTAAACAGCACCTGCGGCTCGGCCAGCCCGGCGGGGCGGCCGGCCTTGAGCTCGTGCAGCGCGGCCTCGATCTGCTCGTTGAGGCGCAGCGTGTCGGCCCCGGGCTGCTTTTGGATGCTCAACACCACCGCCGGCGCGCCGTTGAAGCCAGCGTCGCCGCGTTTCATGCCGGCGGCAAAGCGCACGCTGGCCACTTGCTGCAGCAGGATCGGGCGCCCCTCGCGCCAAGCCACCGCCAAGCCTTGCAGATCTTCGATGCGGCTGGTGCGCCCGATGTGGCGGATCATGTACTCGCGGCTGTTGCGGTCGATAAAGCCGCCACCGGCGTTGCTGGCAAAGCCGGCCAGCGTGGCCTCGATCTGCGTCAGCGTGACGCCAAACTGCGCCATGCGCTGCGGGTCGGGCTCGACGCGCAACTGTCGCACCTCGCCGCCGATGGGGATCACCTGCGACACGCCGGCAATCGACAGCAAACGCGGGCGCAGCACGGTGTCGGCGTATTCGCGCGCCTCCATGGCCGCCAGCGCGGCGGCATCGGCGCTGCCTGCGGCCTGCGCTTGCAGGGGCAGCGCCATCAGCATCACCTCGCCCATGATCGACGACACCGGCCCCATGGTCGGGCTGATCTCGGGTGGCAATTGCGCGCGCACCAGCGCCAGCCGCTCGGCCACTTGCTGGCGGTTGCGAAACACATCCGTGCCCCAGTCGAACTCGGCATAGACGATCGACAGGCCAGCCCCAGAAACCGAGCGCACCCGCGTCACGCCGGGCATGCCGTTGAGCGCGGTTTCGATTGGCACCGTGATCAGCTGCTCGACCTCCTCCGGCGCCATGCCGCCGGCTTCGGTGAGCACCGTGACCTGCGGCTTGTTCAGGTCTGGGAACACATCGACCGGCATGCGCCAGGCGGTGAGGGCCCCATAGACCAGCAAAATGGCTGCAAAAACCAGCACAAACAGCCGGTTATTCAGGCTGTGGCGTACGATCCAATTGAACATGACAGTCCTTTGCGCGGCGTCAGCGGATTTGCGCCAGCAGGGCCGCGCCACGCACCACCACCCGGTTGTCGGCACCCAGCCCGGCGTGCACCACCACGGTGCTGGCGTCGAGCGCTCGGAACTGCACCGGCTGCGGGATGTAGCGCTCGGCGCCCGACTTGATCCACAGCACCGGCTGATTGGCCGGGTTGCGCACGATCGCTTCGGCCGGCAGCACAAAGCCCTGCAGGGTGTCGGTGCGCTGCACGATCACGGTCACCGGCTGGCCCAGCGCCAGCGGCAGTTGCGCGGGGGCTGTGGTGGCGGCTGGCGCCGTGCCTGCGCTGGCCGGGCTCAGGCGGGCGCGAAACAGCAGCGGCAGCAGGCCGTCGCGCAGCGCGGCGCCACTGCCCAGCGGCTCGAGGCGCACGCCGGGCACGCCGGCCAGCGTGGCGGCGGCGATACGCTGACCCAGCGCGACCTCGGCCGTGCTGGCCTCAACCAGCAAGCGCGCCGGATCAACGATCTCGAACAGCACCTCGCGGCCCTCCACCACTTGGCCGGCCAGCACCTCGGCGCGCGCGATCACGCCGCCTACGGGGGCGCGCAGCGCCACGCGCGCACGCTGCCCGGCGCTCAGCGCCTGCTGGCGCGCCTGCAGGCTGTGCAACTCGGCCTGCGCGGCTTCAATCTCGCGCTGCGGCACCGAACCCTCTAGGCTGCTCAAGCGCTGCCAGCGCTGCTCGGCCACAGTTTGCGCCGCGCGCAGTTCGGCCAGTTGCGCCTGCAGGCTGGCGCCCGCCAGCGGATCGGGCAGATGGCGCACATAGGCCAGCACCTCGCCGGCGCGCACGCGCTGCCCCGGCAGCGCAAAACCGCGCGGCCCGGCTTCGATCTGCCCGGCCAGCGGGCTTTGCACGCGCGCGCCGGCGTTGGGGTCTTGCACCACCCGGCCCGGCAGCTCGGTGGTCTGCGGCACTTGCGCGGCTTGAGCGAGCACGGTGCGCAAGCCCATCAGGCGCTGCGAAGCCATGGGCACCTGCACGCTGCCGTCGGGCAGGCGCAGCAGGCCGTCGGCGCGCGCTGCCGCGCCCGGGGCGTCGAGGTGTTCACCGTCGGGGCCGTGGGCACCCGGAGCGGCCCAAGCGCTGCCCGCAGAAATGAAGGCCACAAAGGCCCAGGCCAGCGCCCACAGCAGCGCATTGTTGTGTATCCCAGCACGAAAAAATGGGTTCATGATCACAATCCTTTGCTCGCACGCACGGCCTTGCCGCGGCGCAAAAACCAAATCCCGCCACCCGCCAGCAGCAACCCGCCACCGATCAGCCCCAGCGGCAGCGCCAGCTCTTGCAGCAGGGTGTGTTCGTGGCCGTGGCCGCCGGCTGCTGCCGCCGCCACGCTCAGGCTGCCCTCGAGCAGGTCGGACTGCTCGCCGGCGATCACCGTCAGCACCAGCGCGTGCTGGCCCGGTTGGCGCAGCAGCGCCAGCAGCGCCGCGTCGCTCAACAGGTAGTCGCCCTGCTCGGGCCTGAAAGCCGCCGTGGCTTGCAGCGCCCCCGATTCCACGTGCAACTGCGCCTGCAGCACCGGCTCGCTGCTTTTGAACTGATTCAGGTACAGGCTCAGGCCATCGGCTTGCAGGCGGCCGACGACTTCAAACAATTCGGATGCGGCCTCGAAGCGCGGCAGCGCAGCGGCCCCGGCGAGCGCAGCGGCGGGGGCGTCGAGGTGCTCGCCATCGGGGCCGTGGGCACCGGGGGCGGCGTGGCTGCCCAGCGCCAGCGCGCACAGTGCCGCAGCCACCAAGTTGTGTTTCAGGCCGTGTTTCAGGCGCAGGCGCAAGGCGGGTTTGTGCATGGGGGTCATGGCAGGATTCCTAGAGTGAGTTGCAGCCGCGCTAGAGCGATCTGCTGCTGCAGGCGCAGCGCTTGCAGCTCGGCTGCGGCTTGGGCGGCGCCGGCGCGGGTGCGCAGCCAGTCGGCGAGCGCGGTCTCGCCGCTGCGGAAAGATTTTTCGATCAGGGCGGCGCGGTCGCGCAGTTGCTCGGCGCGCTGCGCTTGATGCGCGATCTGGGCTTGCAAGCCGGCCAGCGCCGCCTGCTGCTGCGTCCACTGGGCCTGCAGTTGCCGCTCCAACTGCTGCTGCAGCGCTTGCGCGTGGGCATAGGCGCCTTGGGCCGCCGCCAAGCGCGGATGGTGCTGGGCGGCGCTGTGCAAAGGCAGGCGCAGCGTCAGGCCCACGCTCTGCGCGCTGGCGCCGCCGCGGGCCTCGGTCTGCTGCACCCAGCGCGCTTGCAGCTCGGGCGCATCGCGGCGGCTGCGCTCGATCAGCGCCAGTTGGCGCTGCGCCCACTGGCTGCGCGCATCGGCCTCGAGCAGCAGCGGGTGCTGTGCCAGGGCAGCTGGAGGGGCGGAGGAGGCCCCAAGCCGTGATACTGCCCCGACATCAGCCGCTGCCGCAACGGCTGATGTGTGCGTGTGGGCAGCAGCTGTGGGTTCGCTTGGAGCACCCAGCGCTGCAATGGGCGCAACGGCGCTCAACCCAGTCAGGCTGTGCCAGTGCAGCTCTGCCCGCTGCAGTTCGCTGCGGGTGTGCTGCAGCAGCGCCTGCGCTTGCAGCAGCTCGGCCTGTGCCGCCAGGCTGTCGGTGCGCGCGCGCTCACCCGCTGCCAGCAGCCGCTGCACGTCGGTGGCCAGCAGGCGCAGCGTCTGCACCTCGTTGCTTTGCCACTCCAGCGCCAGGCGCTGCTGCTGCACGGCGGCGGCGGCTTCGAGCAGCGTCTGCGCCAACTGCAGGCGCTGGGTGCTGGCGCTGGCTTGGGCCACGGCGGCAGCGGCAGCGGCTTGCTGCACGCTGGCTTGGCGCTGCCCCGGCAACCACAGCGGCAGCGCCAGCGCCAGCTCGGTTTCGCGCGCCCCGGTGTTGCGCTGGAGCTGGTCGCTGCGCCAGCCGGCTTCGAACACCGGTGCGCCCGGCAACCACGCCTGGGCCGCAGCTTGCTCGGCCCCGGCTACCTGCGCGGCAGTGGCAGCGGCGGCAGATTCGGCGCTGCGCGCCCACGCCGCGTCGAGCGCCTGCGACCAACTGGGCGCTTGGGGCATGCCGGCTGCGCCCGGATTGGACACCACGCCGACTGCACCTAGGTGGGGCGCCGCAGCGGTGGAGGCCGCAATGGGCTCCACACCGACTGCGGCTGAATTGGGCACACCAGCCGGCGCGCTTAAAAGATGGAGATTGGGTGCGGGCGCGGGCAGGGTCGCGGTCTGCGCCCACAACCCCGGCGCACCCACACCCAGGGCGACGGCCACACCGAGCGCCCGCAAGCGGAACGTGCAAAACATGAAAACCTCTGCGTACTACAGCCTGAAACGGCCTAGGTTGGGCCCGGCCACGCCCCAAACCCACAAGGGGGCTGTAAAGCGCATGAGGCCACAGCGACTAGACCAAGCGGAGGCACCCGTGCGCCATGGGGCGCTAGCGGGCGCAGCTGCGCTTCAGGTGCGCGGAGGTCGGTGCAGAGGATCGGTGTAGGGGCTGGGCAGGGAATCGGCCCAGTAGTGCGGCAGCCCGGTGAGGGGCAAGGGGAACGCAAGCTGGGGCGCAGCTACGGGTGAAGCCACCACGTGCGAGCCGTCGAGTGCCACGTGCTCGAAGGAGGCTTGGCTGGCATCGGCGTGGATGCTGCCGTCGGCATGGTGGTGGTGGCCCACGTCTTTCCAGTGCAGGGCGGCATGGACGGCGTCGGCCGAGGCTTTGGCCAGCGCTGGCAAGCCAGCGCCCGCCAGACCTTGCCAGAGCAAGGCCCACACAGCCACCAAAAGCACCAGTTTGCGACGCATCGGCGAATTCTAGCAGCAGGGCCAAGGCGTGGCGCTGCAGACCCCGCGTTTCATGCTGCGCCTAGGCCCGCGCTTCAGCGCCCAGCCGCCGGCACGTTGCCGCGCATGGCGCGGAAGAACTCCGAGCTCGGGTCCAACACCATCAAATCGGTGCGGCTTCTGAAGCTGGCGCGGTAGGCCTCGAGGCTGCGGTAGAACTGGGCGAAGGCCGGGTCGCGGCTGAAGGCGTCGCTGTAGATGCGCGAGGCTTGGGCGTCGCCCTGGCCTTTGAGCTTTTGCGCTTCGCGGAAGGCCTCGGCCAGCAGTTCCTCGCGCTGGCGGTCGGCGTCGGCGCGGATCTGCTCGCCTTCGGCAAAACCGGTGGCGCGCAGTTCGTTGGCCACGCGGCGGCGCTCGGCGATCATGCGGTCAAAGACCGAGCGCGTGATGGTCTCGGCGTAATCGACGCGCGTGATGCGCACGTCGATCACGTCCATGCCCCAAGGCTGTTGGGCGCCGCGCACGGCCGCCAGCACGTCGCGCTTGACGTCGGCCATGACCTCTTCGCGCCGGGTCGAGAGCAGCTCGCGCACCGTGCGCCGGTTCACCTGCTCTTGGAAGGCGTTGCGCACCACGCGGTTGAGTTGGGCGGCGCCGGCGCGCTCGTCGAGCCCGACGTTGCGGATGAAAGCCGAGGGGTCGGAGATGCGCCAGCGCACGAACCAGTCGATCACCACCCGTTGGCGCTCGGCGGTGAGCATGGGCTCGGTATCGACACTCTCGAGCGTGAGCAGGCGCCGGTCGATATAGACCACGTTTTGAAACGGCGGCGGCAGCTTGAAGTTGAGCCCAGGCTCGATCACCACGCGCTGGATTTGACCGAGCTGATAGACCACGCCAAACTGGCGCTGGTCAACCACGAACAGCATCGAACTCCCGACCCCGAGCAACACGAGGAAGGAGACCAGAATCAGACCAATTTTGTTCATCATGGCAGTGTGTCGTCGCTTTAGCGGGCGCGCTGGGCGTCACGGGCGCGCGGGTCGGGCGCTGGTGCGGCGGGTGCTGGAGTTGGAGCGGCGGGCAGCGCCGCAGCCGCGCCGGCCAGCGGGGCCGCCACGGCGGCTTGCTGGATCAGGCGATCGAGCGGCAGGTGCAGCAGGTTGTTGTTGTTGCGCGAGTCGATCAGCACCTTGGTGACGTTGCTGAACACCTCTTGCATGGTCTCAAGGTACAGCCGGTCGCGCGTGACTTGGGGTGCGCGCGCGTGCTCGGCTTGCACCAGGCGGAAGCGCGCGGCATCACCCTCAGCGCGCGCCACCACGCGCACCTTGTGGCCTTGGGCTTCTTCCATCAGGCGCGCGGCGGCACCGCGGGCGCGTGGGATCACGTCGTTGGCGTAGGCTTCGGCCTCGTTGCGCGCGCGTTCGCGCTCTTGGCCGGCCACCAGCACGTCGTCGAAAGCGGCTTGCACCTGCTCTGGCGGGCGCACGCCGCCTTGTTGCAGGTTGACGGCCACCACCTCGACCCCGACCTGGGCGCGGTCGAGCAGGCTTTGCATCAGGGCACGCACGCGCGGCGCGATCTGGTCGCGCTCTTCGACCAGGGCTTGGTCCATGGTCATGCTGCCGACCACTTCGCGCACCGAGGTCTCGGCGGCGCGCAGCACGGCGTTGTCGGGGTCGCGGCTGTTGAACAGAAAGGCGCGGGCGTCGTTGAGGCGGTATTGCACCGCAAAGCGGATTTCGACGATGTTCTCATCGAGCGTGAGCATGCCCGAATCGCGCAGGCCGGTGGCCGGCACGATGTCCTCGCGCCCGACATCGACCGAGCGAATGGTGGTGACGAACACGGTTTCGTGGCGCTGAATCGGCGCCGGCAGGCGCCAGTTGAAGCCCGCGCCCACGGTGCTGTGGTAGCGCCCGAACTGGGTCACCACGGCTTGCTGGCCCTCTTGCACGATGAAGAAACCCGAGCCGAGCCAGAGCACCAGCAACACGCCGCTCACCATGCCGGCGACCACGCCTGCCCCCTTGGGGGTGGGGGCCTTGAAGCCCGGCATGCCGCCGCCGCCACCACCAGAGCCCATACCACCGCCGCCAGGGCGTTTGCCACCGCCAAAAAGCCCATTGAGCTTGCGGTTGAAGTCGCGCCAGATTTCGTCTAGGTCGGGCGGGCCTTGGTTGGGGCCTTTGGGCCGGCCTTGCCACGGGCGTGGATCGGGCTGCTGCTCGTCGCCACGGCGGTCGTCGGGGCGGTCGTCGTGGCTGGGATCGGGCCGGTGAGAGGAGTCACGCGAGCCATCGGATGCACCGGGTTTGGCGTCGTCGTCGCGGCCCCAACGCGGGTCGTTGAGGTTGAACATGCCCCGCACGCGGCTCCACCAAGGAGAGCGCAGGGGCAAGGGGTGGCTATTCATGGATGGTGGCTGTTGTTAAGTCGAACAAAACGCTATTGTGCCCAAACCGGGCCACACGCCGTGCGTGGGCACCGCATTAAACCATTTCTTGCACTGCGGCCGGCAAGACCGCCTGCAGGCGCTGCGCCAGCAAGCCGCGCAAGGCGTCCAGCCCTTGGCCGGTTTGAGCGCTGACGAAGATTCGAGCCACTGACAGGCCGTCTAGTTCCATCGAATCGACGCTATGCTGCGGCAAACGTTCGGGAGCCAAGGCGTCGATCTTGTTGTAGATCAGCACCTGCTCGATGCCGTCGGCCCCGATCTCGTGCAGCACCTGTTGCACGTTGGCGATCTGCTCGAGGTGGGCGGGGTTGGCGCAATCCACCACGTGCAGCAGCAGGTCGGCCTCGCAAGCCTCTTGCAAGGTGGCGGCAAAGGCATTGACCAGCGCGTGCGGCAGGTCGCGGATGAAGCCCACGGTGTCGGACAACGACAGGCTGCGCCCGGCCTCGCTCAGGTAGAGCTGGCGCGTGGTGGTGTCGAGGGTGGCAAAGAGCTGGTCGGCGGCGTAGGCGCGCGCCTTGACCAGCGCATTGAAGAGCGACGATTTGCCGGCGTTGGTGTAGCCCACCAGCGAGACCTTGAAGGTGCCGCTGCGGTCGCGCTGGCGGCGCTGGGTGTTGCGCTGGCGCTTGACGCGCTCGAGGCGCTCGCGCGTGCGCTTGATGGCCTCGCCGATCATGCGCCGATCGAGCTCGATCTGGGTCTCGCCCGGGCCGCCGCGCAGCCCGATGCCGCCGCTTTGGCGCTCGAGGTGCGACCAGCGCCGCACCAGCCGGGTGCTGAGGTACTGCAGCCGCGCCAGCTCGACTTGCAGCTTGCCTTCGTGGCTGCGTGCGCGCTGGGCGAAGATCTCGAGGATCAGCAGCACGCGGTCGTTGACGGCCAAATCGAGGTGGCGCTCGAGGTTGCGCTGCTGCGCCGGGCTCAAGGCTTGGTCGAACAGGATTTCTAGCGCCCCGTGGGCCAGCGCCAGGGCCTTGATCTCGTCGGCTTTGCCCGAGCCGATGTACAGCGCCGGGTCCGGGGCGCGGCGTTTGCACACCACCCGGTCCAGCACGCGGTAGCCGGCCGTGCGCGCCAGCTCGCTGAGCTCGAGCAGTTCGGCGTCAAAGTGGGGCTGGCCCATATCGACGCCCACCAAAATCACCCCGGGCTGGGCGCTGGCGGGGCCGCTTTTGTTTGGGCTGGATTCGGCAGGAGCGCGCAAGCGGGCTTGCCCCGAGGGGGCCGCGTCAGGCGCAGGCAGGAAGGGATCCGGATTCAGGTTTTCAGGCCTCATCGGTCGGCGCACTGGCCGAAAACTGCACCGGACGCCCCGGCACGATGGTGGAAATGGCGTGCTTATAGACCATCTGCGTCACGGTGTTGCGCAGCAGCACCACGTACTGGTCGAACGATTCGATCTGCCCCTGCAGCTTGATGCCGTTGATGAGGTAGATGGACACTGGAACGTGCTCGCGGCGGAGCTGGTTCAGAAATGGGTCCTGCAAGAGTTGGCCTTTGTTGTTGCTCACGATATGTTCCGTGTTCAATGTAGAGTTTCGGAACGGTGGAAGATACCACAGCCGATGGCGCTTGGGGCGTGCGCCGGGTTTTTATTGCTCGGCATAGGGGTTGGCAGCGGTTTTGAACTCGATGCGCAGCGGCGTGCCCACCAGATCGAAGGCCTTGCGAAAGCGCCCTTCCAAAAAGCGCCGGTAGCTCTCGGACACGCCTTCGAGCGAATTGCCGTGGATCACCACCACCGGCGGGTTCATGCCGCCTTGGTGCGCGTAGCGCATTTTGGGCCGGTACATGCCGCTGCGCTTGGGCGCTTGCAGGGCCACCGATTCCTGCAAAATGCGCGTCAGCAGCGGCGTCGGCATTTTTTTGTGGGCCGAGGCGTGGGCCTGCGCGATCGCCGGCCACAGCGGCGCCAGCCCTTGGCGCTTGAGCGCCGAAATGGTGTGCATCGAAGCAAACTTGAGAAACGCCAAGCGGCTCTCGATCGAGCGCTGCAACTGCTGGCGCTGGTAACTGTCGAGGGCATCCCATTTGTTGAGCGCCACCACCACCGCACGGCCACAGTCGAGCGCAAAACCGGCGATGTGCGCGTCTTGCTCGGTCACGCCTTGGCTGGCGTCGAGCAGCAGCAGCACCACGTGCGCGCCCTCGATCGCCTGCAGCGTTTTGACGACCGAGAATTTTTCGACCGCCTCGAACACCCGGCCCTTGCGCCGCAGCCCGGCGGTGTCGATGAGCTCGAACTTTTGCCCGTTGCGCTCAAACGGCACCGCAATCGCGTCGCGCGTGGTGCCGGGCTGGTCGAAGGCCACCAGCCGCTCTTCGCCCAGCCAGGCGTTGATGAGGGTGGATTTGCCCACGTTGGGGCGTCCGGCCACGGCCAAGCGGATCACGCCGTCGGCTTCGGCGTCGGCTTCTGATGCGGCGACAGGCTCGGCGGGGGCGGCAGCGGCCAGCCGGTCGAGTGCTGCCTCGACCATGTCGCGCACGCCCTGCCCGTGCGCCGCCGAGACCGGCAGCACCTCGCCCAAGCCAAGCTCGTAGAACTCGCTCCATTGCGCCTGCCCTTGCATGCCTTCGGCCTTATTGGCCACCAGCAGGCAGGGTTTGGCGAGCTTGCGCAGGTAGTCGGCGATGTCGTGGTCTTGGGCGCTCAGGCCGGCGCGGGCGTCGAGCACGAACAGCACCACGTCGGCTTCGGCCACCGCCTGCCGGGTCTGCTTGGCCATTTCGCGGTAGATGCCGGCCTCGGCCCGGGGCTCAAAACCGCCGGTGTCGATGACGATGAACTCGCGCTTGCCCAGCCGCGCGCTGCCGTAGTGGCGGTCGCGCGTCAGGCCGGGCAGGTCGGCGACGATGGCGTCGCGCGTTTTGGTCAGGCGGTTGTAGAGCGTCGATTTGCCGACGTTGGGCCGCCCGACCAGCGCCAGCACCGGCTTCATTGCGGCCGCCAAGCGTAAACGCCGCCGTTGCGCGTCACCGCCACCAAGGTGTTGCCCAGCAGCAGCGGCCCGGCGACGATGGCCGAGCCGTCGGTGCTCAGGCGGTTGAGCAGGGTGCCGTCGTCGCGCGAGAGCAGGTGCACGAAGCCCTGCGCGTCGCCGACGGCGATCGAGCGCCCTGCGGCCAAGGGGGCCGTGAGGCCGCGGTGCAACAAGGCATCAGTGCTCCAGGCACGCGCCCCGGCGTCGCGGCGCCAGGCCAGCACGCGGCCGTTGCGCTCGACGCCATAGACACGCTCGGCGTCGGCGCTCAGGCCCACGGCACCGTCGGCGGGCTGGGTCCAGACCAAGCGGCCGCTGGCGGCATCGACGCAACCCACCGCCGCCTGGAAGGCGCGCACGCACAGTTGATCGCCCACGCGGCCGCTGCGCCCGACCAAATCGACCAAGCGCTCGATTTCGTTCACGCCGCGCGGGGTGGCGATGGCTGCGTCCCAGCGGATGCGGCCGTTGAGCGGATCAAAACCGACCATCCGCCCACCCAAGCCGACGACCAAGGTGTCGCCCACCGGCAGCAGCACGCCGCTTTGTTGCAACACCAGCGCCTCGGCGGTGCGGCCGCGGTGCTGCCACAGCGGGGCGCCGTTGCGGGCGTCGAAGGCGTGCACGCTGCGGTCGTTGGCGAGCACGAACACGCGCTGCCCGGCCACCAACGGGGCTGTGAGCACCCGCGCCGGCAGACGGGCGCGCCACTGCACCCCGGCGCTGTTGAGCGCCAGCAGTTCGTTGTCCTGCGTCACCACCGCCGCCGTCTGGCCGTCGAAGCCCGCGGCGGCCGACAGGGGTTGCGCCAATTCGACCCGCCAGCGCACCTGACCGTTGGCGCCGTCGAGCGCCAGCACGGCACCGGCGGCGTTGGCCAGCAGCAGCGTCTGGCCATGCACGGCCGGGGTGAGCAGCGGATCGACGGCACCGATGGCCGTGTTCCAGACTTGGGTGGCGGGCTGCAGCGCCACCAGCGGCGCCAACGGCGTGGGCGCTGGGCGCTCTGGGGCCGAGGAGCAGGCCGCCAAGCTCAGCGCCAAGGCGGCGGCAAGGGAGACCGCCACCAAGGGGCGAGCGAGGGAGCGGGGCGCGAAGCGTTGCGACTTGAGCGGGGAGCTTGGGTTCACTGGGGTGTCTCCGTCACTGGGGGGCGACTGGCGTAGCCGGGGCGGCTGAGGCGGCTGGGTTGACCTCGGCGGCAGCAGGGACCGGGGCGGCCGGCGTGGCCGGGGCGGTGGGATCTACTCCCAAGGCGTTGAGCTTGGCCTCGATCACGCGCCGGTAGTCCACGGCCTCGTCCATCGCTGCCCAAGCCTGCTGATACGCCTGCCGGGCGGCGTCGGTCTGGCCTTGGGCCAGCAGCACGTCGCCGCGCCGGTCGGCGGCAAGGGCAGCAAACTCAGGCGGCATGTCGGCGCCCAGGGCTTGCAGCGCGGCCTCGTATTGCCCGGCTTGCAGTTCCAGCGCCGCCAAACGCAGGCGGGCCGCCGCCACCACCCCGGGGTCGGCAGCGTTGTCGCGCACGAAATGCAGCGCCAAGCGCGCGTCGTCGAGCGCATCGGCTTGCTGCAGAGCGCGCGCCGCCAGCAGGCCGGCGTGGTGGGCCTGCGCGGTGCGCGGCACTTGTTGCTGGATGTCGGCCCAGACCTGGCGCACGCGCTCGGTGTCGTTGGCACCGGCGGCTTCATCCAGCGTCTGGTACAGCACGGCCGCCTCCACGGCCTGCTGGCGCTGCCAGTAGTTCCAGCCGTTCCAGCCGGCAAAGGCCAACAGCACGGCCACCAGCAGCCACGTGATCAGGGTGCCGTACTGGCCCCAGAAGCGCTTGAGCTGGTCGAGTTGTTCTTCTTCGTGCGGGTCAAAGGTTTTCGCCATGGCGGTGGGCTTGCAAAAATTGCGTGTGCAAAAAAATCGGGGCCACACGCTGATGTGCGGCTGGGCTGGGCCTGCTTGAAACCCTGTTCGGTGCCGATTGTAGGCGCTGGCCTGATGGTCAGGCCAGATGGCTAGGCGCGCAGGCGCGCCGCCCACTGCCCGGCTTGGGCCAGCGGCAGCAGGGTCTGCTCGGTGAGGGCCCCCGGGGCGTCGGCGCGCAGCGGCTTGACCGCCACCTGGCCGGCGGCGAGCTCGGCGGCACCAAACACCAGCGCGTAGCGGGCGCCGCTGGCATCGGCTTTTTTGAACTGCGCCTTCATGCTGCTCAGGCCCTCAGGCCCGGCGCCGTGCATCTGCACCGCCAGCCCAGCCGCGCGCAGCTGGCGCAGCAGGGGCAGCACCTGCACCATGGCTTCGGGCTGCGGCACCACGGCGTAGCAGTCGGGCAGCGGCGGCAGCGGCAGCTTGCCTTGGAGCTTCAACAGCTCGAGGATGCGCTCCATGCCCAGCGCCCAGCCCACGGCGGGTGCCGGCTTGCCGCCGATCTGCTCGAGCAGGCCGTCGTAGCGCCCGCCCGCGCACACCGTGCCCTGCGCCCCCAAGGTGTCGGTGACAAACTCGAACACGCTCAGGTTGTAGTAATCGAGCCCGCGCACCAAGCGCGGGTTGATGCGGTAGCCAATGCCCAGTGCGTCGAGCAGCGCGCGCAAGGCGTCGAAGTGCGCCAGCGACTGCGCGCCCAAATAATCGATCAGCTTCGGGGCCGCCTCGATCAGCGCCTGCAGGTCTGGGTTTTTGCTGTCGAGCACGCGCAGCGGGTTGCTGTGCAGGCGCCGGCGCGCGTCGTCGTCGAGCTGCGCGGCGTGCTGCTCGAGGTAGGCGATCAGCGCCTGGCGGTGCGCCAAGCGCTCGGGCGGCTGGCCCAGGCTGTTGAGCTCGAGCCGGATGTCGCTCAGGCCCAGCTGCGCCCACAAGTCGGCCGCCATGGCGATGAGTTCGGCATCGACGTCGGGGCCGGCAAAGCCCAGCGCCTCGGCCCCCACCTGGTGAAACTGGCGGTAGCGGCCGCGCTGCGGGCGCTCGTGCCTGAACATCGGCCCCAAGTAGTACAGCCGCTTGGGGCCGTCGTAGAGCTGGTTGTGTTCCAGCACCGCGCGCACCACGCCGGCGGTGGCCTCGGGGCGCAGCGTGAGCTGCTCGCCGTTGAGCCGATCCTCGAACGAGTACATCTCTTTTTCGACGATGTCGGTGACTTCGCCCAGGCCGCGCACGAACAGCGCCGTGGGCTCGACGATCGGGGTGCGCACGTTGCGGTAGGCGTAGCGCGCCATCAGCTCGCGCACCTGGGCTTCGAGCCACTCCCAGTGTCCGGAAGCGGGCGCAAAAATATCGTTCATGCCTTTGACGGCACGCAAAAGTTCAGGCATGGGAGGAAAAACGCTGTTCGATGTAGTTTTGTACGATCTGCTGAAACTCGGCCGCAATGCCGTCGCCGCGCAGCGTCAGGCGCTTTTCGCCGTCGATATAGACCGGCGCCGCCGGCGCTTCGCCGGTGCCGGGCAGGCTGATGCCGATGTCGGCGTGCTTGCTCTCGCCGGGGCCGTTGACGATGCAGCCCATCACCGCCACCTTGAGGTTTTCCACCCCGGGGTAGCGCTCGCGCCACTGCGGCATGGAGCTGCGCAGGTAATCATCGATCTGCTTGGCCAGATCGAGGAACACGGTGCTGGTGGTGCGGCCGCAGCCGGGGCAGGCGGTGACGCTGGGGACGAAGTGGCGCAGGCCCAGCGCCTGCACGATCTCGAGCGCCACCACCACCTCTTGGGTGCGCGACTCGCCCGGCTGCGGCGTGAGCGAAACCCGGATCGTGTCGCCGATGCCCTGCTGCAACAGCACGGCCAGCGCCGCCGTCGAGGCCACGGTGCCGCGCACGCCCATGCCGGCTTCGGTCAGCCCTAGGTGCAGCGGGTAGTCGCAGCGCCGGTGCAGCTCTTGATAGACCGCGATCAGGTCTTGCACGCCGCTGACCTTGCACGAGAGCACGATGTCGCCCGGCGCCATGCCCATGGCCTGCGCCTGCTGCGCCGACTGCAGGGCCGAGCTGATCAGCGCTTCGATCATCACCTGGCGCGGCAACCAAGGCTGGGCGCGGCGCGCGTTTTGGTCCATCAGATCGGCCAGCAGCTCTTGGTCGAGGCTGCCCCAGTTGACGCCGATGCGGATGTGCTTGTCCCAGCGCAGCGCGGCCTCGACCATCTGCGCGAATTGCTTGTCTTTTTTATCGCCCTTGCCGACGTTGCCGGGGTTGATGCGGTATTTAGACAAAGCCTGCGCCATGTCCGGGTAGTCTTGTAGCAGGCGGTGGCCGTTGTAGTGAAAATCGCCGATCAGCGGCACCACCACCCCCATGCGGTCGAGCTGCTCGCGGATGTGCGGCACAGCGCGCGCGGCCTCGTCGTTGTTGACCGTGATGCGCACCAGCTCCGAGCCGGCCTGCGCCAGTTCCTTGACCTGGATCGCGGTGGCGATGGCGTCGGCGGTGTCGGTGTTGGTCATCGACTGCACGCGCACCGGCGCGTCGCCACCCAGCGCCACCCGGTGCTCGCCCCAGCGCACGATGCCTTGGTGGGTTTTGCGGCGCGGGATTTCGGGCAGCGGCGGGGGTTCGTCGGCACAGGGCCGGTCGGTGTTCGGGTTCACAGGGCTTTACCTCACTTGCAGGCGCGCGACGTTGTTGCGGCTGACGGCGTTCAGGTCGGTGGGGGCACCGCGCACGCTCACGCGCACGGCGTCGGCGCGACCGATGACCAGTTGCAGCGGCAAGTCGTCGTTGATAACCACCGATTCGCCCGGCTGCAGGCTGCGCTGCAACAGCACCTGACCCGAGGCGCCGGTGACTTGCACCCAGGCGGCCTGGTCGGCGCTCAGGCGCAAGACCTCGGGCTGCGTGGCCGGTGCGACCAGCGGGGCGCTGGCAGCCGTGGGGGCTGCGGGCGCTGCGGGGGCGGGTGTGGTTGTGGGTGTGGTGGCGGGCAAAGGCGCAAGCTCAGGCGACAGACGCGGCACCGGTGGGGCCGCTGGTGCAGGCGCAGGCGTCGGGGTGGGAGCCGGCACATCGGGCTGCGCCGCGTCAGGGGCCTGAGCAGCCAGTTGCGGCTCGGCGCCGGGCTGGGCTGGCTCGGGTCCCTGCTGGGGCAGCAGGAACCAGAGGGTGAGCGCGGCCACGAGCAAAAACAAGGCCACCGCCACGGGCGCGCTCAAACGCTGAATCGGGGCGCTGGCTGCACGCGCCAGCACCGTGCTGGCCGTTGCGCTGGGCAAGGGCGTGTGCAGGGCGTTCTCGGGTTCGCCCAAGCGCGCCCGAGCCAAGGCGGGCAAGGTGGCCAAAATGGGGCCGGGGTCGGTCTTGAGCACCCGGCACACGCTCGAGGCCAGCGCGCGCACAAAGGTGGGGTCGGGCAGCTCGTCGTAGCGCCCGGCCTCGAGCGCTTCGAGCTGACGCACCGGCACCTTGAGCATGGCCGCCAAGGCCTCTACACGCAGGCCGGCTCGCTCGCGCGCCTGGCGCACGGTCAACGCCTTTTGATCGGACGCTGCAACCCCCGGGTGCACGTCTGCAGAGCCAAACAATGGTTCCGGGCGTGGCTCGCTACTCATCGAAGGCCCCTCGCTCGTAGGCATTGGCCTGCCGCGAATCGGGGAAGCGACGCAGCAACTGGCGCGCGAGCTGCTGCGCCGCCTCGCGGTTTTGCAGGCGGTTTTCGATGCGGATCGCCAGCCAGAGCGATTCGGCGTTAGCAAACTCGGTCTGGTTCAGGCGGCGCAAATAAAAGCGGGCGCGCTCGCTCTCGTTGCGCTGGTGGTGCAGCAGCGCCAGGTTGTAGAGCGTGACCGGTTGCGCGGGGTCGAGCTCAAAGGCCCGCGTCAGGCTCTGGATGGCCACAGCGGCTTGACCCGCACGCGCTTGGCAGATGCCCTGCACCATCCAAGTGCGCGACGGTGTGGCATAAGCCGGAGAACGCAGGGCTTGCGCAAACGATTGCTCGGCCTCGGCAAAGCGCTGCTGCTGGCACTGCAGCCAGCCCAGGTTGTGCCAGCTGTCGCCGTCGCGCGGGGCCAGCCGCAGTGCCTGCTGCAAACTCTGCTCGGCCAGCACCGGTTCGTTGAGCTGCATCAGCGCCAGGGCGCGCAGGTTGTGCGCCGCTGCCAGGCTCGGGTCGGCTTGCACGGCGCGGTTGGCTTCTTCGAGCGCCACGGCGGGCTGGTTGTTTTCCAAAAAAGCGGCGGCCAGCTCGAGCCGGATCTGGGCCCGGCGCTGTGCCTCGGTGGGCTCGGTGGTGCCCACGGTGAGCGCAGCCGGCTGGTTGGTGCCGCCCGGGCTGGCGCAGGCCGTCAAACCCAAGCCCAAGCCGAGAGGCAGTGCCACCATGGCCACAGCACGCCACAAAGGGCTAGGGGCTTTGTGTTTGCTCATGGAAGTACCTCGCTGCGCGGCTGCCAGATGATGGGCTGCCCTGTGTCGGCTGGTCGCGGACGCGCCAGCCGCTCGGCCGCCCCGGTGCGGTCTTGCACCTCGCCGGCCAGTTGGCCACAGGCGGCATCGATGTCGTCGCCGCGGGTTTTGCGCACCGTGGTCACCAGCCCGGCGGCGTTGAGGCGCTGCGCAAACGCCTGCACCCGGGCCCGGCTGGAGCAGCGCAGGCCAGAGCCGGGGAAGGGGTTGAAGGGAATCAGGTTTACCTTGCTTGGCACGCCTTGCCCACGGTGCCCTTGCAGCAGGGCGATCAACTGCTCGGCGTGCGCGTCTTGGTCGTTGACGCCGTCGAGCAGGCAGTATTCAAAGGTGATGAAGTCGCGCGGCGCCCGGGGCAGATACGCCAGGCAGGCGTCGAGCAGTTCGGCGATCGGGTACTTGCGGTTCAGCGGCACCAGCTCGTCGCGCAGCGCGTCGGTGGGCGCATGCAGCGACACCGCCAGCGCCACCGGGCAGTCGGCGGCCAGGCGCTCGATCATCGGCACCACGCCCGAGGTCGAAACCGTGACGCGCCGGCGCGACAGGCCGTAGGCGTGGTCGTCAAGCATCAGGCGCAGCGCCGGCAGCAGCGCGGCGTAGTTTTGCAGCGGCTCGCCCATGCCCATGAGCACCACGTTGCTGATCACGCGCTCGCTCAAACCGTGCGCTTGGTGGCCTAGGTGGCGGCGCAAATAGTGCTCGGCAAACCAGAGCTGGGCCACGATTTCGGCCGTGCTTAAATTGCGGCTGAAGCCTTGGGCGCCGGTGCTGCAAAAGCGGCAACCCACGGCGCACCCGGCTTGGCTCGAGATGCACAGCGTGCCGCGCCCGTCTTCGGGGATGAAAACGGTCTCGACGGCGTTGCCCTCGCCGACGTCGAACAGCCACTTGATGGTGCCGTCGGCCGATTCGTGCTGCGCCA